>Ga0210243_100967_pt1 | contig 23241 bp, 13 predicted proteins | sample ChrtobMeP5a_32mM_FD_155461 | JGI IMG/M metagenome (GOLD analysis project Ga0210243, IMG submission 155461) | Chrysochromulina tobin associated microbial communities from unialgal haptophyte culture, Seattle, Washington, United States - P5a_32mM | ecosystem: Host-associated > Algae > Haptophytes >...
TGTCAGGGGCAGAGCTACTCAGAGCGGATCGGCACGTACCTGGCGGCTTCAGGGTAGTTCAGGGGGGTGGTCTAGATGATCTGAAGCGCGAGAGGGCCGCGCCATTGAGTCTTCCTGGCGACAGAGGTGCCGAACATGGCCTGATCATGTCGGCGCGATCCTATTGCGTGAACCCCGTTTGAGCTGGTACCGGTAAAAAGACACCGGGGGGAGCCGGGACAAACACGGGAAAACGGACACACAAACGAACCTCACAACCATCCCAACCCAACCACGCACCCGAGCGACCGCGAGACGACCGAATCAGCGGCCGACTCAACGGCCGCAGCCCCGGAGCCGACCGCTATGTGGCAAGTCAAGTCGCCCCGGTCACGTCAACATGCAGAGAGATTTATCGAGACCAGACCTGTATCCGCGTGAGAGTCTGGCGCCATACGACAAAGGAGTTCAAAGGAAATCAGGAACATTTTAGTACTAAACGTAAACGACGGTATACTTAACATTAGACAGTTCAGTTTAGTACCGACGAGAAGTGGCACTCACCGACCGTCACACGGTCGGTCGAGCAATAATCCGGACTCAGGAGAGGTCGATGACGTCTGAGGACGCCTCTCTGCCTGGCGCTGGGCGCTTGGGGTTGCGCTGCCTCTCCGTCTCGGCTGAGCCACTTTGACGTGCGTGGTTGTCTGAGACACCCTTAGCAACATCGCTGGCGGAAGTCGACCCATCATCAGCAGCAGCAGCAGGCAACGGCCGCTTCCTCCACTCCATCAGCGATGCCTCAATTCCCGCCTGGAGCAGCGCATCATCCACGTCGATTGCTTGGCCGCCAAAGCCCGCAACTGCCTCTATGCCATCAGCCTTGTCGTCCTCATTGTCGGCACCTTCGTAGCCGTAACCGAGAGCGTCCCAGCCACCGCCACTAGCGCCCATTATCTGCCACAGCTGCCACAGCTCGTGAAGCCTGCCCTGAAGCCGCTGCTTCACATCAGGGGGAATGTGCCTCTCCCACTCAGCGTCCCCCTTCTGCATGGCATCGAGCGCGGGCAACAGGGCAAACGAATCGCGGGCACTCTGCACGTCCGAAGGCTCGTACGGAACCAGCTGGCACGGGTCGAACTGCATCGGCCAGCTTTCGAAGCTCATTTGAGCCTCAGCGAGCGCGGCCGGCGTGCCCGGACGCACGGTGATGATCACACCGACCTCCCACGAGGAGAACTGGATCATCTCAAGAGGGCCCGATGGAGTCCACGGCGAGCCGTCAGCGCCCGCCATCACTGGCCCCTCGCCACTTGCAGCTGGCCACTTAACCCAAGGGTCGCCCCAAGCTGTCGCCGAGAGGTTGTGGCTCCCCATGTAAAGCCAACCGAAGCGAGCCGGCCCTACCATCCCGTCAGCCGCTGCGTCAGCCTTCGGCCCTGCCGCCCCATCAGCAGCTGCCGCGTTGGCCTCCGGCAGGTGTGACTGCCCATGCCGCCCCCCCTCTTCAAAAATGCTCATGAGGACCTTGCTATGCGAGTGCGTGAGGCGCCGCGCAAACGCATGCCAGCCCTGGTCCATCTCGGCCTTGACGCGCGGATGGACGCCAATCGGTGGCAGCGCATCCAAGTCAAGCTGGTTCAGTAGCGAGAGCCCGCCACCGCCTGCCCGCATGCTCTCGTGGTGGGCGACGAAGGCGTCGAAAGCGCGCCGGTCGCCCATGAGGGCGCCCGCCGCGTGGGCCGATGGCAGCACAAGCGAGGGCAAAATAGACCGCTGCTGCAGCAGCGGGCGCAGCGCCTCCTTTAGCATCGGCACCGTGGCAGGCTTCCTGCCGCCTTCCGGCAGCGGTATCTCGCGCAACTTCAGCTCGTCGAGCACACGCTGCCTTGGCCATGCATCGAGGTCTAGTGTGTCGTCCACGGCCGAGGCGAGGGAGCCGAGGAACTTAAGCTCGCGGCCCATGCTCGCGGAGAGCGCGACAAAGGCGGTCTTCTTCTCCCGAGGCCACGGGCCTGTTGCACGAAGCACCTCGCGCAGTCGGCCCAAGCCGAGGTTGCACCGGATCGCAGAGGCAAGGTCCAGCCAGACCGTTGGCGAGATGCGCTGCCCCCCAGGGACTCGACGGACAGTGATGTCGAAGTAGACCTCGGCGTGCTTGAGAGAGTCCGGTAGCTGGATCTCGCCGCTCGAGGTCCGCTCGGCCACCTGCTCCGCCCGCTTCCGTGCGGATTCTTCCGCCTCGGCACGAACCCGGGTGCCCTCCTTGTGCGTCGATGGGTCCTTTGGGATGGGCGGCGCGTCGCGGAACACAATTTCCAGTGTGGCCTCGTACTCGACCTTGCGAGCAGCAAGCAACCCACGGAGGCCGGCGGCGTCCCGACGACCGATCCGCCCAACCTCCAAGTTGGTCTCAGAGAAATGAAGGCAGACCTTGAGTGTGTCTGGGTCCTGTGCATTGCCATCGTCCGGATCAAGCCGCACCTCATGTGGAATCACACGAGCACAAGCTCGTGCTCCTTGGAGTATGAGAGGTGTCCCGGGCCCACCAAGCCCAAGCCTCTCGCGCTGCTGGACGATCGCACTCAGGTTGTCGGCCATGGATTTAGAGGAGCGCCAGGACTCTAGGCGGCCACCCAGACAACCGACCACCCCGATCTCCCCGCTGAGGCTTCCTAGGCTGACGCCAGCACGGTTGGGCTGATTGCATCCGCAGAACCGGTGGCCACTGCCTGGATGGCATCCAGGCATGCAGAAGACGAGGTGGATGGTGTCCGGCACGCGCTCCAGATTGTACAATGCCAGCATGTTGGACCATTCATACAACTTGCTGGCATCTCTCGCCCCTGCCCCATCTGCCCCCACCGCCTCCTCTGCATTGCGTACAGCCTCCACGGCGGGCTCAAGCATCGCTCTAAGCAGCTTAAACAGCGGCGAGCCAAAGCGCCATCCGGATGCGGTCGAGGGCAGCACGAGCTCGGGCCGCATCGCTCCGTCGGGCAGCGCCTCGAGTGGCGGCGACCTCCAGACTAGGTCACCCACCTTTCCCTTGCGTGAGAGGACGTTGTCGACGTTGCAGCTCATCACGTGCACTCGCAGGTGCGCAGCGCGCTCCGCGGCCTCGAAGGTCGCGCCTCCGCCACTCTGATGCTGCGCTGACGCTGCCGCGTGTCGCACCAGGAGGAGCTTGGTGTGCTGGATCGAGTGCTTCGCACGCCCCTTGGCGGTGCCAGAGCGCTCGGGCTCGTCACCAGCGAGCGGCGGGAAGACGACAGTGCACCGGCTGCGGAATGCTCCTGCCGCTGGGTGATGGACGAACGGGTTGGAGGTGAAACCCTCGCCCGCATCCTCTGGCCCCGTCTTCGTTGCACCAACTCCGCCGGTGTTGCGCCAATCCGAGATCAGCAATATTTCGGTGATCTGCGGGCACAAGGCCTCCAGCCGCTGGCAGAGATTGTGAAGCTGTGCCGCGCTATGCCCAAAAGTGGACAAGAGGACGTGCGTTACGGAGCACGCGGGTTCGAGCATCTGCTGCAGCGAAAGCGCCCACGTCCGCACAGGGTCACCGTCGTCACGAAGTTGGAAGACCCTGGCTGCGTCGGTCAAATGCTCGAACTTGGGTGCCTCGGCTGTGTCACCAGGAACCGTACACGTCGGAGTTGGGCATGGGGGATGACACGGTGCCGCTGCCGCCACCAAGGCACGCTCGATGCGCACCTCGACCGTCCCATCAAACCGGCTGACGCCAAAGTGCACGCCGCTCGGCACGCCGCGCACCTCGGCGGCCCTCTGGCCGTTGATGTGCCACGCGAGCACGCCGCCGGCGAGCGTCATGCGGATCCGATCGCCCGCCTTGTACGTTGGCAGGCCGTCCTGGACATCGGAGCCCTTGTGCATGACTCCACCGTCCGCCGTATAGCCCCAGCTCTCGGCGTCCTGACCCAGATAGCTGGATAGTGCGCCCTTGCCCGGCAGCGCCGCGCCGATGAAGCAGTTTTCAGGGTAGGTGCACTGCTGCACGACGAGCTCGACCATCGGCGAGACCGCGCCGAGCAGCGCCCGCCCGTCGGCCTCGAGCCTCACGCTCCGCCCGCCGTCGCCGAGCGTGGCGCTCGCGACCTTGAGCTTCGGCGCAAACAGCAGCGCGAGCCGCTGCAGCGCGGCGGTGTCTGTCGCGCCGATCGCCTGCGCCGAGCAGTCGACCTCACGCAGCGACAGACGGCACGCGCCGCTCATCAGGGCCGCCTGCCGCTCCAGGACCGCCTCAAACGGCATCCGACCGTCCGTCGTGTACAGCACGTTCGCGAGCCGCACCTCGGCCAGCGGCGCCGCACTCTCGCGCAGGCCCTCGCCGATGGGACGCGCCGCCTCGGCCGCGCGTGACGCTCGAGAGCGCCACTAATAAGGCAAGTCATCAGACGAAAGCAGTCATCAGACGAAAGCAGTGATGGATAACACTAGAATTAGAATAGTCACGAACAGGCGGCGCCAACTGGCCACAAATGCATGCAAGGCTTCAGTGCCACCCTGGGAACAGACGGCCTCGAGAAGACGTTCCTCCGGAGATTTGAACCCGTCGCGCGGCCGGCGCACTGGCGGCTGCGCGGCCTCGCGCAGAATCTCCGGCGTGAGCGCCGCGCGGCTCTCGAGGCCGATCTCAGCCGCGAGATCCCTCTCCAACTGGCAGCGGCGCTCGGCTGGTAACTTTGCCCTTCCGCTGGCGTCGCTGAGCAGCGCGTTGGCGGCGGAGCGGCAGCGGGCAGAGCGCCCATCGATCGCCTCAAGGCGCGACGTGTCGCGCGCGATGCCGTGCGTTGCAAAGGCGCGCGCGCGCTGCTGCTCGTACGCAGCCTCGCACAGCGTGTAGCAGCGGAGGCACAGGAGTACGATGTCGTGCGAGTATGGAAAATGAAATGAGCGGGTTATGTGAAGCCTTACCGGGTAAGTTTCCGCCCCGGGTCTGCCGAAGGATGCTGCGTATCTTCGTCTTCTGCGTGGCAGCAACTGCTCCGGCCGTGACGAGTCGCATCGGCGAGGAGCGTGTGGACGTTGCCACGGAGCGTGTCAACGCTGCGCTGGATGGCCTGCAGAAGTACTTCTTTGACGCGAAGGGCCAGTTCTGGAATGCTGTGTGCTCTCACTGTTCGAATGTCGTTTGCCGCTCAGGAATTCCTGTTGCGCTATTGGAATTACTCACACTGTTGCGCTGCGCTCCATTTGCGCAGTGCGGACAAAATGGTGGCAACGGTGGCAAGGACCCGACAAACTTCACGTGCACCTGCGAGTCCGAATCACCGTACTGCAAGAACTGCTTTCGGTGGTGGATGTCGACGACGATGCAATCACTCATGTCGCTGAACGAGGCACTGCCCGGGCACACGAGCTTCGACCTGACCATGCAGCAACTCGACGGCATGCGTAAGCACTCGCCGTACACGAGCCGCGCACTGCCCTCTTGGGCATACATCGACGACTACCTCTGGTACGTGTTGATGTGGATGCACTCTTACCAGTGGCATGGTGAGACGGGCGACCTCCAGGATGCCGCGAACACCATGGAGCTCAGTGCGCGCACGGAGGTCGCACCTCTCGTGGCCATAGGATGCCAACACAGTTTCCGCTCTCACGCACTTGCACCGTTCGATCCCCTCTCGTGGCAGTGGCGCAATGGGGTATGGACTACACCTGCGGCGGAATCACGTGGATGTTTCCCGACGTGGATCCACGCAAGAACTCGATCACCATTCTTGAAGCTATCCAGAGTTCGGCCCAAATAGCTAAAGCGCTCCAGGTGACAGAGCCCATAAGAGCGTCGACGCATAGACAGCGCGCCCAGGACTTGTGGCGCTTCTTTACCGACGTTGGCTTGCTCGGCGACGACTTCCTTGTTCATGACAACGTGACGGGCACCGCCGACGGTTCATTTCACTGCTGCAACGCCACTGTGAAGCCGTACTGCGAGGCACGCAACACCATCACGTGGAGCTACAACCAAGGCATGTTCCTTGGCGCGATGGTTGATCTGCATGGGCTCACAGGCGACGATAGCTATCTGAAAATGGGAGTGAAGAACCTCGACTCTGTCGCCACCAAGATGACCCAGGCAATCGGTTCAGCTCACCTCGTCTTGCGGGAGCCCGTGGGGCTTAAAGTGCAGGACGGAAAGTGCAATTCCCACCACGACCCATCTGAATCAGCTGGGGGAGACCTCTACTCATTCAAGGCTGTCTTTATGCAGCAACTCCCGCGATTCTTGTCTGCCGCGCGTCACCTGATGCAACCAGACCAGCTCGCAGTCGTTACCCAGCTAGTGAAAGATTCGTCAGACGCTGCGTGGGCGAGTCGGGCGCTGCCTCCTTTCCCGACGTCGGACGTATGCAACCAGTTCCGTGAGCCTCCGGTTCCGGAAGGTGGCCCGCCCAAGTTCAGCTGGGATTGGGGCCCGCTGCCTGAAGGAGAGTTCACTTGCATGGATGCCCGCACGCAGTCGCAAGTGCTCTCGCTTTTCGTTGCCGATTTGCAGATTGCCCAGATGCTGCGCAATTCTGTGAGTGGGGAGGCGTAGCACACGTCTTCGGACTCGCCTGCACGCCAGCAACGCCTCACCGGTCCGTTCCTCGGGGTGAACCCCCAAGCGCAACGTCCGTTTCTAGAGCAGAATCTGCTGCGCTTTCCGCTTTCATAGGCATAGGAGAGTGTTAGGTTTCGAGACGCCGGTCTCGTCACTCGTGGCGTGTCCTGTGTCCGGCCAATGGTGATAACTCCTCTTTCTAAATTTCACAGCCCATCATTTGTTTGTTCATCGCTTCCCAACGACGTACCGCCCGTACGCGGACCGGTCCGGTCGCCGCGTCCGCCGCGGGAGCGCGGGTCCGTCCGCCGCGGGTCCGTCCGCTCGTACGGCGCTCGACACCGGAAGACACCGGTCGGACCGGCGTACGCATATACGGAGTTCATCGACGCCAGGGGAGTTGCACATTTGCCCGTGTGCGCGGTCTCCATGATCACTGTCCCCATGCTCCACCAAAGCCTCCTTGCGGACCAGAGGTCCATCCGCCTCCGGCTCCGCCAGCATTCCATGCGCCCCAACCACCGCCTCCGCTCATGTCACCACCCATCGCACCGCCTCCCATATTGGTGCCATACCCGCTGACCATCCCCATCGCACCGCCGCCCATGCCAATCTGAGGCATTCCCGGCCCCATGCAAGAACCCACGCTCGTGTTACATCCACAACTCGTTGCCCCCATGAGGCCGACCATGCCGCCGCCGCCGATACCAGGCATAAATCCGACCATGCCGCCCCTCATGCTGCCGCCACCCATGTTGCCGCCCATGTTGCCACCACCCATGTTGCCGCCCATGTTGCCACCACCCATGCTCATGACGCCATGCATGCTTCCACCACCCATTCCGCCGCCCATTGCGCCGCTCATTCCACTGCCCAGTCCAACACCAGTGGTTCCGATCGACCCACTGCACATGCTGCCGAAGCCCGAACAGCTCGAGAAGCCTCCGGCGATGCCAGAGCTCGCTGCACCGAAGCCATCAGCAGGGCCTCTGGCGCCATCTCCCTTGAATTTCGCGAGGAGGTCCCCGAGAGAGGATTTGGCAGGGCCTCCAGTTAGGCCTCCACCGAATCCCGAGGGTGCCGAGCTGCTGCCGCCGAAACCAAGGGGAGCGCTCTGCCCACCGCCACCACTGCATGCCGGCGCAGCCCCTCTTTCTGCTGACGGGCGTGCGCCAAAGCCCATGCTGCGAGGCGCATCGTGCATAGAGCTTTGCACCACACTGCCTCCTGGCCCCCCAGAAAAAGGCGCGACTGCGTTGCTGCCCAGAGCACTCCCGAAAGAGGCTCCGGGCATCGAAGCTGCAGCACGTGTATCAGCTGCTTGCGAGCCACGATCGTGCACAACGAAGCCCGCAGAAGAGGAGCTGAGCGGCCAGGACCCACCAGGGGGTCTGGCAGGCTGCCTGGGCGGTGGCGCAGGGCGGCGCTGTGGCATGTCATCTTGCTGGCGTTTGCCGATGCGGTATCCGCCATTGCCTCGTCCGGCGTCTTGCATCTTCCATCGCTGAGCTTCGGCGGCCGTCGCAGGCTCCTCCTCCACCTCGTCCTCTTCGTCACTCAACTCTCGTCGGGCGCTTGCACCTGAGATTGCACCCGAGATTGCTCGCTCGGCTTCTCCAGCTATCCCTGCGGCCGAAGCCGCAACTGCTGCTTTGCGCTGCGCACGAGCCTCTGCAGCTTGGGACAAGCCACCCCCTGCACGTCGCAGTGCCTGCGAGTTCGGCATACCGGCGCGGTCCTTGGAACGATGCAGCGCCATCGGCTCGAAGAGCGGATGACTACTCTCACTGAGACGCAGCGGATCGGGCGATGCTGCCGCTAAGGGCACCGATGCGTGCGATGCCGTCGTCGTCGTCTTACCCGGTTTGCAATAGTGAGGCAACGGGGTGCCCTTTTTCGAGGGGATGTCACTTGCCACTTCAAGGGCACGTTTACGGAGAGGCAGAGCAGAGGCCGCCATGCAGGCCATCGAGGCCTTTGCCTTCGCCTCCTTGCTGGTCACCACCCCTGATGGCTTTTTCGCAGCAGGTTTGGCCGAGGCAGTTGCGGCAGGCTTCCTGGCTGGTGGAGAACGACCTTTGGCACGCTTCGAAAGCGGCGCATCGTCGTCGTCATTGTCGTCGCTCACCTCAGCATCTCTGTCGTTGTCATTGTCACCGACGTCGTCTTCGTCATCCGAGAAGGTGGCATTCTTCACGAGGCGGCGACGTGGTGGCTCCTGTGCCGACTCGCTAGCGTTAGCAGTCAGCTTCTCGGCACCGGCACCGGCATGGGCAGCCGGACTCTGCCGCTTGATCGGCACCGATCGCATCGGCTCCGCTGCCCCTCGAGCCCTTTTGCTGCTTGCAAGCTGCGCCTCAAACTCACTGATGAGATCGTCAGCCACATTTTCAGCGGGCTCCCAGGTGTTGTCGTCCCTGCCATGGCAGTTCGAGGTAAGAGTGTGGTGGCATGATGTTTGTGCGGGGCGGGCTGTTTCGAATCACTGCAGGCTCACGAATCCCAGCCCATCCACTTGATCAGGTACTCGGTCTCACCTTCCCGGATGCGACGCCGGCGGATGGCCTCCACCTTGAAAACATCCTCGCCGAGATAGGCGTCGCTGTCCTTTGCACGCCCATCCCAGTAGAACTTGTCATCTTCTTCGCTGCTTGATGAAGACGACATGTCTCGAAGGTTTCCCTGCGAGACTGCACTTGCGAGTCCGTCGCGTCGCGGCGTCGTTGTTTCATTCACAACACACCAACACGCACAGACCAAACTCAAACAAAGCGTGAAGGTCGAACACCTCGCACACGTCACAGCCGCTTCATTCTCACGCGTTCACTCGATCACGTTCACACCGTTTTAAGAAAACGGAGAGATTTCTTGCACGCGGCATGGTTGCCGGTCGAGTTTTCTGGGTCCTCGCGAGTTGTCGAGCCTCAATGCTCAAACCTCACAGAGAGATCAACTGATACAATGTAATACCGAGTAGAAGAACGTAGGCATTACGCGTTTACGCGCCTTGCCCCACGGCGAGCACTTGTTCGAGGAGCGGCTCCACGAGGGCTTCGTCAACTTGGTCGAGGTTGACATCTGCCTCGATGCCAACGTCGGCGCCGCGGCGCCGAACGACGGCGGCCGGGCACACGCGCTCGATGACTTCGACGACGCCCGAAGAGACCGCAAGATTGCCCGATATGGCGACGCTCGCATCGTAGAGTTCACGCCGGCGCTTGCGTGACGACACGGGCAAGCGATGCGCATACACGTGCGCGACAGGCCGCGGTGCCTCCTTGAGATCCTTGAGCCGGCGCTCGAAGGACTGCTGCAGGATTTTGACAATGACGCCAACGAAAGAGCCCTCGCCGTTGAAGTCGAGAGCGTTTTGCCACACCAGCCGCACATCGGCGGCGAAGGCGTCGAATGTTGCTGTTGTGCTGCTGGCCTCGCTGGCATCGCGTGCGCCTCCGAACGAGTACCGGTCGGCGTCAAAGCGCGCCTGAATCTCGTCGAGATCCATGGGCTGCTTGCTCGTAAGAGCATTGAGGTAGGCGGCTCCGAGGTTGCTCCAGTCCTCCTTGCGGCGGAACCACTCGGTCAAGGGATTTCGCCGCAGGTCGGTGAGCAGCAGCTGGCAGCGGGCGATGGGCGGTATGGGTGGCCCACTCCGCTCCACCTCGCGATACAAGCTCTCGAGGTCTTTCTCGAACTTCTCCAGCTTCTGGCGTCCATCACGGAAGACGTGGTGCGTCGGGTGCTGGTTGAAGAGGAAGCAGTTCTTGAAGACTAGGCGCACATCATGCGCAAACTCCTCCGCAGTGACGTAGGTCTTCTCGGCCCATTTGCGCTGTGCATCCAATTCGAGATTTTCGCGCACGGTTCCAAGGTCCATTGGCTGTAGGATGATTTGGCTATAGCCGGGAAGCTCGACCGGCTTGAGAAACTCCTTTGCGGTCGTGCCACGCATGAGCGACTTAAGCAAGTCGAGCAGCCTCTCGTGCAGCTTCATGTCGACGTACTTGTGCAGCGTCGCCGTGCCGTCGCGCAGGCTGGCAACCACGGGGTGCAAATGACGCTCCATCTAGAACGCCCGCCTTGTGCCGCATAGAAGAAAGCGGTATCCGTTCGTCACGCGGACGCTATCATGTAGGAAGGAGAATGCGGTCATCCAACGTAAAGACTCGCCAGGAGGTCCACTCCTGATGGTTGACACAACAGCGAAGACTTGAGACCGGAGGCGGCGACTCTCTATCGAACCCTCGCCGCGGCTCTCGTCGCGGCGCGGAAAGGGCACAATGGCCATGCGAAGCGAGGACACGCTGGCCTGGATGCCTTCACCCACTCAGGACGGCGAGTGGCTACAGGCTCGCGCTGTCAGACAAGGCGAAGATGGAAGCGTGGACCTTGAGGCGCTCCAAACTGGAGATAAGTACAGCACATCATCCGATAAATTGATGCTCGTGAACGAGCTTCCCGAGGACGGCGTCGAGAACATGACACAGCTCAACTACTTGCACGAGCCCGCCCTCCTTGACAACCTTCGGTATCGCTTCTCAAAAGATCACGTCTACACGTACACGGGCAAGATTTGCATCGCTGTCAACCCATTCAGCTGGAAGGTGAGCAAGCCTCTCTATGAAGAGAGCCTCCTGGTCCAGTACCGTGGCAAGGAGCTCGGAGACAAGCCACCACACGTGTACGCGATCGCCGAGGATGCATACCAGCACATTGTGAACGATCGTCGCAACCAGTCTATCCTCGTCTCGGGCGAGAGTGGAGCAGGCAAGACTGAATCTGTCAAGGTCATGATGCAGTACCTCGCGGTCGTGAGCAAATCGGGGGACCAGAACAAGGTCGCCGCCCAGGTGCTCGCCTCGAACCCGCTTCTCGAGGCCTTCGGCAACGCGAAGACGTCGCGCAACAACAACTCGTCTCGTTTCGGCAAGTTCATCGAAATTCAGTTCAACAGGGCCTTCAAGATGGTGGGTGCCCGTATCCACGTCTACCTTCTCGAGAAGCCTCGCGTCATCCAGCAAAACGAAGGCGAGCGCAACTACCACGTGTTCTATCAGCTCATGGCGGGCCTCTCTGACGACGAGCGCAAAGAGATCCACCTCGACGTGGCCATCGATAAGCTCGCGTTACTCAACCAAAGTGGCTGTGTCGCCATTGAGGGCGTCGACGACCATGAGGAGATGCAAGCAACGCGTGGCGCCATGCACGCCATTGGCATGGAGGAACCTGAGCACAAGCACGTGATGCGCGCGATTGCATCGGTGCTGCTGCTCGCGCAGCTGACTTTCGTGCAGGATAAGGAAGATCACTCTGGCATCGAGGATGGTTCGGTCGCCTTGCAGCAAGTCGCCGAGCTGCTTGGCTCGGAGACGCCCGAAGAGCTGAGCAACGCGCTGTGCACTCGGCAGCTCGTCACGCGCGACGACGTCGTGACCGTGCCCCTCAACCTAGAGCAGGCGAGCGCCTCTCGCGATGCACTCACCAAGGCCATCTATGGCAAACTCTTCTCGTGGCTCGTCGATCGATGCAACGACAAGCTCGTCGACGACGCCAAATCGGCGGCCTTCTGCGGCATCCTCGACATCTTCGGGTTCGAGCACTTCAAGGTGAACTCCTTTGAGCAGCTGTGCATCAACTACGCTAACGAGCGGCTGCAGCAGCAGTTTAACTGGGACGTGTTCAAGTCGGAGCAGGCCGAGTACGAGAGGGAGGGCATCGAGTGGAAAGCCATCGAATTCGTCGACAACCAGAAATGCCTGGACCTGATTGACGACAAGAAGCTGATGGGCATCCTGCATGTCCTCGATGAGGAGTGCGCGCTCCAAAAGGGAACCGACGAGACGCTCGCACAGAAGCTGCGCGAGCGCCATGGCAAGCACCCGTACTTCGACGCTCCCAAGCGCGACCAGCTCTCGTTTACGGTCAAGCACTACGCAGGCAACGTCACATATCTCTCGACGGGCTTTCGCGAGAAGAACAAGGACGCGCTGCATCCCGATCTGTCTGCGGTCATGCAAGGCTCGAAGTCGCCATTCGTGCGTCGCCTCTTCCCGTCTGAGGTGGCCTCTGAGGGTGGTCAGAAGGCCAAGAGCACGAGCAAGATGACGGTCGGCATGCAGTTCATGAATTCACTCGCCTCGCTGATGCGCACCATCAACGAGACCGACGTGCACTACGTGCGCTGCATCAAGCCGAACGCGGCCAACAAGCCCGCCATCTTCGAGATGGGCAAGTCGGCCCTGCAGTTGCGCTGTGCGGGCGTGCTCGAGGCCGTGCGCATCTCTCGTATGGCGTACCCGAATCGCATGCCCCACCCGGCGTTTGTGCGCCGCTACATGGTGCTCGCCCCCAAGAGATGGCAAGCAGACCACAGCGCGCTCCTGGTGAAGGCGCGCGAGGCAGCGCCAGGCGATGCCGAGATCTTCAAGGGTTGCCAGCAGGTGCTAGGCGTCGTGGTTGAGGATGCTTCGCGCTACCAGCTGGGCAAGACCAAGGTCTTCTTTCGCGCATTCCTCCTCGAGAGCCTCGAGAAGCGGCGGAGCTCGGCGCTCGGGCTGAGCGCGAAGGTTCTCCAGAAGATGATGCGCGGCCTCCTATGCCAGAAGCGCTACAGGCAGAAACGGCAGGCAGCCATTCGCCTCGCGAATGCGGTGCGTCGGCACCAGGCGCAGGTGAGGTACACACGGCAGCGCACGTCGACGATTTCGATCCAGGCCGCGTGGCGCGGCCGTCGGTCACGCAAGTACTTTCGATCGCTGCGCGCAGCCCTGCGCATCCAGACCGCGACCCGAGCTAAACTTGCGCGCAAGCGCGTCACAGCAATGCGTCGCGACTATCGTGCGACCAAGCTGCAGTCGAATGCGCGCAAGCGCCAGCAACAGGCGAAATACCACTCCATGCGCCGCGCCGCGATGAAGCTCCAAAGCTTCCAGCGCATGGCGACCCAGCGCCGCCAGTACCGCCGGGAGCTGGCCGAGAAGAAGGAGGAGGCGAAGCTCTCGACCCAGCTCGCCAAGATGCAAGCAAAGTTGGAGGCGGAGATAGAAGCGCGCAGAAAGATAGAAGAGGAGCGCGATCGCGAGATGGACCGGCTCAGGGCCGCCGCTGCCGCTGGAGCCAGCAGCGTGAGCGCCGGTGCCGCGAGCGTGGCGCCGGCAGAGGTTGTCTATGTCACACGATCCGACCCGGGCATGGGTCTCGAGAAGTTCATGGCCTTGCTGGCCGGGAAGTATGCTCTGAATGTCGATGCTCTCATCAAGGACGCGCAGGAGTTCGCCGGGCCGGCAGCAGCCACCGAGCTCGGGCAGATCTCGGGCTTGGGGCGCATGGGCGTCGGGGCCGCGAGCGCCGACGAGACGAGCGAGATGAGCAACATGCTCGCCCTCGTGAACAAGGATCGTGAGAAGCTCCGCGAGCGCCTCGCGGCCGAGACCGAGGCACGCAAGAAGCTCGAGTCGGAGCGGCGCGAGCTCGACCGCAAGGTACGCCTCGGTTCGGCGACGAGCGAGGTGGAAACGCGCAAGGGGCGTTCGGTCGCTGAGGAGCTGAGCCGCAAGAAGGATGAGCTGGCGCAACACAAGCAGATGATGCAGGCGCAGGCGCTCCAGATCAGCAACATGCAGAGCGAGAGCGCCGCGCAGCAAAAGCGCCTGAGCGAGCTCGAGAGGAAGATGAACGAGTATGACGACTCCTTTTACTCACTCGAGGCGCGAAACGTGCGCGACCGCACCAAGATGGAGGAGATGGGCAAGGCAAAGGCACGCGCCGAGGAGGAGCGCAACGTGTACCGACTGATGCTTGAACAGGCGCACGAGCGCTCGCAGCGTGAGCGCACGGACGCGCGCCGTGACGCGGCGGGCAAGCAGGAGGCGACCGCCCAGCGGCTGCGTGCCAAGAAGCAGCAGGTCACTCGTCTCGAGAACGAAAGGCAGCAGAACGATGAGCTGCTCGCGCAGGCGCAGAAGGAGAGGACCCAAGCCGAAGAGGAGAAGAATGTGTACCGGCAGCAGTGCCAGGACCTGATGGTGCAGTGCCAGAGCCTGATGGAACAACTCAGCGCTGCCCATGGTGGCGAGCCCGTGCAAGTCCCCGTGATCAAGGCACCGTCTACGCCGATGATGTCACCCCCCGGTCAGACTGACCGCGGTGGGGGCGGCGGCAGCATCTTCGAGCGGATGAAGAACGCAGCCGCCAAGGGCATCGCCGCCGCCCAAGCGCAGGCCAACGGCAACCGTATGGACGACAGCCCCGGCTCGTTCTAAGAGCACGAGGTCCTTCGAGAGTGAGCATTGGACCACCCACCCGACACCCACCCTCCACAAGCAGAGGGCCCTTGCCGCGACTGCAGATACCTGCTGCTGTATGCGGCGACCGGGCGCAGCTGCAGAATACGCAAGTGAACAGCCCGACCCGACGGGGCAGCCGCCGTGAGTCGTGTGCATAATGTCCTACGCACTACGCACTCTCTGGGTTATCTCTGGGCTATGCAAGGGACCGTTTTTGGACCGCTGAAGTGTATCGTGTATGGGCACGAGCGGAACGCCTCACCCAGAGCGCAGAGCCGGAAGTTAAAACATTCGCGGCAGTGACGTGCGGACTCCACCGGGGGTAACCGGGGTCCGGGGCATTAAGACCGCGAGGCGCAGTTCCGAGCATAATTCATACCTCTGACGAATCGACGGAGGTATGAATACGTTTTTGGGTTGCAAGTGCGCGCTTTATTCGACGTGCGCGACCGAATGTCGTCCGAGAACATTGCGCCAGGAATGTTGCCGAGGCTCATCAAGCCGATCGTCGAGCCGCAGCGCAAACGCAGGTGGTCTCTCATAGGTGAGGCAGACGGTTCCGCCTTCAGCAAGCCATCAGCAGCGGCGAACCAGCCGTCCAACAATAGTGATCCAAAACGGATGCGTCTGTCGACGGCCGAGGCGTGGAACGAGGCTGAACTAGCCCGCGTGGCAGCCCGAGAAGAGCGCGCGAGGGCGCTCAGCACTGCGGGGTCCTTGCGTGAGGCAGCCGAGCACGTCGCTGAGCACATCGCTGAAGCAGCCAAGGCTGATGCCTCACGCCTGCTCGAGAGTGCTCGTTCCGAGGCTGAACAGATTCGCGCCGCCGCACGCGCGGAGGCCATCCACATCCTTGAGGTGGCGCGCGCCGACGCGCAGCGCTTCCGCGAGGAGGCCGCCAGAACGGTAGCCTCTGAGCAGCAGCGGCTTCGTGGGCTGCAGCAGCAAGTGGCAAGTGCCGAGGCTGCGGCGGCCGCCGCTGCTGCAGCCACCACTGCGAAGGCGAGCGCTGGCCAGGCCGTAACGTTTGCACCCGCTCCTGCATCGCCCTTGCCACCAGCGGCCGCACCCGCTGCTGCATCATCGGGCTTCAGCATGCCGACGCCGACGCCGGCATTTGGAGCGTCCGCCAATGCCGCCGCACCTGCTGCTGCCGCTTCGTTCGGAGGCTTTGGTGGCGGAGCAGCATCGGCAGCAGGGTCAGCACCCGCGCCAGCAATGATGTTCGGAGCTCCCTCTCCGGCGCTCCCGCCAGCCTTCGGTTTTGGCGCTCAGGCTGCAGCGGCTCCAGTCTTTAGCGCGCCTGCGACAGCACCCACCTTCGGCGCGCCCGCACACACCTTCGGCATGCCCTCGCCCGCCGTCGGTGCAAACGCATCGGTGCCGGCCTTCGGCGTTGCAACCGTTGCTTCGCCTTCAGCTTCAGCTTTCAACTTTAACTCCGGAGCACCTTCCAGTTTCGGCGGCTTCTCGGGCGGCCCTGGCGCGGTTTCTGCCACCGCCGCCCCCGCCGCCCCCGCCGCCCCCGCCGCCTCGAGCGCATTATCCGCGACAGCGAATGGCTTCTGCCTCGGTGTAGACCCCGGGCAAAACCGCCCTGCCGCACGGAAGTACAAACGGCCAACCAAGAAGTGAGTGGCTCTTGCAGCTGAAGAATGGATGGATCCGAGTCGTCCGCAATGGCACGTTGCCAGAAAAGAGGAGCTCTGAACGTACAGAGCTGCCGCGCAAACGGCCGGCCAAACCCCCAATTCGCAATTCATGCCGTGCGTCCTTATAGCGTCCTTATTGCGGGAAAACAGTCGATATATCATGTGCGGCGTCACGACGGTATTCATTAATTCAAAAGATATGACAGTCAAATTCTCGAGACTCGAGTCTCGACCGCGCAGAGCGGCAGTTCGGAGTTCGGTCGGTGCGTGGCCTGCCGAGCGGCCGTGCGGGCTGCGGCCCACCCCGGACGCCGGCGGGACGGCGGCGACGGCGGCGGCGCGGACCACGGGGCGCGCGCGGGTTGGGTCGCTCGAATCTCGGCATTGTTGCGACTGCGGGCTCTGGGCACGGACTAATAATGGTCTCTAGTAGCTAACAACTTTCTAAATGTGAGGATGCGATATTTTTCGCGGCCGGCAAAGTCCCATGCTCATCAGTAGGGCAAGCCGCACACTAGTCTCAGAGCGCCCGTGCACGCCGCGCATAACCGAAAACGCCTGTGATCGAACTTCCGGAGGGACTCGAGGGAGAGGACCGTGTGTTTGGTGGTTGCAACAACGTCAGTCAGTCGGTGCATCATCATCGAGTGCTGCGTCCTCCAGTCCGCACAGTGCCCGTCCGTGCATGGCTGCAGCAGTCACACAAAGTTCTCGAAGCGCCTGGGTGCCGATGCGGCACCGTTCTCGCAATGCGACATGAGCTGTTCTGGTGCGTGCAAGCTCGCCCTCGAGCCGCATGATCTGGGCCCGGAGTGACTCTATTGTAGTCGAGTCCTGGGATGCGCAGCTGGCGCGGCGACCGTGGCCGTTGCCATCGACACAATCGCTCTCACTGCGCTCGACGACAAGGCGGTGCAGCGCCGGCTTCACCGACACTGGCAGCTCTGCAGTGCCGGTGTGGCGAGCAGCTTGAGCTTGCACCATGTTGCTCATGTTGCGCAGGATTTCGGTCTGGTTGTGCGAAGATCGCCAAGCGTGGAACATGAGCCGTACTAGCCATTGCCGCTGCACCGCTGCCAGGCGCTGTGCCGCTTCGCAACGCTCGCGCACACGGGCGGCGCGGATGGCAGCCCTGGCGTCGCTGGCGCCCGTCTGCGACACCACATTGAGGTTCGACGGCGGCACCGACGAGCTGCTGCTGCCTCCACTAAAGGGGTTCAACATATCTGGATAGCTCGCCGCTGCTGACGCTGCTGACGAAGCAGCAGCCGCTGCGTTGGCCGCGGCCAATGCAGATTCTGCGTCCTCAGCACGCTGCCGAACGCGCCGGAGCTCTTCGGTTCGTTCGTATAGCTCCTGCTTTGCTTCGAGCAGGCTCTGCTGCAGCCGATGGAAGTCCGACAGCGTCACCCTTTCAGACTGCATCCCTTGTCGGTACATCCCTCGACCTAACAAACTTGACGGGGCCGCCGCCCATTCAAAGTTCCGCCTACGTTCTGAGACTGTGAGTCAGTACGCACGCGCATACCCCTATTTACCGTTCGAAAGTTTCTGCCTAAGTGCGAACGTAGAGTCGGCGCTGCGGTCACAACGGGTTCGTGGATGGCGTCTCCACCACCGCTCGGCTCCAGCGTGGCGCGGATGAGCGAGACCGCGTTAAGGTTGCGGTCCACGATGCCGGAGGGCCCACCCACGTCGCCCAATTCCAAAAGCCGTGGCAAGCCGGCCACTCTTGGCGGCCGCAAGGGCCCCGGTGGCGAGCATGTCACGACGGACGTGTCAAAGCTCGCGACCGATTACGAGGTCGTGCGCCACCGGTACGAGGACGTGCTCAAGGAGAACGAGACGCTCAAGGGTGAGCAGAAGCGGCGCATGGAGAGCTACATGCGCCGCGAGACGAGCTACCAGGCGGAGATTGAGGACCTCAAAGCGGAGCTCGAGCGGCAGGCCAAGGAGCGGCCGCCCGAGGACGAGCGGTTGCGCGCACTCCGCGGCCAACACCGAAAGGTGATCGACGTCCTCGGAGCGATGCAGAAGCGCGAGCAGCTCTCGTTGCAGGAGCAGGAGAAGGACCTGCTGCGCGCCTTCCGTGCGCGGCTCTGGGATGTGCAATTCGAGCTTGAGAGCGAGCGCTCAAAAAAGGACGATGGCGCGCTCGAGTGGATCGAGAAGACGAAGACACTCGGGAAGGAGCTCGACTGGTCGCGTGACGAGGCGCTGCGCCTTGACCGCGCGAACCAGTTCCTCACCAAGGAGAACGAGCGCCTGAAGACGCAGCTGCGTGCTCAGGAGGACGACCGCGAGTTCATCGTGCGACAGATGCTCACGCTCAAAAAGGAGAACTCGCGGCTCAAGCAGGAGAACACGGCCGTTCCGACGCCCATGCCTGCCGCGGCCGCTTCTGGAGGCAGCTCCGCCGCTGGCGTGCGTGCGCAATCGGCCTGCGTGCGCCGTGGCGATTCCGCATCCAGCATCGTCCGACCGAGCACTGCTGGTGCCGCTGGGTTTCGTGTCGAGGAAGTTGATGCGGCGGCGGACGGAGGCGGCATCAGTGGTGGTGGCGGTGCTTCGCTCGCCTCGTCCGAGCGCATCAAAGAGCTCATGCTTCAGCAGGCCGAGAGCGAGGAACGCTACAGAGAGGTTGTCGCGCGCCTCAAGCGGCTGCTCGACGTCGAGCGGCGCAACCTGCGCGCCGTGCGGGCGGCGCACGCCAAGGACCTGCAGTCGCGCACCGAGCTCGAGTCGCTACTCCGCGCGTGCGTCGACGATGTCCGCAAGGAGCTCGCAGCGCAGCGCGCGGTGACAGCCGGCTCCGGCAAGGCGGTTCCCTCGAGTGGGGGGGGCAGTGGGGCTGGGGGAGCGCTGGCTGGCGAGCTTGGCCCCAAGGAGCGCGAGCGTGTGCTCGAGTTGCTGCTCAGCCAAGAGCGCGTCGTCTCGTTGCTCTACGAGCGCTCCTTCCCGATGAATCCGCAGGCGAGCACCACGGCGGCCCTGGCGGCGCTGACGGGCAGCAAGTCGGATGGCGAGGATGTGGAGGAGAACGACGCCAACGATTGAGGTTCGTGCGGGAAACAGTTTGGAATCAGTGTGCAAGGAAAAGGGTGTTTGCTCAAGCCCCAAAGAGACTGCTGTTGAGACCGCGTCACCGGTGTTTTGTGTGTGTCCCGGCTCCCCCCGGTGTTTTTGAACCGGCGTCACGCGGGGCACAAAAGGACTCAAATCCTTGAGGTGTGAAAAGTCAGCGGTCCACCCCAGTTGCTTCCGTTCGTTGCGGCTCGATCCTGCAGCGCACGACAATGCCTGCGCCCCCACGACGAACAGTCCAGTTGGAGGTGCGTGCTCAACGCGCCGGACCCGTGACACGCGCACATTCGCCACCTGCTCCTCCATCCCTGCCCTTACCTTGCTGGTCTGCACAGGTGACCATCCTCTCGGCCAAGGGATTGGTCTCATCCAAGGGTGAGGGTCAGGCGGTCTCTAGCAGCGCGAGCGTGACGTTCCTCGACCACCCTCCCGTCGAATCGCCGTTGGTCGGCGATACAGCCGAGCCTGAGTTCAATCTCTCTACGACGGCCTCCTTCCACGCCGATGACACGAGCTGCCTGCTGCTCCTCACGACACCACTCTCGGTTAGCATCTTCGAGGGCACAGAGAAGTCCCTGCTCGGCACAGCTGTCCTCTCGCTGGAACCGCTCATGCACTCAGCGGGCATGCCCGAGCAATGGGTGCCGCTCACGAAGGACGGCGTCGCAGCGGGCGAGGTACTCGTCGTGGTCATGGCCGCCATGTCGCTAATGAGTGAGGAGGACTGGGAAGAGTCGGTGCTCTTCACGCTCTCGCTCGAGAGCCTTTGCAACCTGCCCACGCGCTGGACCGATGCCGCGGATCATCCCTTCGCCTACAAGGCCGTGTGTACCGTCTTTGGCGAGGAGTTCACCTTTGCCGGCGGCAAACTGGTGCGACCGACGCCACCGGCCGAAGGCGGGCCTGGCGAGGCAGCCGAGCCGGAGTCGGCCGCAGAGGCAACGGCGGCGTGCATCAGCTGGGCGGATGCCAAGGTGGTGCGCTTCTTCGGACCCGAAGCCACGAACGCGCTGCGCAAGCAGTTGCAGGCGGGCGAGCCGCCCCTCTCAGTCTCGCTCTCGCGCGCCGTGAACAACGCGGAGACCCACTTTGATAGCAACGGCGGTAAGTACAAGGCGACGTGTGCTCCGCTGCTCGGAGGACTGCTCGTGGTCGACACGACCAGCTGCTTCGACCGCACACCCGTCGTGCCGCCGACCCCCCCATTCGAGATGGCTCCACCTCCCGACCCGCCTGCCAAGGGTAAGACCGGGCCCGAGGTCTTCCCCGTCGAGGAGGAGGAGGAGCACCCGTACACGACGTGTGGCACCTACCTTAAGTTCGCCGTGTCGACGTCGCAGCCACTCGATCCAAAGCCGCTTCCGCCTCCCCCGCCGCTCCCCAAGGTGGGCGAGCTCATCCCCAAGCGCGTGCTGCCGCAGTTCGCGCCCAAGACCGCCGCGGAGGAGTTCGACACGCAGGTGGCCAACATTGTCGAGTCGATGGTGGGCGAGTGGTCAGCGCTCTTCCCCGACGTAGATGCGAGCAGCGCCACCGACGAGGCGTCCAAGGATGACCGGCGGCGCGCGCTGCTGTACGCGCTCAACACGTCGGGCAAGTACTGGATGTTCAAGGAGAAGCTCAAGCGCTCCGTCGTGCGCCTCGTCAAGGACACTATGTCGCGGCCCACCAACGAGCCGCTCGACTCGCGCGCGAGCGACCTTTTCTACAACGACCTGTACGTGCAGCTCACGCAGCGGCTGCACAAGGCGCTTAACGGCGTCTTCTTCCCATCGACGGAGGCGGCGCCCGCGCCATCGCTCCCTGACCAACCCGAGGGCGCGGCAACCGCGGCGGTGCTTGGCGCGCTCGCGGACGAGATGGAGATGGTCTTCTCGTACGATGCGGCGGCCACGTACCACAAGGAGCGCATCGCCAGCTGCAAGCACCTCGCGGTCGCGTGGTACGACTACGCTCTCTTCCTGATGCGCGTCAACGACGCGCCCATGGCCGAGGAATGCTCCCGCGAGGCGATCGCTCTCTCGCCGGCGACGCCCGACTACCTGCTGGCGCATGGCGCCATCCTTGCGTCGCGCGGCAACCTTGAGGAAGCCGAGGTCTTCCTCAAGTCCGCGCTCGATGCGACGCCGAACGCGGTCGACGCGTGGCTCGTCGTCGCGCTGCTCTACCACCTGATGGAGCGGGGGCGCGACAAGCGCACGGCGCTCAAGGCTGCCAAGGCGCTGTGCGACGAGGATTTGACGGGCGCTTACCTCGCGCTCGCACGCAAGCTGCTGCCAATCAACTGCGCTGTGCTCATTGAGCTCGCGCTGCAGCACGAGGAGCAGCTCTCCGGCGGCGTCACCGGCGCGCTCCTGCTCACGCGCGGCGAGATGCAGCTGCACAGCGCCAGTGCCGCCGTGGCCGCGAGCACGCTCGAGGCGGGGCTCGACGTCGCGCGCAAGAACGCTTCCGGTTACGCGCTGCTCGGCAAGGCGAGGCTGCAGCTCGGCGAAGTCGAGGCGGCACGTGCCGCCTTCGAGAAGGCGCTCGAGCGCTCACCGCAGCCCTACCCATTGGCGACTCTGCTGCTGCTTGGCCGCCTGTGCCTCGACGCAGGCGAGAGCGCGCGCGCCAAGGAGCTCTTCCTCTACGCGTGCCGCCAGCGTCCGAGCTGCACGTCGTGGCTCGGCGCGGGCCAGGCATGCCACGCCCTCGGCGAGCTCGAGCAGGCGGAGGAGGGCCTCTCGGAGGCCAACGTGCTCAACAACCGCCACCCGCTCGTGTGGGGGCAGCTCGCGCTGCTCTGCCTCGAGAAGGGGAGGCTCGAGGAGGCGGAGCAGGCGCTGCACGAGGCGTACAAGCTCGGCCTTGTCGCGGCGCCACTGCTGCAGCAGCTCGGCGGCGCGCTCATCAAGACAGGCCAGTGGCAGCGCGCCGAGGGCGCCCTGCTGCGCAGCCTGGGCACCGCAGAGAGCCCGCTGGCACGCAAGCTCCTCGGCGACGCGCTCGTCGAGCAGCAGCGACATGAGGAGGCACTCGCGGCGTACATGGCCGCAAGCGCGCAGGGGATGGACTGCAAGTCGCAGGCAGCTCTCTGCAAGTCGCGCCTCAATCGGTGAGAAGCAACAGGGCGGACACAAAAGATGGCGAGGCGTGCTGTGACGCACTGAGAAGGCGCGGGCAGGCAGGCAGCGCGGCAGCTTCGGGGCTTTCATGCAGCAGACGACATGGGTAAGCGAAGGGGAGGGAAGGGTTGAATACAGCGCGTACGTCATCACTGAGAGGCTCCCGTGCGCACGTAAGCACGGGACTCGCGAACTGTGCTGCGTGCGCCATTACGCTTTGCGTTGGCGAATGGCGTTTGTGTCGACAGCGCGCTCCACGTGAGTCGTTTGTTCGGTTGGGTAAAGTTGTCCGCGTTTCCTGTGCAACTGCAAAAATCACAACGTGAAGGACGCGAAAGCGACTGCGCTGTGCATGGCATCCGACTCGTTTATGAGCATGAGAGATACATGTTTGTACAAACGAAAGACGTTACTTGTAGTTCGTTACGAAGAGTTATGTGGGAGAACAGGTTCTCCGGGGAGCCGTCACGGCGCCTCCTCAGGTTTTCGCTCTGTCGTCGTGACCTCTCGCATCACTGCGCGCGGTCTCGACTCCATAGCTCTCGCGTACTACGTGCGCGCGG
>Ga0210243_100970_pt1 | contig 23219 bp, 15 predicted proteins | sample ChrtobMeP5a_32mM_FD_155461 | JGI IMG/M metagenome (GOLD analysis project Ga0210243, IMG submission 155461) | Chrysochromulina tobin associated microbial communities from unialgal haptophyte culture, Seattle, Washington, United States - P5a_32mM | ecosystem: Host-associated > Algae > Haptophytes >...
CCGGCTCGCGCCGGGGTCGATGCTCAAGGTCGACATTGCGTTCGAACGTTACTGGAAGCCGCTGGCGGCGGCGCATGGTTGGGATGAGATCATTGCCACCGACGACCCGGAGCGGGGCGGCAAGATGGCCACCTTCGTCCTGAGTATGCTCGAGAACACTGCGCTCGTGGCGGACTCCATCGGTACGTACGTGTGGGCCCTGCGCTGGAAGATGAAGTTGGCCCACCAGGCCGATCCGGTACTTGGTGTCATGCACTGGCAGGACCTCATGCGCAGTGTGCGTGTGAAGGCACACGTCCCTCACGAACCACGCCGCGCTGTCCCGCTACGCCTCATCCTCGCCATCATCGCCTCCATCGAAGTCACGGTCCACTGGGAAGTACAGTTCGCGTTCCTCCTCGTGGTCATGCTCTTCACGTTCTCTCGTTCTGAGTGCCCGTGCCCCAAGGCTTTCACGGGTCCTAACGGATGGGACCCAAACAAGCACTGGATGGTGCGCGACATAGTTATACGGTCAGTCAACGGCGTCTACGTCCTCGCCGTCCGGTTCAAGTCAATCAAGCAGGACCGCCGGATCGAGCGGCCAGAAGCTCGTGGTGATCATCGACTCGACGTGCCACAGGGAGAGGCGGCGCGAGGCGGGTCTGACTGGTCCTTTGTCGGCGACCTACCGGGTCACGCTCTCAGCCCTTTCAAGTGGTATCGGCTCTTGATGAGTTTCTACCCGGGGCCGAGGGCGGAGACGTCCCCCTTCTTCCTTTCGGTGGATCACACGCGGCCCTTGACGTACGCGGGTGCGATGGCGGACTTCAAGAAGCTGCTGCGACGAGTCTCGCCCGACGATACCGATTACGGCCTCCACGGCCTCCGGGTCGAAGGCTGGAATTTAGGGGCGGCTGTGGACCCGGACTTGGCGGAAGCCCACGGCGGGTGGAAGCCGGGCAATGCCTCTCGCTATTCGCGCTTCAACCTCTCCTCGGTCTTCAATCTCTCAAAGCAGATGGTCGCCTTACAAGATGGTCCTCCCCTTGCGGGTGCGACGGCGGACTCGGCTATCGACGCGGAGGTCGACGCGGAAGACCGGCAATTTTTTGAGGAAGCCGCGAATGAGGCGATGGGGGCTGACGCGGCACTTCACGAAGTCGTCGACGTTTGGTCGCCGGGCATGAATGTGGCTATGCCTAACAGGCACGATGCCCAACGGCATGCCGGAGGCGCTGGGGGAAGCAACGATCCGCTTCCCCGCGCGCCGGTGCAGCCTGAGGCGCTGGCTGTTGTGCCGCAGATTAACGAACCCCACGCGTACGTGGGGGCGGCTCTCCGCTTCGTGGCTAACTCGCCGCCGTCGCGGGCTCTTACTCGGCTTCGAGCGTCTCTGCTCCAACAGCCGTAGGCGCCCATCTACCGTGGTTTTTCGGGGTCTGGGCTGGATCGACGATCCTGGGGTTTCGCGCTCACCAGGCTGCCTGTGTAGCGTTGATGATCTGCAATTCACAGTTTCAACGCGCGACCAGGTTTACTGCCGCTTGACCCCAACGGTTAAGCGGCCGTGAACCAACGTGTGAAGAGAGACAGACAGTCGCCCGGCCAGGGGGAAGGGATATGCGGGGAGAGTTCTCCCTGCCGTTTGGGGTATTGGGCATACCATGGGGATACATACCTGGAGTTCTGCTGCTCGGAGAGCGAGGCCTAAGGGGGCTCTCGAACCTATCCGATGCGCATCCGGTTTAGTCCCAACGGGAGATAGACGAGGCAGATCGTGTGCTGAACTCGGCACCCTGCATCTCGTCGGCAGATAGAGTGCTACTCGGCACCTCTGCATCTCTGGGGGAGATTCGCAGCGCAATGACGCGCATGATGTCGGTCTCTCTCTCGAGAGTTAAGTGTTCCCGCCCACCCACCGCGATGTAAGCCTGGTCTAGCTTTAGCAGGGACCGGGGTTTCGCGCTCACCAGGCTGCCTGTGTAGCGTTGATGATCTGCAATTCACAGTTTCAACGCGCGATCAGGTTTACGAGGAGTGAGTGGACGGGCCTTTTGTCTCGTCTTATAGTCATCACCTTCTCCTCCCTCGGTCCTAACACTAAGCGGAGCCGATCGTGCATCGTCGTCTCGCTCGAGCTCGCGTTATGAGTGACACCATCACGGTCAAGTGCTTGCAAGGCTGGCGCGGCGCGGTTCAGGTGCCGTCCAACGCAACTGTCGGCGCCCTCGTCGACTCTATCGTGGAGGCAGCCAATCTCCAACAGCCGAGTGATGTGACCTCTTTGATAATCAAGGGCAGGCGCCTCGACCCAGAGGCAGTGCGCACAAAGGCTTGCGCCGAGGTTGGTGTCGTAAATAATACGCCGATCATGCTGGTCATACGGTCGCCAACCGAGCGAGCTGCAGCCGCCGCCCAGGATATGCAGCTGAAGCGCATGAGGGCGGTGGAGATGGCAGCGGCGGCCCTGAGCGAGCGCGTTGGGCTCGGGCCGATGGACGGTGGCGAGTACGAGCTGCAGCTCACCAATCAGGACGGCACCGAGATCAAGCTGGCGCCGACGGATCGCAAAGGTTTCTCCTTGGGGGCTCTGCTCCATGCGAAGGCTAAGGCTCTTCTGACCGAGCGATCGGCGGAAGTCGTCGGAGCCCTCACGTCGGCGTCGATTGCTGACGCAGCCGGTGCCGAAGCAAACGCTAGTCCGCCCGAGCCAAGCGTAACTGACGAATCTGACGTGAGCATGGCCGAGCCAAGCACGCTGACGAAACCGACGGGTCCACCGACTGACGAATCTGACGTGAGCATGGCCGAGCCAAGCACGGTTGGTGTGTGCATGCCCGACACTGCGCCCGAGGCATCCGGCGAGCCGCCGGCAGCGATCGATGCTCTCACGGCGCTGGGCCGCGCGCTCGACGACGTCGAAGAGCTGCTCGAGCAGGCGGAGAGCGCATTCAGCCTCGTCAGTCCTCGTATCCTCGCGCTTGGCGACAACGCGGCATTGTGCCTCCTCGACTGTGTGTGGTGCTCCCTCCTCCGCCGACTGATCCGCCGTCTGCTCCGCCGACAGACGAAGCTGACGAAACCGACGGCTCCACCGACTGACGAAGCTGACGAATCCGACCACCGACAGACGAAGCTGACGAAGCCGACGGCGCGGCGCCCCGTCGGCGCGGCTGGAGGGGCGGGGAGCCGCGACACGGGCTCGACGGCAGACGAGGACGGCGCCGAGATGGGCGAGGCCGAGCGAGCCAAGGCGGCAACACGGCTTGGACGCGCCAAGGCCCTGCTGCGCGAGTTACATGGAGAGAATTTGCAGCGCCTTGCGGGCCGCGACGATGCGGGACAGCACCGCGCCATCTACGTACGGCTGTACCTACTGCAGGGGGGGCTCGCCATGAGCGGCGGCGAACGCGCGGACGCGGCGTCGCTACTGCACAAGGCGGACAATCTCCGGCGCGAGCTCACTCTGGGCCCGCAGGATGCGGAGAAGCTTTGCGCGCTCGTCGCCCTCGGTCTGACGGAGCACGCGGCGCGCGCCTCCCTCCCTCACCCCCTGATTGCCTCCCTAATTGCCTCCCTAATTGACTCGCTAATCAGGTCTGACGGAGCACGCGGCGCGCGCCTCCCTCCTCGCTTGCGGCAAGGACGTCGAGCGCGCCGCGACCCACGCCCTCCAACGGCTGGCCACCGAGCGCGCGCGCCGAACGCGACGGCGCGTCGAGCGCGACTGGGTCCAACGGTACGGCCGCACGCCGTACGGCTCTCCCGTCGACCACGAGGCCCTGCAGCAGCTCATAGGCTGTGGTTACGAGGAGGCTGTGTCGGCCGAGGCGCTCCGGCGCACTGAGAACGCGCTCGAGCCGGCGCTGAGCATGTTGTGCGAGCCGACGGGCCTCGAGAGCCTCCAGATGGCAGCAGTGCAGCGGCTGACGAACCGCTTCACCGACGGCAGTGCCGTCGCGGGCGAGAGCAGCGGCCACGACGGCGGCGGCGGCGGCGGAGCCGTACCCTCCGCAAGCGTGGCGGTCTCTGAGACCGAACTTGACGAAACCGAACTTGACGAGACCAAGGTGCTCCAACTGCTCGAGATGGGCTTCGAGCTCGCGCCGGTGCGCCGGGCGCTGGCCGACGCCCGCAACAACCTGCCCAACGCCGCCCTGGCCCTCTCCAACGGGCTCCTGTCGGCAACCCCGGCAGCCTCACCGCCACCGCCACCGCCACCGCCGCCGCCACTCGTCGATCGTTTGAGTGCGGCGGAGCACGAGGCCATCGCGGCTTCCGATCTTGCAAGCGCGGTGCATACGGCGGAGCAGGCATACCAGGAGAACAGCATGTGCGAAGAGGCCGCCGTCATCCAATTCCTGTTCGGGCAGCTCGCCGCCATGTAGAGAAGAGGCGCGTACAGTACGCGCGCGCCGTCGCTCAATTCACTTTGGTTTTTGGAGCGCGTGCATTCGTGTGCGTGCACCTCCTGCACAAGGGCGGCCCGCCGTCGTCGGTGGTGGATGCGCGGCGAGCGGCACCTACGCGACCCGTGCCCCAGTGAGACGAAGAAGATTCCGAGCCTCCGCCACGCCATCGGCCACCAAATTGCGCGCTCAAGCGAAGCATGGCGAAGCTGTCGCACGTAGGTTGGCGTTGCTTGTGGCTAGCGTGGTGTGGGGATATTGTGCGCGAGGACTTTCAGTTGGATCTCGGCTCCGCATGCTGCTCAAAAGCTCACGTGGCGCGGCGGCGCTGTGTTGAACAAGATTCATGAGCGGTGAGGCAATGAGCAAAGGCTCGCGACCGTACAACGCTTCTTTCTCGCTCGTCCGACCCGAGCTCGTCGAGATTAAGAATACCATCCGCAACCTCAAGAAGGACGCGGAGATGCGCCTCACGCTTGACGTCGAGGCGCAGCAGTCGTTCGAGTTCCTGTCAGAGCAGGTGCACGGCCTGCGCAAGGCATTTTCGACGCTGAGCGATGTGCTCGTCGAGGAGGTCGATCTGCTTCGCAACGAGGCGGCTGAACGGCATGAGGAGATGCAGCAGCGGCTCGAGCAGCAGGCCAAGGGCCTCAAGGCGGCGCGTACGGAGCTGACGCTGCTACGGTCGGAGACGCAGACCGGGCGCGCAGCGCTGCAGACCAAGTGCTCCGCACTCGACGAGCGCCTCGATTCGCTACAGGATGACATGACCGTACTCGCACAGGAGGTGGCCAAGGGTGGCAGCGCGCACCACCTGCTGCAGCTCGAGGCGGTGCAGCTGCGCAGTCAGCTCGACGAGGAGGTGCGCGAGCGGAAGGCGGAGCGGGAGATCGCTGCACAGCGCGCGGCCGAGCTGCGCGAGAAGCTCGAGAGGTTCGACGCGGACGCGCGCGCCTCGATGCAGGCGCTCGATGCAGACCTGGGCACGCTGCGCGGCCACGCAGAGAAGCAGCTCACCTCGCACGCGCAGGCCATCGAGGCAAACAAGGGCAAGCTGCTACAGTGTGCTCAGGCGATCGAGAAGCAGTGGTCGACGAGCAAGGTGCAGCAGCAGCGGCTCGAGTCCGTGCACTCGACCAGTGTGCTCCAGAGCCAGCAACTGCAGGAGCGCATCGAGACTATCAAGAAGCAAGACCAGCGCTGGCGGACCTCGCTCGAAGATACTGTCAAAGCCGTCGCGGCGGATCTGCAGCTGGTACAGGCGCATGAACGTGCCCTCGAGTCCGCGGTGAGTACTGTCAAAGTGGAGGCGCGCCGCATGATCGGCGACCACGAGGGCGAGACACAGCGCCAGTGCGACACGCTCGGCCGGGCCATCCATTCCCTCGCCGACACTCTAAACCTCACCTCGCCGCTCATCTCGGCGCCCGCGGCCACCCCACGGCGCTGACCCCGGGCAGCGCGGCGCCGATAGAAGGCACGTTGATTGCATCCGGATGGCCTGCCTTGCATGCAAGTGCTCACCACAGCGCGGTGCCGATAGAAGGTTGCGAAGAGGAGCCACCGCGACTGCAGGCAGGCCGCCGTAGGGCGCGGGCGTGTCTCTCTGACCGTCTGCGTTCTCAGATCGACGCGGAGGAGACCCTGAAGCTGCTGGAAGGTGGCAACTCCAACAGGCGACGACGTCCTCAGTCGAGCAGCATTGCGTCCAAAGGTATGAAACTTGGAAAGGGGCGCTTTATGTTTATCATCTCAGCCACCCCGCACCCGTCCCGCGGGAGGTGCCCAGTCTTCCGTGTAAACCGCGGTGTGACTCAGTTCCCGACGAGCTGTGTATGATCGCGGGTCGTCGGGCCTCGACGCACCCCACCGCGCCGCCCGCCGGCGCACCGGCCCACCGCGGGCCGCCAATCCCAATGCGGCATAGGGAATGCGCCGCGCCGGCCGCGGGTCGGCTGAGCGTAACGGCTGAGAGGGCACGTGATTTTTCTAAGTTAAGCTCTAAGCTGGACTGCTCACTGGAGCACACGGTTTACAAGCACAGCCACATACTCGCGCGGTTTCCAACTCAGATGACGCTCATAAACCTGCTCATGCTCTGATTGGCTCTAGCTCAGCCATTTGCGATAGGCCCACACGCTGCGTGATGAAACACGGATCCTGCTGCTCCTACCAGGCATTTGTCACCGGCAACGGGTTTTGCGAGTTGGCCAGGATGGGCGAGACCACTTCTATGGCGAGCTGTGACTGCAGCTGCGCTGGTGGCGTCTTGATCACCGACGCGACGCTCGAGAGCTTGGTGCACAGGTCGCGCCCTTGCTGGATGTGTAGATTGAACAGCTCCATCTGGAACTTGATCCTGCGGCCGAGGCGAGGAGGCGCACGAGAGCCCGTCAGCGTGTTGCGCGCGCACAGCTGACGCCCTTCCGAGAGCGTCGCGCGGGCGGCGCACGCACTCTTTGAGCAAGTTCTCCTTTTGCGTGCGCAGCTTCTTCAACTGCGCCATCGGCCGCATCCAAAACTCGCCGTGCTTGCGCGTGAGCGCGCGTAGCACGGCGAAGTCCTTGCGGATCTCGGAGAGCTCCGCATCGAGGACCACCCAGTGCGACTCTAGCGTCGACACGACGCCGGTCAGATCCACTGTGGGCGCGAGGGCGAGCAGGGCAGATCGGATATGGTTGGCATGTGACCACGGGAGCTGGCGGCAGGCGGCGACGCGTCTTCGGGCGGGTGCAATCATGGTTCAGGGCGCATCGTTGAGCTGCGGAAGCGACGCACTGTCGGCATAGAGGCTCGAGACGCGTGGTGTGCCTTTGGGAGGCATGAGGGCCACCCGACGTCCGGCCGATCCTCCTGAGGGGGAGGGCGAGGAGCGTGAATCAGTTCGAGAATCAGTCAGTCAGTCAGGTTTCGTCGCGGTCCCCCGCGCTCGTGAATTGGCTCGACCCACATGGACCTAGAACCCTTGCAGTCTTCAGCCCGTCACAGAGCCAGGTCTACTCCTCTCTCGACGGCATGCAAGGGTTCCTGGTGCTCGGGGCTCCGGATTCCAACAAGTTACGACACACACCAAGGACCCGCGGAACCCACGGGATCAACATCAAGACATGTCGCAATCACATTGGATCCCATGATTGCGGACGGGAGTTGACACTGATCGCCCCAAGCACGAAAGGGCATCGGCGACTGGCTCCTAGCGGTGCGAGGCTCAGACCGCTTTGAACTGGCATGTGGCCCCCTTGTACTCGGAGCACTTGTAATACGTGTAGACGGTGGCGTTCGAGCTGTTCATCGCCACGTCAAAGTTCTTTGGCGCCTGGGTCGAGCCCGCGTCAGACACGGCCCACATGAGGCCATCTGTCTCCGCCTGATATTGGTGAGTGTAGCCGCAGATGCCATAGTAGATTTTGCCCGAGGAAGCTGTGATCTTGAACGGCGCCCCTTCGATCGTATCGGCGAAAGTGCACTTGGTGGTGCACTCGATTTTGCCGTCGATGGTCGACGTGACCTTGCCAGACATGTCGAGCTGGTCGATCTTGACAAACTCGCCCGTGGCCGTGCCGTTCGGGGCGAGCGTCTGTGGGGTAAAGACCGCCTGCCACTCCCCAAACGTGTAATTCCGGTCGACGCGGAGGCCGCGGTAGACGCCCTTGAGGCCACAGTCGCCCGGCACCTCGCACGAGGTGGTCTGGAAGTTGCCCGAGCACGTGAACTTGGCCGACGAGTTGCCTTGGTCCTTGCCCGCACACTTGAACTTGGAGACATTCGTCTCGCCCGAATACTTGAGATCTCCCGAGCACCATCCGCACGTCTGACCGAAGGCAGGACGCGCGGCGATGCACGACGAGCAGTTGGCGTACGGGTTGCAAGGATCCGACGGGGCGAGGCCATCCTTGGCCAGCGTCCGCTGCAGCTTGCGGCGGGGGGGCTTCTTCTCATCAGTGGCATTGATCTCGTCGATCTCGTCGAGAACACGGACGGCGGCCTCGGCCGAGACCGCGGCCCGCTGGACGGTGACTGGGAGCGGCGAGGGTAGGTGGAACCTGCAGTAGTCGCCATGCTGGCGCAGGGGCGGGTGGGGCGACGACGGCGGGTGCGGTTGCGGGCACGCGTTCGCGACGATCTGATCGATGATCTTGTGGAGATCCGCCCAATCATCGACCTTGAAGTAGTGCTGCGGGAGGGGGGTTGAGCACCACGACTGAAGCTCGACTTCGTCAATGTCGGGGCCGACGCCGATGCCGAAAATCTCCGCCTTGTCGACCGTCTTGAGCTGGTCGGTGATGACGGACGCGGGCTGGCCCTGGTTTTGCTTGCCGTCGGTCAGGATGATGACGAGGGTCCCATTAGTGTTTGGGCGGCGGTGCGCGCGAATTTCGGTCTGGGCGGTTTCGAAGCCGGCGTAAGTGTCGGTGTTCGACATCATCTGCGGCAGGTTCGTGACGATGGCCTGGATCGCCGCCTTGTCCGGCGAGAGGCCGATCTCGAGCGTCGAGATCGACGAGAACTGCACGATGCCGATCTCAACCTCATCCTTGCTGATCGAGAAGCCGTCGATGACCTGGTTGGTGAAGGAGAGCGCCTTCTGCCAGTCGGGGGGCTGGATGGAGGCGGAGCCATCGAGAACAATCATCACGTCGAGCTTCGCCTTGCACGGCGGCGGAGGGCCCGGCGGCGGCGGCGGCGGCACAGGCGTGCCGCCGGACGGGCAGGTCTCCAACGAGATCACGGTCGCCGTCGTCATCGCGGTGTCGAAGTCGGACACCTCGGTGCTGGGGAGTTCTTCCTTGACGGCGAGCTGGAGGAAGCTGGTCATCTCGGGGTCCATGGAGTAGTCGGCCGCGAGGAAGCGGATCGCACCCTTGAGTTTGCCCGCCGTCGAGGAGACGGTGATGATGTACGTCTGCGCGGCGCCGTGCGCGATGGCCGAGGCGGCACCTTCGCAGAAGAGCTCCCAGCCGGTAGGCGTGGGGTACCAGATGGTGAGGTAGTTCGCGGTGATGTTGGCCACCCACTCGCCGGGCTGGTAGGCCTTGTGGATGGTGATGCCGCGCCAGATGCCGCGAATCTCGGGCGGCGTCGGCTGGGGCGTTGGGGGACAGACCGAGGCGCACGTCGCATTGTCATCGTACTTCTTGCCGGGCGCATCGGGACCGACCTGCTTGCACATCTTGGCGGGCTCATCGCATTGCCACGAGAGCTTGCAGTGGTCCTGGCACACCTGCTGCGACGGGTCTCCAAACGGAGCCGGCGAGCACGTGAACGTCTTGTTGTCGCACTTGTAGGGCTGGGTTGGCGGGGGCGGGGGGGGCGGGGGCGGCTTCTTGCACCCCGCCTCGCACTCGGTCTTGTCGGGGATTCCACCGAGGGATTGCACGCACTGCGAGACATTCCCCTGGCTCTCGCACTTCCAGCCCGGCGCGCAGGTGTCTGTCTGGAAAGACTTGTCGCAATTAAATGTCTCGTGCAGATCGACGCATTGAGGACCAACCGTTGTCGGGAACGTTGTGTTGACCGCGCACCAACCGCAGTCGGCCGAAGGAGTGCTGATGCACGTCTGGCAGTCTCCAATGCTGTGACACGGGTTCTGAGCGAGGAGGGAGACCACAAAGGAGACGAGCATCATCAAAAACGAGTCCAACAATTATGCCCGCACGGAGAGGATCTGACCGGAATCGCCGATAAGTTTGGGACCGCCCTTATTTAAATGGGAAGAGATTCTAGTGCTAAACGCTGGATGTTGATTGAATCTCGCTCCGGCAAAAATGGCTCGTGCGCAGGCATCCCTGACTCTGCGAGTGCGCGTGTTTTCAACTGTACATGTAGAAGTTGCCACAGGCGGGCCACATCTCGCACTCAGAGCTTGTACTTCACGCGTGGATCCCGGTCCATGGCTGCATACACCGCATATACCTGATCTGCGTTCTGAAAGGTCAGCGTGAGCGTGACTGCCCGGTACTTGCCATTGTCTCGCCACTTGACAGGAACGTCCTTCTCAGCCTGCCCGGTGAGTTCAGCGCACAGCGTATGAATGTCGGACACGAAGGGCCCTTCGTTGGTACCGATGCACTTGATTTGGAGTGTGCACGGGTACTCCTGGACGTTTTTGAAGGCGCCTGTGCCATCAATGTTGGGCATGTCGCAGCTGATGGCAGAGTGGCGCGGTGCGATCCTCGATGCTGGTAACCGCTGGCTGGCGAGGGGTGTGGAGGCGGCACCGGCACCGGATAGCGGCATCAGCAGCTGCAGAGGAGACGGCGTGTAGGCGAGCATCAGCGCGGCGGCGAGCCCAGCGGCCGGCATTGAGATGAGACGACCCGCGACGATCTCCGGTTTCGTTCAAATCAAGGCAAGACAAACGTTCGATCTCGAATGAAGCGCCGCGTTGATCTCCTCGAGCTGCTACGCCGGTTTCTTGTTTAGTTTCGTCGGCGACGTGTCGAGAGTCCGCTTTTAGCGACGCCTCCTCGCGCGGACCTTCCAAGCCGGCTCCGCCTCCGCCTCCCCTGCTTTTCAGGCGCGGTGTGACGTGTGAGAGGACGTACCATGGAGGACATGAGCAAAGTAGCCGACGCGGTACCCGCCGTGCTCCCAGCAGCTCCGGAGTTGCTAGCTGTTGAGGCCAAGGCCATCGATGAAAAAGTAGCGGCAGCTGCTATGGGCCCGAGTAGTAGCGGCAGCGAGGCGAGCAGCAGCGGCGGCGGCGCACCATCCGCGACTCCTACGTCCGACCCTACGGCCATAATCATCATCGGCATGGCCGGCAGCGGCAAGACGACGCTTATGCAGCGGCTCAATGCGCACTTGCACGCGGAGAAGACGCCGTATTACATGGTCAACCTGGACCCGGCAGTGCTCGAGACGCCATTCGGCGCGCACATCGACATCCGGGACACAGTCAACTACCGCGAGGTGATGAAGCAGTACGCGCTCGGCCCGAACGGCGGTATCCTCACCGCGCTCAACCTGTTTGCGACGCGCTTTGAGCAAGTGCTAGGGCTGATCGGCAAGCGCGTCGCCGGCCCGACGCCTCCAAAGTACGTGCTCTTCGACACGCCCGGCCAGATTGAGATTTTCACGTGGTCCGCCTCGGGGCAGATCATCACCGCGAGCCTCGCCTCCGCGTACCCAACCGTGATCGTCTACGTGGTGGACACGGTGCGCTGCCGCAATGCGGTCTCGTTCATGTCCAATATGCTTTACGCCTGTTCGATCCTGTACAAGATGAAGCTGCCACTCGTGCTCGCGTTCAACAAAATAGACCTCGCGCCGTGCGACTTTGCGCAGCACTGGATGGACGACCTCGACTCCTTCACAGAGGCGCTGCAGAAAGAGCGCTCGTACATGGGCACTCTCGCCCAGTCGATGGCGCTCATGCTCGAGGAGTTCTACGCCAGCCTCACCGCTGTGGGCGTCTCGGCACTCTCCGGAGAGGGGATGGAGCCCTTCTTCGCCGCCGTCGACAAGGCGCGTACCGAGTACGAGAGCGGCTATGCGCTTGAGCTCGCAAAGCAGAAGGAGCAACGGAAGCTGGATGAGGAGGAGCGTCAACGGAAGTCTCGAGAGGCACTCGTCCTTGATGGGCTCATGGCGGCGGGAGCGAAGGTGGTGCTCGATGGCAATCGGGAGCCGGCGGACCCCGGCGCGGCCGTGGCCGCGGCCGACGAAGACGAGGGTGAGGGCGAGCACGAGGACGACGACGAGGAGGAGCCCCCCTCCATGTACAGCCGTGGCGCGGGATACAACAAGGAAGATGAGCAGTGGGCCATGGAGCACCCGAATGACAGAGAAGAGCTCGAGGGACTCCGACGGTACCTGGCGAAGAAGAAGGCGGGCAGCTCGGCGGAGGCGGGTAGCTGAGGGTGAGACCGCGGCTTGTATGCAGCCCACGGACCCTTGTGTAAAAGGCGGAGGGGAGACCGCGCAGCGGCGCGCCGCGGCGCCGGCTCGGGGCTCGCGTACCGGCGGCGCGGCGGGTACGGTACCCTGAGCGCCGCCAGGACCGCTCTCGCGTCTGGCATGCGCAGGAGTACTTTGACGCTTTGGTTTAGTTTTTTCACAACATTTGCGTGGTTGACACGCGTGACATATTGCATGCCCGTATGCGCATGGCACCGAAGAACCGCTGCCGCAGCACGGTGCACGGTGCACGCCGCTCGCCCGCTGCGCCGGATATGACCCTTGACCGGCGACTGCGGACTGCGGACCACAACGCTTTCGCAGCTTTCACACTTTTGTCACCGTTCCGGTTCGTCCAGAGTATTTGTACATATTTGTGTGCTCCATTCCGCCCTCGCATGTGTAGAGAGATGTCCGGGCGCAGGCCAGACGGTGATGCCGAGAGAAGCACTCGAGGACCGCCATACTCGAGCGTACCCGCCCGCGCACGGCGCCTCACCTATCGAAGAGGGCACCGCCGTCGTGCAAGCTTTCCCTCCGCGTCGAGCCGAGCGCTGAGCCTCGCGCCGAGCCGAGCACAGAACCGTCTTGAGAACTCGCGGCGACCGCGGCGGCCGCGGCGGCACGCGAGGCAGGTGAGCCAACCTTTCCTCCTTTGAAGAGCTTGCCGAAGAGGCCCGAGCCGCCCGGGCCACTCCCGAGCAGCGAGAGGCCGTTCCCCACAGCACGCCACGTGCCCTCCGGCACCCGGTCCGGCCACTCCTTGGGCAGCTGATCTGGAAGCCAGTCGGCATCAGCGGGCGCGATGCCCAGACGGCGCCGCGTAGCAGTCTCAACGTGCTCACGGCACGTCCGCCGCGCGCTGTTCGTGTTGCCGCTGAAGGCGATCTCCTCCCCCGGCAACGAAATCGGCGACTTGGGCCCTTTGGGGTCCGGATACACGCGCAAGGACTCGATGAACGCCTGCGAGCACAACCAGCTCGCCTCCTTCATCTTGCGATCGTTGTCAGGAGCGCCCCAGGGCGAGTAGTAGTCGATGTTGGCGGTGATGTCGCACGCCCGGATCTCGCGCCGCCGCTGCGGGTCCGGATGGTACCGGCCGCTCGGCGAGTGCGTCTGCGCGTGCAGAGGCACCTTCCCCGTGTAGCTGCTCTGTCGGCTCGGACGGCCGCTGCTGCCCGGTGTACCGAAGAAGCCTGGAGTACCGCCACTGGCTCGGCGCGCAGATGCGGGCCGCGCGGACGCGTGCGCCATCGAGTCGGCCGGCGCCGCCGGCGTGCCAGGTGTGTCCGGCGGCGCGGGCGCGTCCGGCGCTGCGGACGTGCCCGGCGCCTGCTTGCCTGTGCTGTTGCGGGCCGACTTCGACCCACTGCGGGCCGACTTCGACCCACCGCGGGCCGACGACCCCCCGGCGAAAGGGCTCGGCGCGGTGAGGTCGTTCCGGCGTTGCTGCGACATGGTAGGCTGTGTGAGACGTGAGCTCGGAGGCGTGAAGCTGTGGCTGCGGCGCATTGGTTGGCCTGAAGAGATCGGATCAAAGGAGCCCGTCGCCATGAAGTTGGTCGGTTTGCCAAGGTTGGTCTTCATACGCGGCCCCTTGGAGCGTGCCACCGACTCGAGGTCGACTCCAACGAACATGGCGGCAGCGGTATTGCACTGATGGTAAGCGCGTGTGGGCTGGGAGCCGATTCCGGGCGCTCTGCCCCTTTTGAGCCCAAAAAGCTCGAGCGGCGAACCGCTACAGCGCTTTGCACCGCTACGGCGCTCTTTCCGCGCCACATGTTCCCTTACTGTACCCTCCATACCGTAAGTTTTCAATCCCGCAAGTTGCAGTCATCAATGACTTGGGTCCCGCGGTCCTCAACACATTCATGCACATTTACAATTACAAACCCTTCCGACCGAACCGCTTCCGGAGCCTCAAAAACTCCGAGAGCCTTTTATTCATTTATTCAAATATTGGCGACATCAACAGTACCAAAGCCAACCTGGCCAGACAACTCTCAGTTTTCCGACGCTCAAGTACTGATCAAGTACGCCAAAAGAGCAAAAGTCATACGCCCATCTGCACGTTCCCGGGGAGGTGCGCTAACCCTTGGCGCTTGGCGGTGCGTCGTGGGCGAGGTATGTGTCCGTTCAAAGTCAACCCTTTGTATGCAGGAGTTTGCCGATCATGGTGATGACGGCGTGGCCTCCAAGCGCGACGCGATCGCCGCTCACGCCCACGCGTACGTCACCGCCCCGTGGGCTAGCCACCCGAGCGAGCAGTGTCGACTTTCCGAGGCGATCAGCCCAGAGCGGACCAAGGGCGCAGTGTGCCGAGCCACACACAGGGTCCTCGGCAATGCCAACGCAGGGCGCGAACCCGCGCGACGAAAAGTCGTATGCCGCCGCATCGGGTAGGTCGTCACCCTCCGCCGCGCTCGGCAGCGGCACTGCAGGCGGGCACCCGGCGCAGGTGAGGGAGAGCACCCGGCACTCTAGCACGCTGCCAGGCCGACTGATCTCGCTGAGCGACGTGGGGTATTTGGCGAGGCGCCCGAACGCGTCGGGCGTCACCTCGACGATCAGGTCGCCTCCCCCCGGCCCGCCGATCCGATTGCGCCCAACCCACAGGATCTCGTCGGCGCTCCCTAACCCAAAGGCACGCAAGAGCGGCTCGGCGTACGCGGCCGGGTCGGGCACGGGCTGGGCGATCGCGGCTGGGAAGTCGAGTGAGATGACACCCGCGGGGTCGCGAATCGCCGTGAGCACGCCCGAATTGGTGTGGAATCTGAGCGTCGCACCTGGGTCTGCACCATGCACGTCCCAGAGGACCTTGGACGAGGCGAGCGTCGCGTGGCCGCACAGGTCGACCTCGGCGGTCGGCGTGAACCAGCGCAGGTCATATGAGGTCGGCCCATCCGAGCGCGGCACGAGGAACGCCGTCTCGGAGAGGTGCATCTCGAGCGCGACCTTCTGCATCCATTCTGCGGCAGGGAAGTCGGACGGCGGCAGCAGCACGACACACGCAGGATTGCCGCAATAGGGTACGCTCGTGAAGGCGTCCGCGTGCGCACAAGGGAGAGTATTCACCATGTGACACGAGGTCGGCTTGCCCGATGATAAAATGCCTTCCTTCGTTCGTTCGTTTCAGGGCCCTCTCGGCCAGACACACACCCACAAGCCCCGAAAAGGCGTGCGTGGGAGGCGCTCACACAGACACAGAGGCGGCATAAAATGCCTGTGTAAGTTCTGGTAAGTTCGGAACACATAGACACTGATGAGTATTATTGTATTAGTTATTGTCGTATTTGTGCGGTACCGGTATCTTTTTGAGAATTAACGTGTGTGAGAAAAAGGTCAGTCCCACAATGCCTTTCATGCACACGGAGCTCAAGACGCGAAGTCTCGCAGTGCTGCTGTGCATGCTGTCATGACGACGTACTGTGATGATATGTACGCGGAGATGGAGGTTGTGAAGCGCGCGGCGGCGTTGACACGGATGGACATGGAGATGGAGGTGGCTTCCTCGACGCGCGACATGGACCCCTCGACGACAAGGAGTGAGACGCCCGACAATGGCTGCTGCCTTTGCTTCTGTCAAGCGTGCTCGTGCTGCACCAGGCCGCTCGCGCAAGGGCTGCTTGCGCTCCTGCATACCGAGGTTGAAGCACTCGTCAAGCACAAGGTGCAGGAGCGGCTGGCGGCGCTCTCGGCTTCGACGATGGCGCGCAGCGCCTCCGAAATCGAAGCACTCGTCGAGCGCAAGGTGCAGGAGCGGCTGGCGGCGCCCTCGGCTTCGACGATGGCGCGCAGCGCCTCCGAAATGCAGGGTCAGGCACCGACTCCGCCTTCGCACGACACGATTTCGACGCCAGCTTCTCACTTCACGATACCCAAGGGCACCGCCTTCGCGCACAAGAGCAAGGCCGCGTTCAAGATCCAGCACGCCTTCCGCGTCTCGAGAGCGTCGCTCGCCCGTTACGTGTGCATGACGATCAAGGAGCTGCCCGAGGCCGACAAGGCGGCTGCGAAGAGCTTCAACGCGACGCTGGATTCGATCCGCATGGTGGTGATGGCGTCGGCGCTAGGCGCGACCGGCTACAGGCGCGCCGTCTGCAACACGCCTGAGTGGTGGGAGGAGGAGGAGCTCGTCTCGGCGCTGCGTGACGTGATGAGCGCACCCGAAAGGAGCCCGTTCCTCTTCCTCTTCGCGCGGCCGACGCGCGCGGAGCACGCGCTGCTCTCGCTCGCGAGTGACGTGGCGAGACGCGATCTCGAAGAGTGAGGTGCGATCTCGAGGAGTGAGGTGCGATCTCGAGGAGTGAAGTGGATCTCGAGGAGTGAGGTGCGATCTCGGGTGACGTGACGCGGAGCGCTGTGGTAGGGCACAGTTCCGACTCCAAGGCCGATTGGACTCGATCGGGTGGACTCCATGGCCGATGCGAACCTCTGAGAAAGCAAGCTGAGGGATCATAAGCTGCGGAGCGAGGAGCAGAGGAGGTGGTGGAGGCTTGGCTAGCATGCAGGGAGGCTTCAGGTTAGCCAGGAGCGAGGAGGAGGAGGAGGAGGAGGAGGAGGAGGAGGAGGTCAGGAGTAGTGAGCAGGACGCTGCCCAGGCGAGGTGGGCGGCAAGGAGGGCAGCGCAGCCACCGACCTTACGGCAGGCGCAGGATGTTAGCTAAAGCTATTTGATCTCGTGGCTATTTTAAGGACCGTCAGCGTTTCGGTGCTGGCTGATCCAATTTTGTTTTCGAAGGTCCGCTATAGAGCGTCTACACACTAGTCACTACACTCTACAGCTGTATGATTGTGTATCCTAGTTTTCACTATTCTGACTAAAACTACGCTTCATCGGCGCGTTCGGCCAGGCGGGGCCTCGGCGCTCGGGCTCCTCGCCCGACGCCATCGCCGTTTCGCGGTTGATTTCATTCACGACTGATTCAACTGTGACCCGTTTGCAGGTCGTCCTGCAAGAGCCACTCGTGCTCGATACCATCCATGTGTGCCAGACCCACCACAGCGACAACCACACCTTGAGGTACCTGGCGCCGCAGCTGCTTCACCATCAGACGGTCGCGTTGATGGAGCATGACCTCGACAATAGATGGTGCTGCTCGGTTCAGATGCCGACGGAGTGCCGCGACCTGCGCGCGGTCCTTGAGGCTCTCAACCACGTCGCCGATGCTGCCGCCGCGGAGCATGCCGGCCATGAGCTCTTTGGGCGGCAAGGTGGTCATGAACCGCGCAAGGTCCACCTCGCCCAGGGCTCCTCGCAACAGCCGCAGCGTCTCGTCAACGTCCCGATCGATGCAATGCACGGAAGCACCAATCGCATCAGCTGCGTCGAGCGCCGCCTTGAAATCCACACCGGGCACCAGACCATACTGCTTCCACAGACCGTTGAGCGCCTGGAAGGCTGCCCTCAGCATCGCGTCGCTCTCATTTCCTCCGAAGCTACGCAAGAGAGCGCTCATCTGATCGTGCTGCTGCGCGTCAGCCTGCAGCCGAGCCTTGCGCTGTGGGCAGAGCTCCACGGCGACGTGCGCAGGCCTGACCAGTCTAATCAGGTCACCGACCTCCTCGGCGCTCCTCTGAGAGATGTGCGCTGTGCCGATGAGGTAAACCTCGCGATTGGCGCGCGCATCGCGCAGGTAAGAGAGCGTATCACGTTGCGGGACCCAGCACAAGCACCTGCACTGGGTGGGTCTAGGTGTGAGCAAGCCGCCAACCGTCCCACAGCGAAAGCTCCGGGCGACGGTGATTGCCATCGTTCGTTCGAGCTGCACACACCGTGTGTTTGAACGCAGAGAGTGGAGCCCTCGATCAGAATCCTGAAGCGACTTCCGCATGTGGCGAAACACTAACGCGCCGTGCTGGGCCCACAGCGCTGAAACGTTGACGAATCTTTCATGGCGACCGAAAACGCAGAAATTGTTCGTGGCGTTGATTCCCTCACGCCGGTCCAGGCCCGATAGCGTCCGACCCTAGAGCGGGATTAGCGAATGACAAGCGCTGAGGCCGACGACCCCACATACCAGCGCAAGGTTGCGTTCGCTTTCGCCTTCCTCGTCTTCGTCGCGGTCACAAAGACGCTGCTCACCAAGACGGTCTTTGTGGACGGCGTGCCGCCAGTGGCCTTTTCCGTCTTCTCCTGCGTTGTAACTGCGCTGTGTATGCTGCCCGTCTTCTTGTGTGATCCGAGCCAGTTCGCATCGCTCAATTGCGACATGCTCCTCGGTTTCATTGCCGTTTGCGTGTTCATTGCACTCGACCTGGCGCTCACGAACGTGGCCATCGCCATGCTCTCCGTTGCGCTGCAGCAGTGCATCAAGGCGACCAGCCCGGCGGCGACGGTGCTGCTCGAGTCGCTCTGGCACCGAGTGTGCCACCATCCTCTCAAGTACGTTCTCGTCGTGCTGCTCTGTGTCGGCCCGATCCTTACCACCCTCGGCTCGTCTTCGTACGACTCCACCCCGCTCGGCGTGTTTGCGATGACGCTCGCGGTCGTCGCGGGCGCGTTTAAATACGTGCTCGCGCACGCAATCATCAAGAAGTATCAGAAAACACTCGGCACCTTCGCCTTCACCTTCTGGGTCGAGGTCTTCGTGGCCATCATGCTCACACCCTGGGCAGTGCTTAACGGCGAGGCGGAGGAGCTCCTCATCGGCGAGTGGGCGCATTCCAGCAATGACTGGGCGCTGCTCTCGTTCACCGCGGCGTACGGCGGCGTGCGCATCTACTCGCAGTTCGCGCTACTCGAGTTCACCTCAGCCACCACCCTCGCTGCCTCCAACGTGGCGATCCAGGCGATCACCATCCTGCTCAGCGTATGGCTGTTTGGGACGGAGGTGACACCGTACCTCGCCGCGGGCGTAAGCGCGACGATCGTCGTCTCGGCGCTGTACACGTTGCTCTCGCTCACGCGCGCCTTTGACAGACCCGATAAAACGGAACCACTGACGACACTCTTGTAAAGACCGCCTACAGAGGCGCAGAAAACGCGGCATCAACGCCGAGATGGTCTCGGCGCCGATCACTGACAGCGATGGGTTTAGCGACTTGAGGTCGACGACGCGCCTCTTCTGCTGTACCTTTGGCGCGAGCTTATTAGCTTCGAGCTTCTTGGATCCGAGCACCTTGGATGCGTCCTTCTTGGAGCTGTGTTTGAAGCAGCTGGCATCATCACTGGCGGCAACAAGCCTGGCAAGGCTCGCAGCGAGGCGGTCTATTGTCGGGGTCACAAACGCGGAGCAATCGCGGCTGGAGTGTTGCGTCGAGGGGACTGCAGTGGTGGAACCTTGACTGCTGGTGGATCCTCGGCGGTCGACTCGATGCTCAGAGAGCAGTTGAGGAGCCGCCAGCCGACATAATCCAGTCGAATCAGTTATTGTATGAGTTCACACTCTGACACACCACATCAGTCTGCACAATTGTAGCTTCTTCGCGTTCAGGCCTTGAGCAAGGTGTACAAGTGTGTACACGTTTAAGTCTTGGTTTAAGTCCACATTCCAACATCTTAATGGCGCGGAATCTCACCTCAGCGCTCAGGAGTGACCCCACCTCCTCCCCTCGAGAGATCCGCCTCGCAGCACACCTGAGCTTCTCCATGTGCTCTTGCACGTACGTGCAAATGGCACTCTGGGCAATTGACTCTGGGCGAAGCCGACGCCGCCCGAGAGCAGCTCCTCGTACCCTCCGGCATTTAGCTCTCGGTACAAAACCCAGCAGCACCAGAGCTCGTCGGACACCATGCGAGCCTCCAAATCGCTGTATGTGATACGAGCCTTCCCCGAGTGCTTGCCTAGGTAGAGATACCGTACGTTACGAAACTGAAACGTCCCCGCGCACTCTTTCATGGATATGCAGAAGTCTCACTCGCGCTCCTCGTCCGCGTATCTGTTCTCACAACCGCCGCCCACCTATCTGGCCTCGCCGCCGCCACCCACCTACCTGGCCTCGCCACCGCCACCCGCCTACCTGGCCTCGCCGCCACCACCCGCCTACCTGATCTCGCCGCCACCCTCTGCCTACCTGGTTGCATCGTCGTCGGTACACGGTGTCTCGCCAACGCAGCCGCCCACATACTTGGGCGAGCACCCCGTGGCGTTGAGCATGTACCCGGCGACCGACCGCGTCCTACTGGAGCACGCGCGCTTGAAGCTATCGCATTCGCATGAGACCGAACGGCGCGCGGCCGAGTACACCGCGCAGCTCGAGCGCCGTGTGGGCGAGCTCGACATCGACCTGGGCAGAGCGCGCGACGAGGCCTCGCAGCTACGCGAGGAGTTGCGGCGCGCCAAGGCCGCTGCGAGCGAGGAGGTTCGCTGCTCCGCGGCCGCGACGCGCTCCGTCAAGGACCTGCAGGCGGAGGTGGAGACGCTGCGCCGGCGCTGCGACCAGTACCAGGCCAAGCTGGTGGACGTCGAGAGCGATCGTGACCAGGCGGTCGCGACGGTGCAAGCGCTGCGCTCCGCGGCGCTCTGGACGCCGTCGGGGCTCCAGAGCGGCGCGACGGTCGCGCTGCTCACCGGGCAGCTCCTGAGCGCTCGCCAGCAACAAGAGGAGCACAAGGCGCGCGCATTGTCTGCAGACAGGCGCGCCATGTCGGAGCAGAAGCGCGCGAACGCCCTCGCAAGCAAGGTGGCTTCGCTTGACGGCAAGGTCACGTCCCTCGAGCGCGAGAGAGCGCAGAGCCCGGAGTGGGCCTCGCCGCCGCCACTCTCACAGCCACATTCACCTTCACAGCCACTCTCAGCCTCTCTGTCCGACGTGCGAGGCCGCGGCTATGCCACCGAGAGCGATCCATTCGCGTCACCGCAGCCACCGGAGCGTGCACCGGCGCCTAGCAGCAGCAGCGGCGGCGCCGGCGTCCCCCCAACGCGAGCGAGCGCAAGCAGCAGCCGCTTCGGCGCGGCCGTGAGTCCAGCGCTGGGCGGCACGAGGTCGACTGAGAGGTCGACATTGCCACCCAGCCGCATGGACGCCGTCGCGAGCGCCTCGGGAGGCGGCGCGAGGATGACGCCGCCGCAACGGTGAGAAGTTGTGTGGCAGGCACAGCCGGAAGCTGAACGCCGAGCAGAGTGAGGAGGCAGACGGGTCCCGATGGTTGTCTTGTTGTCCAAGACGCGGCGGACGGGGCGGCTGTTTATTTCGTGGTCATCTGGGGCATGTGTGGGAGTGACTTGCGCGTGTGCCCATCTATGCCGTGTGCGTGCAGTGATGTGATGATTGGAGACTGTGACTCTCAGAGTCACTGACACGTCATACAGTGAGACCACGCAGTTTGAGCATTATTTGAGCAGTGACGGCACCGGGGACGTAGCTGCTAGAGCTCGTATGTGACCGAGCGGACGAGCGAAATTACACCGTCGACGAGCAACCCGGACATGAACCCGGCCAATGAACATCGGCAGTCATCGTACCGTACGCCTACATAAACATCTTTCGCGTGTGCATGTGCGCGTGTGTGATACATGACGTGACAGAGCCCGCGCGGCACTACGCTACGCTACCTTTCACTCCGCTCGTCTCACACGGCGGCGCGCGCCACCAGCGACTGACTCCGTGGGCGTCATCCCTTGATGAATTTCATGTAATAGTCCGCGGCCCTCTTGCCATCGAGCAAGGCATGATCCGAACCGCTTGACACGCGGAACGACATGAGCACCCTCGGGTTAGAAGCGAGCACGTAAATGAAGCCGGCGACCCCCTCCAACTCTGCATCGAGCTCGCGGCGTACCACAATGGCCTTGCCCACATCGTCCGGCACGATTCCGGGCTGGGGTTCACTGACCAACTGCACTGGACACGGCTTGTGCTCGCCCCGAAACAGAGCTATGAAGTTGGGAGGGCGCTTCACGCCGTCCTTGAACATGGTGGACTCATCCCATAGCGCCTTTTGCGCGCGTAGGACGGTCACCTTCTGCTGCGGCAGGAGCGCCTCAAAGTCCACCTCCTGGCTCCTGCTGTTGGAGACGTTGATCGCCTGAATGTTGCACGGCTTTGCTCGAATCACCTGCTCCTGTTGCTGATCTTGCAGAGAGTCGATCCAATTCATCTTGAGGCCGTTCTTGGATGAAAGTGACATCGGCGCAAGCCACACATCAAAGCGGCCCGAAGGCTGGTCAAAGGCACCAACAAAGCCACACCGGCCATTCAAGTGAGCACTGCCACGCAGTCCAACAAGCACGCACTGCTCACCCCCCCGAAACGATCTGATCGTGTTGCTTGAAGGCACGTTGAACTCCGTGCCTCCATTGGTGGCTCCATTGACGCCGAGAGGCATCCCCTTCATGGTCGCCACCATCGCGCCCGGATATTCAAAGAGGACCCGCGTGAACGGGAAAGGTGTAGACTGGGGTGACTTCACAAAGTCCATGAGACACGACAGGCATGTGCCGGCATGAAAAGCTCTTGTCGCGCGCGCGAACGTTTCGAGTCCGCAAGTTTACGCGAAGCGTCGTTCATGGCGACTCGTTCGTGCATGGCGGGATGATCATGCAGCCCAATGCATCACCACCCCCTAGCCCAGAACTGGTCCGCGCACCCCCCCCTAGCCCAGAATGGGTCCGCGCGTCCCCACCTTCCGCTGCCACGCCCGCCTCACGTCGAAGGCTGGGAAAAGGCGAGACTCCGACAGCGTCCGCAGCATCTTTGGCAAGTGCAGTGATCCACGACGGCGCCTGCGTTCCACCGAGCGTCTTGATGATGCCCGAGCCACCCATAAAGAGGACTGGGACCAATGTGCGGAGAATCGGCAAACCGATGCAGCCCGCGAGTAAGAGCACGCCCTTCCATGCGAGGACAGGTTGGACCAGATGTACAGCCGCCAGCCCCACGCCTCCCAGGGTGGCGTACGACGCTGCTGGGAGCGCCGAGAGGAAAAACCGCCTTGATGCGGACAAAGATGGCGATGGAGTCATGCTCTTTGATGACGCGGCAACA
>Ga0210243_100999_pt1 | contig 22707 bp, 10 predicted proteins | sample ChrtobMeP5a_32mM_FD_155461 | JGI IMG/M metagenome (GOLD analysis project Ga0210243, IMG submission 155461) | Chrysochromulina tobin associated microbial communities from unialgal haptophyte culture, Seattle, Washington, United States - P5a_32mM | ecosystem: Host-associated > Algae > Haptophytes >...
GGCGGGGGCGGCGGGGGCGGCGGGGGCGGCGGGGGCGGCGGGTGCGGCGGGTGCGGCGGCGGCGGCGGCGGCGGCGGCGGCAGCGGCGGCGGCGGCGGCGGCGGCGGCGGTTGTCGTGGTGGTGGCGAACGCGTCCTCCTGAGCCCCTTTGTGAGACGGCGATGAGGGTGGCGGCATAGGCGGAGGCGGGGAGGGTCCACATCGCTGCGCTTCGAGGGCTCGCATTGCTCGCATCGATTCGAGTTTGCTCGTCTCGTTTCGCTGCATCCGACTCCAGCGCGCTTCCCATGCTGGTTGCGGAAGCTCTTTACCTGCCTGCTCTCTACCTGCCCAGGCATGCCGTTGTTCCGAGGGACTGCCTGGTATGCGAACGATGCCATAGGGATTGCCTGGTATGGCGGCCAGCCAGGCACTAGCTTCGGCGATGTACTCATGCACGAGCTCGCAGGCCGCATTGACTCGATGCGAGCCATCGGCCGACTGAGCACTGATGGCCAGATGCAGCGGCACCGCGGTCGGTTTGGAAAAACTCGTATGCTTCATTCCGAGGGCGGCCGCTGCGGTGCTCATCGCGGTGGCGACAATGTCGGCGTGCTGCATGGCGGCGGTGGCGCTCGTCACGGCGCTCGAGGAGCCAAGAGCAGGCGCGGCATGGGCCATCGCCACCGCCGCTGCGGCGCTCATTGTGGTCGAGATGGGGATGGCGGTCTTGCTTGTGTCCAGAAATTGGCCGCGGACGCGCACGCCTACCCCCATCAAGCGCCCCAACGTCTCATGGTGATGCGACTTCACGAGGACGATCCGCACGGCGCTCGGCAGGCTGTTGAGGTCGATGCGCTGCTCCGTCGAGAAGGACTGCTTCGCACGCTTGGCTGAAACTTCCGAGGGCTCCACCGACGGCTTCTCGGCGTGGGGAAATGCAGGCTGCGATCGGTCTTCTTGCTGTCGCTCGTGCTTGCCAGTCTTCGCACGCTTGAGCATGCCAGGGAGCGCGCCATCCGTAGCACGCGGGCTTGCTCGTAACTGATCGGCTGCTTTGGTGCTGTCGGCCAGCTTCTGTTCGTTGAGAACGTTCGATTTCACAAAGAAGGGTGCGCCGAGGTCCTGCAGGACCGAGCCATTGCTGAGGAAATCGCGTAGAGATGCCATCTTCGGTCCAAGCCTTGTCAGGGCGCAAGAGCTCCCGCTTACGAACGAAGCTTACGCTGATCAACACAACGCGCGTTTAACCCCAAGCATGGGGGCCGCTTTCGCAATGGACGGAGGACGGCCGATACGATGAAACTCGCGCCCGTTCCGGCGCTTTGGAGCTCTACCGCGGAAATCATGTTCGCAGCCTTTCGGAGCGTCGCGCGTCTGCTCCCCACCGCACCGCGGCCGAGCATGCCGGGTCCGTCCATGCTCATGTGCGCACTGGGCGCGGTGCGTCACAAGTACGCCGGCGGTCAGAACGCTGTGTGGTGGCAGCCGATGCTGCCTGCGCTTGCGCCGCAGCTCGTGCCGAACACTCCCGGCAAGGGCAACCGGAAGAAGAAGATGCAGCAGCGGCGCGCACAGAGCGTGACGATGCAGGCGCGGCGCATTGAGGGCAACCGACGCGCGTCCATTTTCCGAAAGCTCAAGAATGAGGAGCACCATGACAAGGTGAAGGATATCTACAGGCAGTATGCAGAGATGCTGCGCGCAAAGGCGGGCGCGGGGGCTGCGCCGACGAGCACCACCGGCGAGAAAAGCGGCAGCGCACAGCCAACAAGCTAGCAGATATTGCGCAACACGGTGCGGCCGCGTGCGTGCCATGTGTGCACAGCAATCTGCATGGGTCGCGTCCGCTCCGATCTCGCTGCGCTGTACGTTGGTATCTTTGTAAAAAACTGCAGCATGTGTGTCAACCCGGGGCTGCTGCAGCCCGTTAATGCACCCGCGATGTCGCGGTACGAAAACAAATAGAGCTGCGCTCGGCAGCGCGGTCGACCGAGGGCCCGCATTACGTTAAGTGACGTGATATTTGGGAAATGCATAAATTCCGGAACGGGCAACGGCGGCCGACGTCCCACGTCGCACGTGGCACGCGTGCACGTGGAGGACGGCGCGCGCCACGGAAGCGAACGGCGGGTCCGGTCGTCAGCGTCACGGATCCGCGCAGCGCTGGCACTCTACCGCGTTGAACTACCGCGGCCCTCACCACCGCCCAATTGCCACCGCCACGCATTGTGTTGTCGTATGCCTGGGTACCCCCCTCTCCACGTGTGCGCTGCCGTCAGGCGTGTTTTCGGTATTCGTTATACTACTTACTCACTTGCCGCGGCCCTGCGAGCGCCCTCGCGCGCGGCCTTCAAGTATCCCATACCAACAAGTTCCTCAAACTTTGAGTGGATGAGATCCTCGAAGCGCTGCACACCGGCGAGCGTCTTGCGGTGCATGTGCCAGCTCAAGCGGATGAGGGAGACCTGGTCCTCGCGCTCCAGATCGTTCTGCAACCGCTCCGCAAGCACGTCCGAGACGAACATCGACGCGTACACGAGCATGAGCGAGAGGATGATCGCGCCGAGCTGTGTTGCGTCCGTGCCGGCCGCGCAGTTGCCGGCCGCGTACTGTTGGCAGAAGAGCGAGGTGCGCCCCGACCGCTGCTGCGAGCGCAGCCACTGCGCGAACACGAACGCGAGCGCCCAGATCTGGGTCATGAAGAAGGACTGCAGGGCCCACGTCAAGCGCCACACGCCGCCAACGAGTCCGAGGCAGCCGGAGCCGAAGACGATGGCGCACGTGAGCTGCGCGGCCGGATCGTCCCCAAGGTCCACCCACAGTGTGTACCCGAACACGCTCGCGCTCACTCCCTGTGAGAGGGCCAGCGCGCTGAGGGTGAGCGAGAGCATCCGCGCGAGCGTGGTGCGCCGGTGAAGTTCGTCGGCATCGCGCAGGCCGCGGAGCTCGCGATGGTGCGCGAGCGCCGCGCAGAAACTCGCGTAGTCAGCCGCGTTGCCCTGGCCCGCGTCGAAGATCCGTGGCCCTCGCCTGTGTTGGTGGTCGGCGCTAGCGGTGACGGCGGAAGGAGCTCCCGGTGGGCGTGCGCCAGAGTGAGTGGCGTCGGTCGTCGGCGGGCGCGCGAGCGATTGAGCGCGGCAGTACGCCTCAATGTACTCGCGCGAGGGCGGGGGCAGCTCCGGCTCGATGAGCCGCGCATAAGTCGACATGTTACGATAGAAAAGAAGTTTTAGGTTCGCGGAAACACAGCCTTTACCAAGTGTGAATTGGAGACGAAAGGTGTGAGTCTGCACGCGTGCCCGTTTCGGCGCGAGTGCGCTGGCCTCTCAATCCGTTGTCACAGATGGCGACGCTCACCGACATCAAAGCCGTCGCGAGCGCAGGCATCGTGGTCTCGCTGCCGCATGCCGCCGGCATGCAGAGCTCGCTGCCCATCCTGCAGAAGAACTACAAGTTCTCGAAGGTTTTCTACTGGGGCAAGATGATGGGCATGAAGGGTGACTACCTGATCGCCAAGGGCATCGAGGAGTCGTCAAGCACAATGAAATTCTTCTACTGGTGCGCGCCGCGCGAGCCCGCCGCGCGAGCCGGCGCACAGTGGCGGCGTCCTGCGACGGCGATGGTCCTGTCGTGTTGTGCCGCCGCTGCCGTTGGCTGCCGCTGCTGCCTGTCCCTGCAGCCTTTCCAGTGCCCATTGCGTCGTCACACTCTCGCTGCCTCTGCTTCCGCCGCCGCCCTCCCCGCCGCCACGCTAACCGACCGTGTCTGGCTCACCTCCCTCGCTCGTCGCGCGCAGCACGGACGGCGTCTCGTGGGCGGAGCTGCCCCTCGTGACGCCCGAGATGCAGGAGGCGTGTTTCAAGGTTGCGACGTATGGGCTGCTGCTCTCGGGCGACATCTCGGCGCAGCTGCAGATCCCGGTGCCGCCTCTGCCCGAGGGCGCGGAACCGCCCGCGGAGGAGGTCCCGCCGCAGTTTGTTACCGAGCTGCAGCGGCTCGCCGTGATGGTGATGGCCATCGAGATGGAGTGCGCCCTCTGCCCTGCTGGCGCGCTCATGAAAAAGGTGGACCACACGATCGTGCCGTCGCCGACGTACGTGGGCGCGAGCTTCGACGCCGCCTGCGCCATCAAATCGTACGTCTACATGAACAAGCCCAAGCCTGTTGACGTCAACGCCAGCGCTACGAAGGCTGCGGCCGACTTCCTCACTCCAGCCTCCGACTGCGTGCCTGCTGGCTCGCTGACCACGAGCTTCGACGCGGCCAACAACGTCGTGACGGTGCGCTCGCTGCTCTACCCCGGCTTCATCACCTACAATTTTGTCGGCATGCCCATCTGGGGCAACTGCTACTCGGGCAATGGCCTGAAGAACGTCGACATCGCGTTCATGCTGCCGTAAAGCGAATCAGTCAGAGAACGCGACGACGCCACCGCTGCCCCAGGCCGCCGCAGGTCTGGTTGGGTGCGCCCGCATCGAAAGCCGCGCGCGCGGGCGCGCAGTGGTGTGACGTGGACCACTGTGGCCGCGTGTGTGTTCTGTAACCTGGGGCGTCGTAATGGGCGTAACCAGGCAGTCGTCATGACATGTGGCGTTTGCGCGAGGTGCAGAGTACTCTGCAGCGCGACGTGTGTTTATGTGATGTGTGAGAAATGGATTTGGTGCTGAAGCACGCCGCGCGCACTTGACCTTTAGGCCTCGTGAGCTTCGGAGGGGCTCCTCTCTGCTTAGTGAGCTGTCGGCCTGTGCGCCTGTCGCTCGGGCACGCTCCACGCTCGCGCGCACACGGTATGCGTACCCGCTGCTGTGATGCTGGCTCCCTGGGCCTTGCGCCATGGGGAAAGGAACTCTCACCTCCGACTGAACTCTACGCTATACTTGGTCAATCTTGCCTTTCGTGCTCACGCCGCTCACCGGGTGCAACAATCGCGCTTGTGACGAAAGCAACGGCACCTCGACTGCCTGCAGCTATACAGCTCCAAAGCCAAGTGAGAGCATACGTCGTGTAATACTGCAATCCCTCCACAGTGAGAGAAGCCCACACTAGCCGAGCACTGGACCGAAGGGACTCGAGCACGCGTTCGCTCCGGGTAGGAAGAGCGTCGCTGTTCAAAACAAGTATCGAGCCAGGCTGTCGAATGAGCAGGGACAGCTCCGTGGTACCAGGCGCAGGTAGCAATTTGCCAGTCTTGATCAGCTTGATGCGTGAGACGGGGAGCCCAAACGCCGAAGCGATACGTTCGTATGGCTCGTCGCCCGGCTGCAGCGTGACCTCGCGAGACTGACCTGCGTGCTTGCACTTCACCGTGAAGGACATGATTTTACTCAAGGTGTTTTTGGCGCTTCAACATGTCGCATTAGGGATAAAAGCCATCTGGAGGTCCCTGGGCTCAAACGATTGCGGCGACCAACAACGTGATTGCTGTGTGATTGCGGCCGCCGCCACAGAACATGCGGCGCAATCGCGCGGCGGCGCACGACGACATGATGGCGAGCCTGCGCCACGCGGCGCACGTGCGCAGCCTGGTGATGCGCACAACCGGCCTGAGCCCCGGCGATGAGAATTTTGACACGGCGATCGACTACGTTCACGTCAATCTCAAGCACCACCGCTTTGCAGAGATGGGCGCCGATGGCATCGCGTGCCGGCCTTTGTATGAGGACCTCATCGAGAAGCTCGAGCGCCATGCGCAGCACGCCAAAGCCAGTGCGCTCCGAGGGCTGTGCTCCGAGCTCTGCACGTCACGAGCCGGCGGCGTCACTGCCTGGGAATGGTCGCCGCGTCACAAGAATGTCGTGGATGGCATCAGCGTGCTCGTGGCACTCTATTGGCTGAGCAACACGGCGCACATGGTCCGTACGTCAGCACAGCCGCAGCTGCTGCACCCGAACGGCACGCCCTCGGCCGTCGCGCGCATCCAAGCTGTCGTTGCGCGGGAGCGCGTCGAGGAGGCGGCCATCCATGCGGCCTGGCACTCGTCCGAGGCAGCTGAGATGAGCAGTTGGGGCTTCTCCGACGAGGAGGAGGTGGCGGCGGAGGAGGAGGAGGGGGCGCTTGGCGGCGGCGGTGGCGATGGCGGAAGCAGCGGCGGCAGCGACGGCGGCGACACAGCGGCGGCCGAGCCGCGCGAGCCGCTCGTTGATGGCCTCTGGGGCCCCGTCCCCGAGGGACTCCGAGGGCAAGCGCAAGGCAGCAGAGCACTGGCAACAGCCGCGACCGGCGGCGGCACTGGGGGAGAGCCGTACTCGCATCGGCGCGCGGCCCCAAACCTTGGATTGCCGCCGTCGCACCTGCAGCTCGCCTTGCTTGGTCAGGCGTACCGGTATGGACTCGTCGATGGCGCCCTCGATGGCAATTTGAACGGCCGCCGAGCCTCGCGGGGATCGAAAGCCGAGGACGGCAGCGACTCCGCCGCGCGCGCGAGTCGGCTGGCGCAGCTTCGCCTCCTACGAGAGGCAGTGCGCGCCCTGATGGGGTGCGAAGGCGCACATTGGCACGCCACTGGCGCCTCGAGCGACGGCGGTGGGGCTGGGACTCGGTCTGGCATCGGTGCTGGCATGGGCGGCCTCGACACGACGGGCCGAGCGGTGCTCACTGAAAGCGCTCGCGCGGCATGGGTGCTGAGGGCGGCCACGGCGCCCCCCGTGCCTGCCACGCCCTTCAACCCGCTGCTACTACCCTCGTCAGCGCCGGCCACCCACTCCAATGGGGCCCGATTGCACTTTGCGCGCGACTCGGACGCCGGCGCGCTCCTGCGGCTTCAGCCGACGGCGACGGTGCGGGTGCTCTGCGTGCTCGAGCAGCTCGGTGCCCGCGTGCTGGGCGTGCGCGCCTTTGCGACTCGTCTCCTCGAGAGGAGGGCCCGAACGCCGGCTGTGCTGCGTGCCCTTGCCGAAGCGCTACTTGACGAAATCCAGCCGTTGCATGCACAGCTGTGGAACGTCGACGCGGATGCGCGGCGCGCGCAGCAGCATTCCGGCGAGAGACGGCTAGCGCGGCGTGCAGACGGGCCACAGCCCTCGTTGCTTTCGCTCACTGAGGATCTTCGGCACGGTGAGGCGGAGGCGGAGGGCTGGATGCGTCGGCTGCGCTGCCTCGAGATTCTTCGTCATCGTCTCGTCAAAGAGACCGCCGTCGCGGAACTGCTCAGCGAGCCGGGTGACGCCGAGGGCGCTGCCGAGGGCTCTGCCGAAGGCGCCGACGGCGCGGCCATCGCAGCGAGCCACGTCCTCAATACACTGCTGGACTTGCTTCAGGAAGAGCAGTTGCTGGGCGACATGGGTGGGCACGATGAGGGGGAGCTCGCCTTTTATGAGGCCGAGCAACGAGACATGAGTGGCAGTGGCGGCGTGGGTGGCGGCGTGGGCGGCGGCGTGGGCGGCATTGGCGGCGTGGGCGGCGCGTCGGTGCCGCCCACGACGGCGCTGCCCATGTGGACCCGGCTGCTCGTGGCGAGCCTCGTCCCATATTTGGCAATGTGGGAGCGATGGCTCAGTTTCGGGAGGTTACATGACCCGACCGGTGAGCTGCCCATAGCGGCGGCCGCCGACACTTCCGAATCCGAAACAGAGGCGCACTGGCGGCACGGCTTTGTGCTGCGTTCGGCGCGCGCCATCCCACACGTGCTGCGCCCGCTCGCTCCGGCGCTTCTGTTAGCTGGCAAGTCTCGTCATCTGCTGCTGCGCATGCCGCATCTCGGGGGCGAGATGCGGGACCTCGAGCGCGAGATTGAATACGTGGCCCCCGCTGGCGTCCCTCTGGACACCGCCTTCTGTGCGGCGCTGCTTCAGAAACTGCACTGGCCAATGAGCACGAGCACTACAAGCACGAGCGGCTTCGGCACCGCCCCTTCCATACCCATTCACACTCCCATTCACACTCCCATTCACTCTCCTCTGCGGCCCGGGCGCGATGGCATCAGTGCAAAAGGCCCTTCTGCCTTCTTAGGCAAGGACATGTGTCTCCTGCCTACACGCCCGCGAGGCCTCATCCCTGCACCGACGACGCCGATGACGACGACGACGGGCCGCCACACAGAGCGTGCTGTGGTCCTCACGAATTCGGACGGAACTCGTGACGGAACTCGTGGATTTAGGGTGGCGGTGGATGCTCGTGGTGCTCCTCATGGCGCTCACGACGTTGAGGCGGCTGAGCCGGACGACGACGTCGACGACGAGAAGGAGGAGGAGGAGGAGGAGGAGGTGAAGGAGGGGACCCCCTTCGGCATGCGAGGCTGCACCGACGCACGCGCGCTGCCGCGGGCACCACCGGGGCGCACGCACGCTGAGCGCGTGCGCCGCGCGCGCCGGTCTCTGTGCCACATTGAGACGAGCGCGTCGGCCGCCGAGGAGGCTTCCTCAGGCTTCCACAGGCTTCCACAGCAGGCTTCCACAGGCTTCCACAGGCTTCCACAGGAGGCTTCCGCGCTGAGGTTGCTTCGGGACGCTCTCGGAGCAACAGCGCTGCGCCTCTGTGCGGCGCCGCTGCCCACTGCCGTGTCGGGTCCGTTGGGTCCGTCTGTCTCGTCTTCGGCGCGTTCAACGGCGGGTTCAACGGCGGGTTCGACGGCGGGTTCGACGGCGGATGCTACCGGCACAGCCGTGCCTCCTTCCACCGGGGATTGGGCGTCGTCGTGGGCGTCGTCGGTCGATCGTGTGCTCGGGTTGCCGCCGCTCGCTGTGCTGCTCGAGCACTGCTTACTCGGCCCCCTAAGGGAGCGATGCGCGCTCCCCGGCCCCGAGCTGCTAGCTGCGGTGGCGCACGCGACCATGCCGCCGCTCAGGGTCGCCCAGCTATTGCACCGAGTCCTCTTATTTGGCGAGCCGCGCCTCACCGCACCCCTCCTCGAAGGCAGGCTCTTCCCGCGCCTCGCGCTGCATCGGGCGTGGCGCCGCCAGCTGCCCGAACTCCACGCGGCGCTCAGCGAGGCGCTCCTGGACGCCCACCTGCCGCCCGACACGGCGCGTTGCTTCTCAGTCGAGGTGGCGTCGGCGGCGGAGCGCCATAGCGAGCGCCAGCCCGGTTTCGTCAACGGGCCTCCGTCGTCGGACGTAACCGCCAGCCCGGTTTCGTCAACGGGCCTCGACGCGCTCGACGTGCATGCCCTGGGCGAGCTGCGCCTTCGCTTTACGGCGCGATGGCCGCTGCCACTCGCCATCTCTCACGAGGCTCTCCGTACCCACGAGCGTATCGGCGTTTGGCTGCTACGCCTGCGCCGGGCCCGTTGGGCGCTGGAGACGTGCGAGAGCGGACGCACCAGCCTGCGCGGAAGCGGACCCACCGGGGGATGGCAGTGTGCGCACCCTTGGCGAGTGCTGCGCGCCCAAGTCCTCCACCTCATCGCCTCGGTCTACTCGCACGTCGTGTTCAGCGTGCTGCACTCCGAATGGCAACTCTTCGTCGGCGCCGTGTCGGGCGCGGCCGGCACGCTGACCGACGTGGACGCGTTCCGGGGCGCACACGAGGCCTTTGCCTTTCGGGTGGAGCAGCGCTGCCTTCTCGGCCCTTCCCACGCTCCGCTCATCGCCGCTATCGACCGGATCCTGGGGTTAGCCCTTCGGCTCCGATTGCAGCTCGAGGAGCTGCCGCGCCTCGCGGTCAAGTCGCACGCGGCGAGTGCGGCGCGCTGGCGGGCCGAGCTGCGCACGGGAGTCCAGTTTGTGCTCGACGAGCTCCGGCGCGCGGCCGAGCGCGAGCCCGCGCGCCGTGCCGAGCTCGCCGACCTGCGCCGGCTGCTCGATTACAACGGCTTCTATGGCTCGGCCGCCTAGAGCCAAGAGCGGCCCCGGTAAGCACCCAACTCGGTTATCTTCCGCAACCGCGTCCGGGATAGCGTAGTACGGCCGTACGCCGGTACGTACCAATAGCTTGACCACATGCTTGACCAATACGCAATAGTAAGGTCACGTTAAAAGGTCGAACGTGTCATTTCTTACAAACATAGGCTCCTCCTAGTCGTCGCGGTCTTCGCACGCACGCACTGCAGGAGGGGGTACGACACACCTCATAGGCGTCGCGTCACACCTCGGGCGGCGTTGTCCCGTGGAGCGGATTGCTTTGGCTGCATTGCTTGGCCGCATCACACATCAGCTGAGATCACCGCCGAGCTCTGTGCATGCCTGGCCAGCACACGCAAGCCATGCCATGCCGCCCGCTCTGGTTCGCTCTCTCGCGCGCGCGGCTCACTTTTTGAGAGGCACGAGGTCCTCTGTCGGTGCGTCGTCCGGCCACCAGCGCTCCATGCCGTGACGCTTGGCGGGCGTGATCGACATCTCAACGGCTGCGCTGAGGGGAAGGTACGTGAGGTCCCCGACGGTGACCGCCTTCTTGTCACTGCAGAAGAGGAGCTTGGTCACGCGGGAGACGTAGCTCAGGAGGCTCGGGCACGTGGCACCGAGCAGCGCCATCCACGTCGCTGTCTGGCACAGTGAGGCGTACACGACGGTACCCCCCCACGGGCGTCCTTCCTTGGCCGCGAGCTGCCGGTCGATGAGCGCGAGGATGACGCCATAAGCGCCCAGGAACCCTGTGGCGTAGTCGATCTGTGAGACGAGCTGATAGCCCAGCAGCCCTTCGTCCGCGACCGACGCCACGCCCGTCGCGAAGTTGGCATTCTGCTGGAACCCCTTTCCATACGAAAGTGGACCCACGTGACCGAAGCAAGAGACCTTGAGGTACACAAGGTGTGGGCAGCGCTTGAGGACGGCCTCCTGCGTGAAGCCGTGCCTCGCGAGCGCGCCGAATGCGAAGCCGTCGAGCAGCACGTCGGCCGCGCCCAAAAGATCCCACAGCCGTTGGCGCCCCTCGGCGGTACTCAACTCGACCGTTAATGGCGACTTGCCGTGGTTCGTCTCGGTATCGAAGAGCTCGCGACGTGGGCGCTCTTGGGAGACGACCTTGATGACGGTGGCGCCGTGGTCGGCGAGGGTGCGCCCGACGACCGGCGAGGCGATCACGTGCGAAAAGTCGATCACGATCACATCGGAGAGCGGTCGCGCCGCGCGCGCTGGAAGCGCTCTCCGCTCTCCGCCCCGAGCGCCTTTGCGGGGCGCGAAGACGAGCGGAGGCAGCCCGAGCACCACCTTTCCCTGCGGCGACTGACGCCACTCGTGCGGCGTGCGGCACATGGTTGCGCACAGCCCTTTGCGCTGCATCGCCGTCTCGAGCTTCTCCGCCTCCCACTCCATCGTCTTCGCGCCGATGGCCTCAACGGTGCAAGCGCAGCCAAGAAAGTCAGTGATGCCCTTCTTGAGCTTCGGAAAGCCGCCATGCAGGAAGATGTGCCGGCCGTCGGCGCACGGATACGCCTTGCGGTGCGGCTTCACCGAGCCCTCGGCGTTCATCGTCGCGTCGAAGCCGTGCGTGCCGCGCCACTCGCCGCTCGGCTGCGCGTAGAAGTAAAGGTAGCTAGCCGTCATCAAGCCACTCGCCGTCTGCTTGACGACGAGGTTCTGCGCGCGGCCGGTGCGCGCCTCGTACAGGTCGGCCGCCGCGAGCGACACGGCTCCGAGCGACGAGGCCGCGCCCTGCTCGACTGGCAGGTACGTGGGCAGCACTGCTCCGTCCTGCCGGAACTCGAGCGTGGACGCAAACGGCCCATCGCGCGGCTGGCGGCGCATGGCCATCAGCTGCTGGTGCGCCTCGTGCTCGCTCATGTGTTGAAAGGAGCGCGGCATCGTGCCGTAGTCAAAGAAGCCGTCCATCTTGTGTGAGAGGAAGACGCGCCGCAGTGCCGGGTACTCGAGGATGAGCGTGAACCAGATCTGCAGCCGCTTGATCCAGCTGAGCACGCCGCCCGGCCCGAGCGTCTTTTTCCCACCCCCGCGCAGGCTCAGCACGGTGGGCATGCGCATTGTTGGAGTGAACCGTAAGTATGTAGGTGAAGGGCGGGCTCCGACACCATCGGGAGGCGACGGCAATGCACGCTTCACGTTCACACCCGAACGAAGACTTAAAAAGCCGGGTGTGAACCCCCCCCGACCGTGAGAAGCGGCGAGGGTATGGCGTGTTCGAGGCGAGGCGGGAGGGGGACCGCGGAACTACGAGTAGAACACGGACCGGCCGCACCGATTTGACTCATCCGATCATGCATCATCGCTCGTAGGCGGGTACGTCCTTCCAATAGCCTTGCCTGTAGACTAGGTACGGTCCGGTTTCTAGAAAGCGAAAATACCTAAACAAGTTAGGTATTCAGATCCGGTCTGATGTGATACCGACCGATGCCCCACCGGCGGGGGTGGGCACGTTCAGGAGCCGCTTGATCTTGGCGAGCTCCGCCTTCTCCAGCTCCTCCCGGTTGACTTCGACGATCCCCATGTCCGTGTCACGACGATCCCCGTGCGGAGAGGAACTCATGGCATGGAAAACTCTGCGCGCGGTCGCATCGCGCACCCACTTCGGTGAGTCGGGGATGACGAAGGCGAGGAACACCTTGAAGAAGAGCAGGATGTGCTCCACGAGGACGAGCACCACCATCTGAATAAAGAGCGTTTCGTTTTTCCAGCCTTGGCAAGTGCTGCAATGCAGCGGGTGGTACAGCGGCGAATCTGCGTCGCAGAGCGCATTGTAAAGCCTGACTGTGGACTTAGAATCCTCGTTGAGGTAGTCCGATGCGGGCAGCCACTCGACGCCGCCTACGGGCGCGTAGCAGTCGTTGATGTTCTGCTCGCACTTGGTCAAGAAGGTCGTGTTTGTGCCGTAAAAGCGCGAGCGCGGCGAGAGCATCGCCTGATATGCGTTCGCGGTGAGAGCAGTGCCGTTCCGGCTGCTGCCCTGCAGGATGAAGGTGCTGTCGTCGACAGAGACCCCATAAGGTTGGGCGGGCTGGCAGGGGCCTGAAGCCATGCCGGGGGCAATCACGTACGTACGGAAGGTCCACGAGGTGAAGACGAGTAGCAGGACGTTTACGGGTAGCGCGATCCACGACATGAGGACGAGCACGTTCTGCCACGAGCCGATGTCCTCAGCACCCTCATACTTGCGGCGGCGCGCCTCGAGGACCTTGATCGCGTCGAGCCGGAGCTCGATGAAGTTGCCCACAGCCGCCGCGATAGAGGCGATCAGAAAGGCGGGCGACCACATGGAGACGTAGCCGAACTGGGTCACCTTGGTCAGGTACTCGTCGAACGTGCCCTTAAAGCGCTCGTGGGTGAGCTCGAGCTCGATGGCCTTGTGGAAAGCTTCCCGCGCCTCGTCGGGTGGCAAGTCATCGATGGTCGGCTTCTTCTTCAGCCAGTCGCGAATCGATGTCTCGTTGTCCACGCGCACCTTGACCGCAGCCATTGCCTCTTGCAGTTGCTTTTGGTATTCTGGGGTTAGCTGAATCTTATTCGCAGGCGGCGGGTCTTCATCCTGCGGGTTTTCAGGCCGCGGGTCTTCAGGCGGCGAGGGCGGCGGCGAGGGCACTGCCGATTTGACTTCCTCGTAGTTTGTCTCGTAGTCCTGGGGCGGCGGGGGGGGAGGGGGCGGCTCCTCCTTCTCCTCGACTGGCGGCGGCGGGGGCGGCCCGTCATCCTCGGCGGTGGATGAGCTCAGTCGTTTGCTCTTCTCTTTTTCGACCTCCATCTGCTTCATTTTTTGGTCGAGCTTGCACTTGTTGATCCATGTCAGTACCGTGGGAATGGCGACCTGCAGCAGGCCCTCGTACACCTGCTTGAGCAGCGTGTAGCTCACCATCATCAGGCGCAGGTCCGCTGTGCAGTCGCGCTCGATGAATATGAACTTGCAATGCGACGCATCCAGGGTGTCCGCCCCATAGTTGCAGCACTCTGTGCCGTTCCGTCCCGGCGCGCACAGTGGCTTGACTTGGGCGTACTTGAAGCAGCCCTGCTTCACGCCGCACTTCTCGGCCGCCCCGTCCCAGGGCGCGTCTGCTTCCTTTCCCGGAAAGAAGCCGCACATGTCTTTGTACAATCCGTTGTCCCCCAAATCAAGAGGGTAGCCGATGGCCTTAACGAAGCCGATGTAGAAGAGCGTGATGTATGAGTTGGTGAAGACGAACATCATCACCTTGAGGATGAGATGATCCTCGTACTCGGTATCGGTGCGGTAGTTCTCGAGGTCATTGAGCAAAATGGCGATCTTTGTGTACACCTGGTTCATGATCGAGATCCAGATCACCGACAACAGCATCGGAATTTGCTGACCGAAGGCCCCTCCCCAGAACTCATCCTCGCGGTAATCCTCGGTCACATTCACGAGAAACTTGAAGACCATGATCGTGCCCGCGCCAACGATCATCGTGCTGGTGACCAGGAGGAGCTGCGGCATGGCGAAGAAGTTGACGATCTTGTTGCGGTACTCAGTGGGGAAGTACATCTGTTTCTCCATCACGATGCCGTGCTCAGGTTCGACCTCGACGAACCGACCATCGTCCGTGAAGAAGCCTGGGCCCTTCTTCATGTGAATCCTCTTGCCCACGTCCTCCCACCAGGTCCTGCCCTCCTCTACCTCCTTGGTTGCCCTCCAAATGCCTCTGTTGAAATTGTTGATAAACTCTGGGCGCGGGTCCTCTTCCTCCTCGAAGTCGGTCACGTCCCAAATGTAAGCGAGCGCCGCATTCTTTCGCTTCCAGCTCTCCATGTAGACGGTCGTCCACATAGCGACCACGATGCAGTAGATGATCTTCGCGTAGGCTGACATCACACTGCGATCATGCTCCTTTTTGATCTCCCCTGGCTCTGTCGCAGGCTGCAGAGGCGGGTTATCGGAAGCCCCGGCCGCGATAGCAAAGAGCGAGAGGATGGCTAGGTAGATGAGGTAGGTCTCGTAATGCTCCATCCACGCGAAGTAGAAGGCCGTTTTCTCGCCGAAGTAGTCGCGCACCTTGTGCACCGGCTGATTGAACATGCCGAGGGCTCCCGCGACGGCGAGGAGGACGCCGAGGGTGATGCTGCACGCGAGGTCGAACGCCTGCGCTGGCAGAGAGGTCGATTGCATGTAGAAATAGAGGACGAGCGCCCAGAACACTACGCGGAACGCGTCGGGAATGTAGGTGCGGACCGAGCCTCGGATCGGGCCCACCTCGTTCATGGCGCCCCAAGTGTACAAGAGCTCTTGCTTCTCGGACGTGTGCGGCCACAGGTATTCGGAGAGGGCCTTCATGCCAAAGAGCTCGTCGAGGTCCTGCTGCGCGCCGCCAGATTCCACGGTGCCCTCGATGATTCCATAGATGAGCCGCTGCCGCTCGAGGCTTGAGAAGAGGCGCCCATTCTTGCGCTCAAAGTCGTCCGAGGCATCCGGTTCAAAGTCGCGGTAGGTGCGTTCGTTAGAGTGGTCCGCGGGTTTGAAGCATTTGGGGGTCAGACGCTGGAGCAGGTTCTGCGGTCGAACATCCTTTGTCGTCTTCACCGTCACCGTCTCCGGACGGATGAGCATCTCGACTCCCTCCTGGCTCGCCTTCTGGATGAGGCGCTCGAGCGTGGCCCAGACCTTGATGTACATGAACTTGCTGTCGCGGCTCAGGCATTTCTGAACCATCAGGCCGGCCTTGTCCAGCTTATAAATCAGGTCCGCGCGGCGCTCCTCCCGCGTCTCGAGCTCCTTGCGAGCTTTTTCAGTACTGAATGTCTCCGCCGACTCGATCGGATAGATTAGAACGAGGTCGGCTACGATGCCCTGGATTGCCTTCTCCTTGTCCTTGACCTCAAGCTTCCTCTCGCGCACGGCGTCAGGCTGCTTGAGGGCAATGACTTTCGCCTCCTCGGCAGCTATGCGCGCTCTCCGTTCGGCGACTGTCTCCCTGGCCGGGGGCATCGGTGGGCCCGTCGTCGCACGAGTCACGAGTCCATGCGAGAAGACAGCGCGATACGCTGATTGATGAAAACAATGATCAAACCGATGAAACCACTGGCCACGATTGCCTCTTTTGGTAACGTCGTTCGCAATCTAACAGTGCTATAACAGCGTCCGTGGAACGGCACGATGCTGTAATCTCGGGTTCTCGGCACGGCTGAATAATAAGGGGTACTCCTTATTAGGAATTTCTAGGCTAACGAGATTCTCTATGAATATGGTACAGGCAAGGACTCTTGTCTCTCGGACCGCGGTTCTGCGCACGCTGATCGCGATATCACCCGCATGGGTACCACTGGATGCGCGCGCCGTCATCGGTGAGGTGACCGGACCCGGCTTCCTGCAGGCAGACGATAAATCATGGGATATCACGCTGCCAAGCACGTGGATGCCAAGCACCAACCTCCGTGCGGAGGCGGAGCATGTGTTCCATCTACGCGCGGCGCGCAGCAGCGGAGGCGCCAGCCTCGAAGTGCTTGTTGATAAGGTCAAAGGCAAGACGACCCTAAAGGATCTTGGCAGCCTGGAAGTGGTTGGACAAAGATACGCCGTCACACCATCAGCTGAGCTCGTGTCTTCGGCCGTGGTACCCGGGCCCATCCGTGGCTCTACCTACTATGAGTACACGTACGCTCATCCGGCTGGCGGTGGCACGACGCGCCTCAAGCTCGGCGTGCAGCAGAATCGCGTGTATCAGCTCGCGATTGCGCTGCCAAGCAGCCCGTCGTCGGCAGAGGTGGAGGCTGAGGCTGCCGGGATACTCGACTCTTTCAAGTGCTTCCCGATCAACATCATTTGCATCTCGCAGTCCAACAAGGGGATAGTGCCTGTGGCGGGGAGTTGCTACTGAGCCGCGCGACCAATCGGATGGTCGATTAATTGTCATTCTTTTCCTTAGACGTGGCAGCAGGAGTTCCGATACATGCGCCCGTGTACAGCTGTATCCACAGGCGCACTCGGAGTAGTGTAAGGTCTGGGCCCCGAATAGTCCGTGTCTCTGACGCCAGTGTGTTGTAGCGGTTGGATCGGGGTATTGGACGCCAAGGGAACTGCATGCACAACGAGACAACTTGCGAGCACCGGCCCCAAAGGTCTCAGCAAGGGTCTCAGTGGTGGCGTGGGCCTGAAATTTCGCACATCGTCGACATTGTCGCGACCGAGTGAATTTAACCCAAGGAAAAACCGTCAATTTGTTCTTTGGGTTCATCAAGACATCAAGGTTGCGCCATGCAACGGGCTTGAAATTTTCAGAATCTCCGGCTGCGAACATAGGATATCCCTAGTGCACCGCATCCAACTTGACCACATCCAGATCATCATGGTACATGGACGTGGCCACTCGAGGACGAACAAAACTGATCACAGGGGGTAGGTCTGGTCTGACCTACCCCCTTAGTGATCGGAAGACGGATCAATTGGATGCAGTTGTGAGTTGAGGCGTCGAATCACCGGTGCGATGGACCTCACTTCAATTCATGACGGATGACGCCCGGTCACCAGTGACGCACCTTCAGCACGGTGACTTGTGAGCTGGGGTACCCGCTGATAGGACCTGAAGCCACGCCCATGCTACCTTATCAAGCCCTGTGTGCTGGTCGCCACACGTGTGGTGTGTGCGAAGTGACAAGTCCCGCAAGTGTGACTTCTGTCCACTACCCTCTTCCTGTGCGCGGCAAGGTGAAGGTCGGCGCGGTGTCAAGGCGTGTGTCCATGCGTGTGTCGTAGTCGTCTGACCAGTCTGACGTCTCACGAGACCGGGACGAGACTGCTTTTATTGTCAGCCGATCGCTGGGTCTGGCGGTGTTACAGTTCCGAGTTCGAACAGACATCACAGATAACAGGAGTCGAGTAAGCCGAGCGAGTACACTCGACTGTCGTCCGGACGGCACAGGTCTCACAGGACCACGTCGAGGAGATCACGGATTACTAAATGCGCATTACGGAGTACTAATATGCGCTGGATTTTGGTAAGCTACGATAAATGCGGACGATGAAAGAAGGAGAGACAAAGAAACCAGAGTGGCAGAATATCTGTGCACATGTGGCATCCAGTGAAATCAGCAAGCCACCCAAACCAGCATTGAGGAGCTGCGGTGCCAGCTGCGAGTCGATTGCAGCTGAGGAGAAATAGCAGCTGTGGAAGACTGGTGGGTGAGTTGACTGGAACTCACTTCGCCCGTGTACTACGCAGTTGCTCGCCGTTGCGTTGCACCGGCAGCCACGTGCTCGCCGTGTGCGCATTGATGTCCGTTCCCATTTTCAGGCCTGCCGCAGGTAAGCTGGCGCGCGCTTGCTTGTACTCTTGCCGGCGCTGCGGGTTGCGATCGGCGGCGAGGTAGGCAGGGGAGGCCGGATCCTCCTTGCTGGCCAGATCCACTTGCCAGATCGCACGGGGCGGAGGGGGCGCTGCCATTCGACAACAAAGGGAACCTGTCGGGCGTTCTTTCTTCAAGTTTCCACAATCATTCACGGCACACCAGAACGTTCACACTCACACACATATTCACACGACGCGCTCGCCGCCCGGCCCCCCATAGCGCGGGAGCCACTGACGTGATCGAAATGAACTATGGGCGGGCCGGGGCCCGGGTGGGCGCGCGCGCGCGCCCGCCACGGCGTCACACCGTAGCTCGAGACCATGGCGCATCGTTAACATGGGTCAGGGTGTGACCATCGCACCAGCCCGGACCCCGGAGTGCTCTCAACTAATATAATGTAAACACTGGATCTGTACAACAAGTAGCGCTAACTGAACTCTAAAGCTGCGTAAAGGACACACGACCTTGGACCTAGGGACGGGACGCTATGCCGTACGCGTGACTACGATTCCCTCGACTCGACGCGGCCCCATGCCGCGCCATGCGCAGCCCGATCTACCAGCCGAGAACACGCAATACTCCGGCTGGCGTGCACGCAGTGCACCGGCGTGCGGTGTGCCGACGGGGAGTGCGCGGACCTGATGCCCTGGCCCCGGCCGCTCAGGCCGGGTTCTCCGTGTAGCGGCAATAGGGGCACGGCGAGCTTTTGCCCTTTCCCTCTGTCTCGTCGTCCGAAACCTCATGCTTGCAGCGCTTGCGCGCATAATCGTGGTAGCAGCTCGAGTGCAGCCGGTTGCCGCACTGCTTGCAAGCCCAGAGCGCACAGCCGTTCTGGCACTCATCAAGGCAGATTGCGCACGTGTCCGAGGAACCCGAGCCTAGATTGGCAGCGATGAGCTGCGCGGCATACATGCGCACGTTGCGAGAGTGGCTGTACAGGAAGTGGTCCGCCTTGCCCATCACGGCGAGCACCCGATTTTGCAGCTGCCGGCTCATCTCAGGTGGCTTGTCGCGATGATCCGCCGACTGCTCGGCGAGGATCCGACACTGCAGCTCGGCGGCGGGCATGCTCGCGGCGGAGACAGGCTCGCCGCCGTCGGTCCGAATAAACTCGACCTGCCGCAGCAGCCGGCTCAGGAAGGCCGCGTCCCACCCGTAGTAGCACGCTACCTGCGTGTGCTCCTCGTCTCTGAGGTTCCACTTGTCCAACACGCGGGCACAGACCACGTGCCACCACTCGTTCGACTGGCGCTCGTCGACGTGCGCGTCGGCCATCAGGGTCGTCGCTTGCGCAGCGCTCAGAAAGCACCCCGTTTCGAGCGAGTCCAGCGCCAGTGAGAGTCGCTTCGCCGTAGTCCCGTCCCGTACGCCGCCCCTCATGATTTTCACGAGGTGCCTCACAGTGGGCTGCGTCATGATGAGCGGGCTGACGGCGACATCGAACGCGCATACGAGCAGGCGCTCTTCGCTGCACCTCGTGAGGACCGCTAGCTGCTCGGTGCGGCTGCAAGCTTTGCCGAGCTTGGTGAGGACTTCCTCACTCTCCGCCATGGAGAGCTCCACCAGCCCGGCGGATCCCCATGCGGTGCGGATGATGTCCATCTGGTCTCCGGCCGACTCGGCCGCCGCGAGCCGAGCAAGCACCTCCTCGAGGTCGGACATGATCACCCTGCCGAGCGCTGGAAAAGCGCGCACACGAGGGAAAAGGCGAGCTCCTTGCAGGTACGTTTTAAGAGGGTCCGTCGAAGGAGCGAAATGCAACCTACTGTTGTTTTGGCGCGCGTGCTTTGCATGCGTCAAAAAATATACCTAATATGGGGCTTTTTTGCCTCCACGAAGCCACCAGGAAGGAAGATGTTGAGCATCGCTCTCGCACAGGGCTCAGTTGGGCGCCTCGGGCCGGCGCCTTTACCACCGTTTCCCCCGCCACCGCCGCCACTGCTGCTGCCATCTCGCTCGCCGACACCAACTTCAGACGAGCATCACGAAAGCCGTCAACTCTTTTTTCATAAGCACCATCCGCACGCCAAGATGAGCATCGCTCACGCACAGGGCTCAGTTGGGCGCCTCGGGCCGGCGCCTCGACCACCGTTTCCACCGCCGCCGCCGCCACTGCTGCTGCCCTCCCGCTCGCCAACACCATCTCCAGGTGATCATCATGAAAGGCGTCAACTCCTATTTCATCGACACCATCCGCATCATCCGCATCATCCGCACACGCCGCACACGCATCACCCGCATCACCCGCATCACCCGCATCACCCGCATCACCCGCACACGCCGCAAACACCGCCGACTCCGTGCGCCGTCGACGGCGCATACACCTTCACCGGGGCGGTTACCTCCTACTTGACGGCCACGTCGCGCACCGGAATCGTCGGCGGGGGGCTTGGCTTCACGCTCTCCTCGTGGGTCTACCGCACGCGGACAGACCGGTCGTGGGACCGCGTCATCGATTTTGGCAATGGGCAACTCGACAGCATCATCGTGGCATTCAGCTCAGATGGATCAGATAGCGCCAGCGGGATGTCACTTGACGTGAAAGAGGTAAGCACGCGCTCCTTTCTCTCTGCAAGTGCAAGTGCAAGGACGGCGACCTTCCCCGCAAACGTGTGGACTCACGTCGCGGTCGTGCAGTCGCGGGCGAGCCTCGCCGCCACCTCCGGGCCCGCCCAGATCTACTGGGACGGTGTGAGCGTCGCGACGACCGCGTCAATGCGCTTCCCGCTGCCGGTGGGCCGCTCCAACCTGTACGTGGGAAAGAGCAACTGGGGGGATGTCGACCCGATGTTCACGGGCCAGATGAAGGACCTGCTGGTGTGGGACGTCGCCCTCAGCCCGGCGGAGCTGGATGCCGTGCGGCTCGGCGTCGGCCTGCCGAGCACGACAGCGCCGCTCGTCTCGATGATGCGCACGTGGTGCCCGTCGCCGCCGCCCGCGCCGCCGGCTTCTCCGTGCCTTGTCGACGGCGCATATACCTTTACCGGGGATGCGACCTCCTTCTTGACGGCCACGTCGCGCACAGGAATCGTCGGCGGGGGGCTTGGCTTCACGCTCTCCTCGTGGGTCTATCGCACGCGGACAGGCCAGTCTTGGGACCGCGTCATCGATTTTGGCAACGGTCAAGATGGAGGCAACATCATGGTGGCATTTAACGCCGGACCGATGTCGTACGTTTTGCGCCATGGGAGTTCTCTGGTCTATTTCTTGTCCACGGACAGGTTTTGCTTCCGCCTCGCTATCCGCGATCGTATCTACCAGTATGAACCAGGCCAGGGAAGTTCTGCAGCGTGTGCGAACGCTTGGCCCAATGCTGCCGCACCTACCTTGCTCGGTACGTTCACGAGTACAACTGGGTCTGTCCAGTCCTTCACAAACGGCGACGGCACGTGCAACAACGGCGGCGGACGCACTGCCAGCCTCACGTTGAATGCAGATCCGACGGCGACGACTATGACGGGCACAGTGGCAGAGAACCCTACCTGTGTGTACGCTTTCACTCTGACCGGACCTGCATTCCTGCTTGCCAGCGACGTAGGAATCCTCTCTGCAAACTCGGCGACCTTCCCCGCAAACGTGTGGACTCACGTCGCGGTCGTGCAGTCGCGTGCAAGCCTCGCCGACACCTCCGGGCCCGCCCAGATCTACTGGAACGGTGTGAGCGTCGCGACGACCGCGTCGATGCGCTTCCCGCTGCCGGTGGGCCGCTCCAACCTGTACGTGGGCAAGAGCAACTGGTTGAATAACGACCCGATGTTCACGGGCCAGATGAAGGACCTGCTGGTGTGGGACGTCGCCCTCAGCCCGGCGGAGCTGGATGCCGTGCGGCTCGGCGTCGGCCTGCCGAGCACGACAGCGCCGCTCGTCTCGATGATGCGCACGTGGTGCCCGTCGCCGCCACCAACGCCTCCTCCGCCGTCGCCGCCGCCGCCGTCACCACCGCCGCGAGTCGATGTTTGGTGGATGGCTGGGAACGGGTGCGACGGTGCCGATGAGCACGGCCAATTTTCCGGCCGTACGTTGTCGGCGTGCGCCGCACAATGTCTAGCCCTCACGACCTGCATCTCCTTCGAGTTCAAAGCGGCGTCTGGCACCACCACCAACTGCCAACTCTCGTCCTCGTGCGATACACAGCACGCAGGCTACAACCCGATCCAAGCCGACTGGTGGCTGTTCATTCGAGGCTCGATCTACAACACTTTGGCGCTCAACTACGACATGATCTCGACGGGGGGATGCAACGGCGCCAACGAGCTCGGGGCCTATGATGTAACCGATACTCTTGCGACTTGTGCCGCGCGGTGCGACGCCCTCGAGACGTGCATCTCCTTTGAGTTTAAAGCGAGCTTTGGTAGGTGCTGGTTGTCGAGCTCGTGCAACCTGACCGCGCCGGGCTACGAATTGGGCAATACCTTCGACCTCTACATTAAGCGGCGCAACGGCTGGTACCATTCCCCGTCGCCTCCTCCGCCTTCGCCCTACCCTCCTCCTCCCTCTCCTCCTCCCGCACCTCCTCCCGCACCTCCTCCAGCGCCCCCGCCTTCGACTCCGCCCTCACCACCGCCGCCATCTCCGCCGCCACCAACCCTTCCGCCTCCCTTTCCGCCACCTCCGA
>Ga0210243_101004_pt1 | contig 22638 bp, 18 predicted proteins | sample ChrtobMeP5a_32mM_FD_155461 | JGI IMG/M metagenome (GOLD analysis project Ga0210243, IMG submission 155461) | Chrysochromulina tobin associated microbial communities from unialgal haptophyte culture, Seattle, Washington, United States - P5a_32mM | ecosystem: Host-associated > Algae > Haptophytes >...
ACGTCCCAGCTGTCGATGCCTCCGAGCTGCAGCAGGCATTGCAGGGTGGCGCACTCCCACCTGTGAAGCCGTCAAGACGCTCGCCACTTGCCAAGGCGTTGCGCGCGAAGCAGCGGCGCGAGATGCCTTCGCTGGAGGATCTGGAGCTCAAGCAGCGCAGGGATGGTGAGATGGCCTCCTACGCCTGGTCCTACCTGGCCCTACCTGGCCCTACGTGGGTGGTCGACCAAGCTCCCTCCTTTGAGTACGTACTGCGCAAGTACTATCGCACGGCGAGCTCTGATGTGATCGAGGCCATGCTGCAGAGCGGCGAGCCGCTGATGGAAGAGGCCATCAGCAAGGCGTGGAAGAGCGAGATGCGCGAGCACCGCTCGGAGGCGATCCGGCATTCGTCACTGGAGACGCTGACGGTGATGGCGGGCTCTGCCTCACCGAGTTCCGCGAGGTGGTCGCGCTGCACCGAGGGAAGCGATGCCCGTCTCGGTCTGCGAGTGCGTCGCACGGACGCATGGACGCCGCCGAGCAGGACGAGCTCGCATCCATCTTTTGCGCCGCCGACCGGGATGGTAATGGCGTCCTCGATTTTGACGAATTCCTCGATCTGGTCTCGAGCCAAGCCGAGCTGCGGCGCGACTTTGAGAAGATTGTCCAGCTGGGCTGCGCACGACGGCAGCTGCTCGGCCACAAGCGGACGGGGCTCGTCTTCCGGTCGGCCATCTCGCCTTCGACGCACTAAGTCATCTCGCCATCGGGCCGCCGCCGCCGCCCCCCCCCTCTTCGACCTTCGACCCGTGCATAAGGGCGAGTCGACCGGTACATGAGAGACGCTCTCATCTGCGTCCTGTGCATGAACCATGATGTACAGGCGCGGTGTTACGTCCCTGCACCGAGTGCTCGCGTCGGGCGAGTGATATTCCGACGAGCTGAACGGGTCCGACCGCTTCCGACCGCGTCCGATGACCTACATAGATTGACTGGAGAGCCCTTGGTCGTCCCTTCTGTCCCGCGGTCTTTGTGTGTGAAGAGCGGTCGTGAGCGCGGGTGCCGGGCCGGCGAGTCGCGCGCTATCGCGTGGCGTCTGGGTCGCGCCGGGTGGCGGTGGGAAGCTCGTGCTGCTACAGTTGTTCAAGAGGGCGCGCGAGAGTCGAGTGCTCGCGTTCGAGCTTAAGTTCGAGCGAGTTATCGAGGTAACAGTTGCACAGTGAACATGTTACTGCAAACGGAACATGCGCCTTGATGAGCATGTGGACTGTGGCACATACATGAAAACTCGGACGTGGGTTATCGGATAGGGAAGGTTCTGGGGGAATGCCTGCGACTGGCTCGATGTAAACGACAGATTGCGATACTTTTGCGATCGAGTTTGTTCGCGGCGGAGCGACAGCGGCGCCAAACCGCTCGCCGCATGTCGCCCGGCAACTCCAATCTGCCGCTGCAGGTGCTCATCTTCCTCAATGGCTGGTACGACGTCGTCTACGTGGTGATCATGCAAGCCCTGTACATCTGGAAGGGCGCCGAGTTGCCCTACCCTGGCTCGCTCAGCAGCATCATGGCTCTCGAAGTGTGCCTGGTTTTCGTGCTCGGCGTGCTCGAGTACTGCCGCCTCTTCCTGGCGTCACGCGGCAACAAGACCGAACGCTACCTGCCGCTCATCTTCTCGATCGTCCTCGCACTACCTTGCGCGTACCTCTTCTTCTACTACCTCTACCAGCAGCTATACGTCTCACGGCTCGACGTGATCGTCAACTCCATCGGCCTGGCCTTCGTCGGGCTCGAGCTGCTTCTCTCGCTGGTGACGGTTTTCACGCTGCTCAAGGCACCGCCCCCCTCTCAAGGGTGAGAGCGCTGGGCAGCGTCCACCAGACTCATGCTCAGATGGTGTCGAGGAAACACAGGTCAGTTATAGTGACCAAACAAGGTCTCTGTGTTGTGTCTCGTCATACATACACTGGACTTTAGGCCCCATAGATGAAAGGTTGATCGTATTAGAAGGGTATCTGCAGCAATCTTTTGCACACAAGACCCTGGGCAATACGTTCGAAGTGGCGCAAGGGTCCGCTCTGGGGCTCTAGCTCAGGTGTCACGGGACACGGGGCTGCAAGTAGAGCTGGGGTGTAAACTGAGGTTTAGGGGGGAGGGTGCGGGGGGAGGTCTACCCGCCGCAGGCGCGAAAAATTTGGCAATATTGAGTGTGAATCACTGCATTTTGGCCCTGAAAGTGATGCCACACACACTATTTGTAGGATTCTGTGCCATACCCTACCGACTAATCTGCGACTAAAACAATCTAAAAATAACACTGATCGTGCGAGCTGCTGTGGCTGCAGGTTCTCGACGGCGCTGCAGCTGGAGCTCGCTTGCTTGTGGACCTGCTTCGTGCCGTGCGCCACAGCGGCTCGATAAGGCTGTAGCCGCCCGTCTGCGCAGGGGGCAGCAGCGGCATCTGGCCAGCGCTGCAGCTGCAGCGGAGCCAGCGCCGCCTCAACCGGCCGGGGCGGCGCCAGCAGCTTTGAGCTCGGGTCGGCAGATCGGATGCCGTCGGCGGTGACAGCAAACGGCGCCTCCCGGGCTCGCCACCTTTGGAGAGGGCGGCGAGGCGTGGGCGGCGAGGCGGACGCCGTCGCGCCATTCGAGGCTCACCTGCATGTTGCACATGTGCGCCCACGCCTCGCCCAGCGCGGGCACCAGCCCACTAGTGCCGAGCACCTCGTTGGCGCGCGTGGACACCTGGTTGATGAGCACGACGACGCACGGTGCGCGCGGCGCGCGGCATGGCTGAGGAGCTGTGCCATCTGCCCGACGTGGAGGGGCTTGGCGTACGTGAGCTCCATGTTCGCGCGCACGTGGAACGCGATCGAGTCGACCACAACCAGACGCACGCTCCGGCCGGGGCGGCCTGGCGCATTGTTCGCGTGCCCTTGTGTCCCTGCGACGCGTCGGAAAAGCGACGTCCAAGCTTCACCTCCGATCGCGCATGGTGTGGGTCCGAGTGACGGACCGAATGACGAATTCAATTAAAGGAAGAGTCCGAAACGAACGGGACGTCATCCTGCAGCGATTCGGGCGGCCCGAATCGCAGATTTTTTTTTGGAAAGGTGGTACCCCTAGCCTATAGAGTATTCGAAAAATTATACGTATCCGCCGCCTCGTTCACTAAGTGGGAGCCTGGGATGCCGGTCGCGCTAGGCGACCCCCCATTCCCTGAGCCCTGCAACGAGACGCCGAGGTCGAGAGAGTTTGGTTGAGTTTTTTTAGTTTTTTCGTGTGTTTACTGTTTTCCATGGGAGTTGGTTTCGGGCAGGGGAGTGTTCCTTTAACGCGGGGGTTTGCGGCTCTTCGCCAGATCTTTGCGGCTCTTCGTTCTCCGCGCGACGGCGATTCGAATGGTACCATCGCGGTCCCCTAACTCCCAGGGGTTCTCAGATGACACCCTCGCCACTAGTGGCTGGCGGCCCCTGACCTGAGCTGGAGCCTGGCGCGAGACGCGAGCGAGGACCATGGCGGGAGGACGGATCAGCCCGGTAGGCAGTCTCGATGACCCGACCGTCGATCCTCACTCCGACTCGACGGCACACGTCACGCACGCGCACGAGCTCGCAGAACAGCCCCAGTTTGCCGGTCGCGCTGCTGCTGCTGCTGCTGCTGCTGCTGCTGGAGCTGCTGGGGCTGCTGGGGCTGCTGCTGGGGCTGCTGCTGGGGCTGCTGCTGGGGCTGCTGGGGCGCCAGGGCCCTCCTCGATTCGCACGCTGAGCAGAGCCTTGAAGAGTTCGACGACGCGTCGCCACTCGGCGAACGGGACGCCTGATGAGAACTCAAGGAAGCACCGCTCGCATGCATTGGTGGCGTACACCTGTGTCCAAACTCCGAGCAGCTTGACGAAACTGGACAGGACCGCAGGCGTCTTGACGAAACTGGACAGGTCCGCAGGCGTCTTGGCGAGCGCCACGGGCAAGGCGGCGCAGCCGTCGCTCATATCCTCGTGCGCCGCCTCGCAGCCGCAGTCAGTCGGCGTCCTCGCGGCCCTCACTACCGCCACCGTCGCCGCTGCCCTCTCCGCCGCCTCCGCCGCCTCCGCCGCCTCTGCCGCCTCCGCCGCCTGCCAAAGCGCCGTAATGAGCGTGTGGGCTTGACCCGCATGCTCCGCGACAAGGAAGAGGATCACGGCACCGTTGATGACGCACATCGTCTCGACCGACACATTGGGCAGCCGAACTGCGCCCATCAGCCGCAGCAGCAACTCGGCCCGATGCGCGAACACAAAGGCGCTCAGCGGCCCGGTGATGCGCGCCTCGCCAACGACGGCCCCGCAGATGCCGCCGCCGCCGCCGCCGCCGCCGCCGCCGCCGCCGCCGCTGCTGCCGCCGCTGCCGCTGCTGCCGGCATCAGCGTCGTCCCGGGCGGCGTCCCGCAGCGCCCGACGCATCGCGGCGCCGGCGAGGGCGCGCGCGATGATTGCGTCGCTCACCTCGTGAACGGCCACCCGCTCCGCAGGCACCTCGAGAAGCCCCACCGGCCCGTCAGCCACCGCCGAGGGGCCCTTCACAGCGCCGGCTTGGGCACCCACAGCCGAGGGGCCCTCCGGCATAGTGGCTGAGGCGGCAGTACTGGCGGCGGCGGCGGTGGCAGTGGCGGTGGCGGTGGCGGTGGCGGTGGCGGTGGCGGCGCCGGCAGCGGTGGCGGTGGCGTGTGCTCGATTGGAATTCTTGAGTCCGGCGCTGTCACGGGCGCTGGCGCTGTCACGGGCGCTGGCGCTGGCGCGGGCGCTGGCGCTGTCGCGGGCGCTGGCGCTGTCGCGGGCACGCTCGTCCGCGAGCGCGCCGCTGGCGAGCTGGCCTCGGAGGGGTGACGCATCCGGCGAGTGCGTGAGCACAACGCACTGGATCAGGATGGAAGCATCCACTACATGGGAGAGCAGCCGCGAGCACAACGTCGCCGACGCCGGCTGTGTCCGTCTGTCTGGCCTCCCTTCTGCCGACGGCATGGCACCTCCGCCTTGAAGGCGCGGGCCAGTGGACCACTTGCATGCACGCTCCTCATCCATCTTGATGAGAGCCGCCTCCACCTTGTCGAGCACCGGTGGGTGGAACTTGAGCAGCTCCGCCAAGAGGTCGAAGAAGACCTGCAGCCGCGGCTCGGGAGGGGTCATCAGAGGTCATCAGGGGTCATCAGAGGTCATCAGAGGTCATCAGAGGTCATCAGAGGTCATCAGAGGTTAATTGACGAGACTCACCTGCAGCCGCGGCTCGGGAGGGGTGGGCGTCTCGACGAGCTGCTCGAGGATGAACGGTATGAGCCCCGGATGGCCCGCGAGGAGCGCTTGGTCGTTCACACTCGAGGCTTGCACCCACTTGTGAATGCACGAGGCGAGCGGGACAAGGTAGGGGGACTCGCTCGGCTGCTGCAGCAAGAGGTCCAGCAGGTGCCAAAGCAAGCCTCGCCGCGGCGACCCGGCAGCGCCCGCCGCGGCGCCGGCAGCGCCCGCGGCGACGCCCGCGGTTGCGTCCGTAGCTGGCATGAGGAGCAGGCGATGGTATGCTGGGTGCGCGGCATCCTTTTCACAGAGGACCTGGAGAGTGTGAAGCAGCTGCAGCTGCAAGCACGACTGCGCCGAAGAGCATTCCGCCGCCGAGTGCAGGCCGCCACCGCCGCCGCCACCGCCGCCGCCACCGCCGCCAGCGCCGCCGCCACCGCCACCGCCGCCACCGCCGCCGCCACCGCCGCCACCGCCGCCGCCACCGCCGACGCCGCCAGCGACGCCGCCAGCGACGCCGCCAGCGACGCCGTGCGCGACGCCGTGCGCGCCCGGCTGTGGCGCTGGCGGCGGCCGCCAGTCGAGCCGATGAAACATATCCTCGAGGACCCCGAGTAGACCGAGTCGGAGGAGCGAGCGCTGCGCCGCCGCCTTGGTCTTCGCCCCCATCAGGGCCCAGAGCACATAGAGCAGGTCGGCCTGCAGGGTGGACCACAGGACGGACTGCAGCACGCCCAGGGGAATCGACAAAGGGACGGGCGCCATCGTGGGCGCCATCGTGGGTGGCGGCGGCGGCGGCGGGCCGTCGGGCGCCGTGTTGGGCGTCGGTGGGTGGATCGGCGCCGTCTCGAGCGTCGGGAAGATGCCCGTCGGGAGCGGGTGCATGGCGCCGTGTTGGGCTACGAGATCGCGCAGCGCGGCGGGCATCTGATCGGGCGAGAGCAGAGGTCAGAGGCAAGCAGAGGCAAGCAAAGGCCATCAACGGTCAGCAGAGGTCATCAGAGGTCAGCAGAGGTTAGCAGAGGTCATCAGAGGTCATCAGAGGGCATCAGAGGTCATCAGAGGTCATCAGAGGTCATCAGAGGTCATCAGAGGTCATCAGAGGTCATCAGAGGTTAATTGACGAGACTCACCTGATCGGGCGAGAGCAGCAGGTGGACGCTGGGCGTCGTGTTGGGCGCGTCCCGCTGGTTCTGGGGCGTGAGCCGCGCCCAGTCGGCATCGGCGCCCAGCTCGGGAGGCTCGCCCATCCCGAGCGCCTCGGGCAGTTGAGAGAGCAGATGCAACGGGAGCATGTGCCCCCACAGCCCCGGGAACATATGTCCCCACAGCCCGACGGGCGGTGCGATACGAAGCAAGAGGACGATGCGTTCGAGCAGCTTCGGGGTCTCGAGCAGCAGCTGGTTGTTGGCGCACGAGGCGCACAGCTCGGGCGGCACGCACTCGGGCTCGGGCAGCCCCTCAGCCAGCGTCGCCTCCGCCGCCCTCGCCAGCAGTACCGCTAGTGCGCGCCCGGCGAGGGCGAGGCTGCGCGGCGAGAGGCTGCCGAGAAGGGCGGGTAGCCCGGGGATACTCGCGAGTGGGAAGACGGCGGGGCCGACGGCGAGGAGCTCCTGCGCGAGCGTGAGCGCCGCGTCCACCAGCCGCTTGTCCGTGAGCAGCCGGAAGAGCAAGGCGAGCAGCGGCCGATGCGTGGCGATCGCCTGGGCGAATGACACGTCGGCGATCGCCAGCTCCGCCAGGATCTGGAGGGCCTCGTTGATGACGCCGCGGATATGGCGCCGCCGCTCCCATGCACCAGCGTCTGTGTGCGGTGGATCCACGAGGGCACCCTGCGAGAGCTCCGCGTCCGTGCGCTCAACCTCCCCATCCAGCACTCGCACGAGGACGTGCAGCATGCGCACGAGGAGGACGTCGCCGCCGCACGCCACAAAGGTGAGCCGCTGCTCCTGTGCAGGCTCGCAGTCCAGGAGCACGCCAACCTTGGTAACGAGCGCCTTGAGCAGCGCCACGTCGATCTGCTCCGCGCGCGCTACCGGCGGCATGCGCAGGTCGAGCTGCCTCTCGAGAGCTGCTGCTGCTGCTGCCAAGCTCGCGCCACTGTCGCTGCTGCCACTGTCGGCACGGCGCACGACACACTCCGGCAGCTGATGCAGGCGGGCGCGCATGCGACCCGAGATCTCGGCCGTACGCACCAAGGCCAACATGACTGCGTCGGAGAGGACGAGAGGCGAGTTCTCCTGTTTTCTACGTGTTCACAGCTTATGTTTAAACTCGATGTTCACACATGTCCAATTGTTGTCTGTTGGCTAGTTGAAAAGTCCAGTCAACAGTCACACTGTGACACGAGAGATTCACGAGGAGTCACGAGAGACGCACAAAGTACTGAAACGCGAAATTACTCTTGTCTCAAAAGGTCTCAGATGCTGTTGATGTCGCCCATCAGGTTCACGCGGCGGCCGCCAAAGTGCGTCGAGAGCGCCTGCTCAAACTCGCCCTTGGCCTTCTGGATCGTGCCCACGACGGCGTCGTACTTGTCGCGCGTCTCGCGGATGGTCGAGGCGAGCTCAACTTTGCGGAACTGGAGCTCGTCGGCGCGATCGCGCATCTTGTCGGACGAGTCGAGCATCTGCTCGAGCTGCTTCGCCTGGCGCTCGAGGTACTGGTCCGATGTGCAGAGGAACCAGAGGTCATCAGAGGTCATCAGAGGTCATCAGAGGTCATCAGAGGTCAGATGCAGGAGGGGGCAATCCTTTGCAATCAGAGGCCATCCGTGGCAATCACCTGGTCCGATGTGCCAAGGAGCCAGAGGTGCTTCGTGTGCTCGTCCTCGAGGATTGAGAGCACGCCGTTCACTGCGCCCAAGCGCGCCTCCACCTCGGCTTGGTCGAGCTGCAGCTCGAGGGGGAGCGCAGACACGGCGCCGCCTGCCTTGAGCTCCGCCGCTGACTGCGCGAAGAATCCTTGCAGCTCGATGAGGTCATCGATCAGTTGATTGCGGCTCGACGGCTGTTCGAAGAGCGTGGTGAGGGACATGGCGTCGTCTTTGCCCTCACCGCCTGCCTCGACCTCGATCTCGAAGTCGAAGCCGCCCTCGCCGCCGCCGCCGCCGCCGCCGCCGCCGCCGCCGCCCCAGTCGACCTCGATGGCTGCAGCACCGGCGGCGCCACTGTCGCCGACGCTGTCGCCGCCGCCGCCGCCGCCGCCGCCCCAGTCGACCTCGATGATGGCGCTATCGCCGTCACCCCCGCCACCCCCGCCACCCCAATCTACCTCGACGGCCTCCTCGCCGCCGCCGCCGCTGCCGCCGCCACCCCAGTCGATGCCTCCGCTGGGCACCGCGCCGGCCTCGGCCACGCCCTCGGCTGCCGCGCGTTCACTCAGCAGGCTCTGGCTGGCGAGGTCGATTGACAGTAGTCGAGAGAGTGCTGGCAACATCGTCGAGCCGTCAAACGCGGCCACCGGCTCCGCGGCCAGCGCCGCCTCCGATGCCTTGGGCCCTCCTTTGCCCCCCTTGGCCCCCTTGGCGCCCTTGGCCGCGACGGCGCCGGCGCCGCCGCCGGCCGCGTCGTCAGCCGCGGCCGTCTCGCCCGCCTTGCCCAGCGCGTAGATCACGAAAGCCTTGTAGGCTGCGCACGCCTGCACAAGCGTTGGCTGCTGTGCGAGGCGTGCGACGCGATCGTACAGCGGGCGCAGCTGCGAGAGTGACTTGCGCAGCTCGGCGCGGAGGTCCTCGCGCGCGCACTCGCGCATCTGCTTCTTGGCGCACGCCTGAGCGTAACGAACACGAGATGCCTCGGCCATGCTCACAAAGTCTGCCTGCCGCCGCAGCAGCTCAGCCTGCTCGCGCTCAGCGCGCCCGACCTCCTTCTTGAGCGCGGGCAGCTCGTACGACGTCTGCTGGACCAGGTACTGGGCCGTGTCCACGAGGAACACGTTGCCTGCCTCGTACTTCTTGACCACCTCCGCCCAGCGCGCTGTGTGCGAGTTGGTGAATGCGCCGAGGAAGGACTTCTCGTCCATGCCCGCCTCCTTGAGCATCGCGAGCACCTTGGCGCACTCGAAATAGGTGGTGCCTTCCTGCGTGCGGTCGCCGGGTAGGACCGCGTCAACTCCCGCCACGGGTGGGCGATCGGCCTTGAGCGCCTCCTCGAGCTTCGCCTGCGCCACGCGCAGGCCCTTTTGCCACGATGAATTGACGACGCGCCGCTCGACGAGCCAGTCCACCGCTTTCAGATACTGGATATCGAGGGGTAGCTGCGTCGACGGATCCGCTGGCGGCAGCGACCCGCCCTCGCCACTGGCGACCGTCTCGACTCGGCCAAAGAACATGAGCGTCGCCTTACCTCAGACTAAACCTGATAGGCCACGAGACCTGCGCCTGAGATGCGCGTTCCAGAGAGAGGTGAAGAGGGAGCGTGGCGGCCATGCTTCTGTCGCCTCCCACGTGTTGCGTTGCCAAAGGGCGTGAACGTTAAAACGCCTCCCCCCAAATGCTCCCCCTACTCTCCACTTCTACATGTAGCAGCACAGAGTCACTGAGAGGTGCCAGCGGGAGTACACGGTACCACTATGTAGATCGGCTAGCCTGCACCAGCGTCGGCTGCGGAGCTGCCCGTCGCCCCCGTCAGCAGCGGCCAAGGAGCGCTCCAAGAAGCGCGAGTCACACGGACAGACGCGACAGCAGCGCCTGGCGCTCGAGCGCGTTGACCCGCGCTCCGAGTGCTCCGGAGGGAGCGTACAGCGCGGCGAGGTGCAAAGGGAGACCGTCGTCGCCAATGCACGAGAGCACGACGGAGCCGGGTTGACACGTCGCGCGCAGCGCCTCCAGTAGCTCGGGCTCGTGCTGTTGGAGCTCATCGGCGCTGATGGCCGCGGCGCTCGTCGGGCAGCGGAGCAGCCGGGCGGCTGTGGCGGGTCGAATGTCGACACGTTGCTTGCTGAGAGAGCTCAGGTAGAGGGGCAGCGCGTCTTGGCACGCTCGGTAGCCGCATTCGACCGCGCATCCCTTGGCCCCCTCGTGCTCAAACGTGCGTACGCCGCAATGCACCACGCGCAGGACCCCCCGCGTATCTGCACGGAGCAGTCCCTTGACCGCCGCGGACACGAGCAGGAGCACCTTGGCTTGCGGGGATCGTGCTAAGATCCGGTCGGTTGGGAAGTCGTCGCGAAGTCCAAAAAAGGCGGCCAGCGCGCGCAGCGCGCGCGCATCGGGCACGAAGAGCGGCGCGTAGGCTGTGCCCGTCACCGCCGCCACCGCCGCCTCCACCGTTGCACCACCATAGGCATGCAGCACCTCCTGATGCCGCGCGCATGCCGCGTACTGCGCCGCAGCCTCTTCAGGCAAGGGGTAGTACCGCCCTAGTCTCGTGCGCCCGGCCGGTGGAGCGCACGGTAGCGCGGCGAGTCCCGCCGCCGCCTCCGCCTCCGCCGCCGCCGCCGCCGCCGCCGCCGCCTCCGCCGTCGCCGCCGCCGCCGCCGCCTCCGTCGCCGCCGCCGCCGCTGCCTCCGTCGCCGCCTCCGTCGCCGCCTCTTTCGCCGCCGCCGCCGACGCCTCCTTGGCCACCGCCGCCGCCGCAGGGCCACCGGCCACGAGTAGGCCTCGCTCTCCTCCCAAATTAGGAAGGTCGGACTCAGATCGCAACACAGCGGAGGCGAACGCCTCGTCGTCAGCGACGCACAGCTCGGGCGTAGCCTTGGGCAGCTGACCCGCTGCCTCCGCATGCAGCGCGAGCTTCTCAAAGACAGCGACGAAGAAGCCCGAGCCATTCAGCTCGTGCGGCATCAGGCGTAGGCAACGCTCAAGATGGAAGCCGTCTGCATGGGCGCCCTCGTGGGCGCCTCCGTCCACACCGCCGCCTCCGTCCGCGCCGCCCTCGTCGCCGGCACCCGCCGCGCCACCGCGCCGCTCCTCGGCGCTCGGTGGAAAGCAAGACTCGAGCGCCGGCGTGCCCTCCCAAATCCGAGCACGCAGCTCGGCCCACGAGGCATGCATCTGGCCGCGGTGCCATACACTCCAGCTCGAGAGCCCGGGACGGCGCGGCAAGCCCTCGAGCTGCGCACGCACGTCGACGAGCCGCACGCAGCCCGTACCAAATGTGCGCAGCACTGCCGCGACGACGGCCTCATTCTCGATCGGGTTGAGAGAGCACGTCGAATAGACGAGCCGGCCGCCCACCTTGAGCAGCCGAACGCCCTTGCATGCGATCTGCAATTGGAGGGAGTGGAGCGCGTTGCCAGGCGCGGCCGTCCAGCGCTTCCAGATGAGAGGATTCTTGCGCATCGTCCCATCGCCCGAGCACGGCACATCGGCGAGCACGCGGTCAAACTGCAGCGGCACACCGCCCGCGCCGTCGCCCGCGCCGCCGCCCTCCTCTAGGGTCTCGGGAAGCATCCGAGCGTCGTGGTTGGTCACGAGGAGCGCGGTCGAGTGCAGCCGCGACGCGCGAGAGGCGAGGAGCTGGCAGCGCTTCGTGTCGGCGTCGTTGGCGAGGACGAGGCCACGGCCATCGAGCGCCTCGAGCAGCTGCTGGGTCTTGCTGCCGGGCGAGGCGCACATGTCGAGCACGTGATGCCCTGGCCGAATGTCGAGCAGCAGCGGCGGCACCATAGAGACCGACTCCTGCCGCTGAACCCGCCCGAGCTCGGTCTCGCGCAGGAGCCACGCGTGCAGTGCCTTGACGGCGGCAGAGCGACCGGCGGCGCCCGGCGCGTCGGCGTCGGCCCAGTCCTTGCCGCGGAGCGCCGCGCGCGACACGCCAGCCTGCCATGCTAGCCGCGCCGGGTACCACGCGAGCGGCATTGGCTGCTGCTCCACCAGCGCCGGAAGCACCGTGCGCTCCATGGCGTCGCGTAGCGCGCGCGCGCCTGCGTCATCGCCGCTGAAGCGCCACGTCACGGGCAGCGGCTCGCGTAAGCAGCCCTCAAAGGCGCGCCACTCGTCAGACGTGGCCGCGAGGCACAGCTGCTGCTGGTAGTAGCTCGCCCATGCGCTGTTCTCCAGCTGGCGCAGCGCCGCTGTCGGCGTGAGTGCCGTCCCGGTGGCCGTTGCCTCGGCCAAGGCAGGACCGCGCTTCCCGCTCTCGCGCGTGACGGTCGCTTGCATCGCGCGCGCCTCGCGCTTGCAAGATGATCGGTTCTTTGGGCTTACTTGTTAACAGTGAAACGAGACACAGAGAAGAACTGCAACCAAATCTCTTGGAATCTCAGGAGCTAAAGCGGTGAGAGTTAGAGCAACCGGTGCTCCGCGAGCCCACCCGCACGAAGTCGGTTCTGGGCTCTTTTGTTAACAGTGAAACAGGACATAGTGAAGACCAGCAACCAAATCTCAGATACGCGCTGGGGAGCGTTAAGCGGGTTAAGGTTCTTTGGGCTTTCTTGTTAACAGTGAAACAGGACACAGTGAAGACCGGCAACCGAATCTTAGACACGCTCTGGGAAGCGTTAAGCGGGTAAAGGTTAGAGCAACCGGTGATCTGCGAGCCCACCCGCACGAAGTGGTGGGGCACAGGCCGGCGCTCCCCGCGTATCCAAGACTGGTTACAGATACCCCTCCGTGGCAAGTGGCATGTTGACTCAGGCGCAGTGGGCGTGGGAGAGGGGACGCGCGCTGCGCGGCGGGCAGTGTGCCAAGGATAGCGCGACGGCTCGAGGGAAAAAAATAAACCTCATCATTGCCGTGGCTCGTGCCGGCGAAGGGCAACAAATCCCTCGTCCCTCGCCGATGGTGCCCAGTTGGCACAAACAAAAAAAGAAAAGGGCAGGTTCGGAGTTGGGGCGGAGCTTCGAGGTCAAATCCCCGATCGGCCGCCGATCCTCAAGGGATCAGTCGGACCGAGTAAAGCTCCGCTCGCTTATCGTCCTACGTCCTCCCTGCCCAACCCCCCGGGCCAGGTGAAAAGAAAAAAAAAGGGTAGGTTCGGAGTTGGGGCGGAGCTTCGAGGTCAGGTCCTCGATCGGCCGCCGATCCGCAGGGGATCAGTCGGACCGAGTAAAGCTCCGCTCGCTGATCGTCCTACGTCCTCCCTGCCCAACCCCCCGGGCCAGGTGTCTGCGTTCAAAGAGCCCATCGCCTTTGTAAAAGGTGCCAATGCCCTCGCTGCGCAGCATCATCTGGCATGCATCGAAGAAGCCACGGTACTGCGTATCGTCCGTTGCTGATGCTCCCTGCACCATCAACGGTGTTCGCACTACCACAGTTGGCATCGTTGTCATCTCGGCAATGGAGCCCGCAATGCCGCCAAGCGCGAAAGATTGAAGAACAGTCAGCCATGTTTTCAGAAGACAGAACATATCGGTTCTTTACTGTTATGAATACATGTACTGTACGTTGCGCGTACCAGCAAGTGAAAGTAAGCGAAAAATTTTGGAAAAAATGAGCGTCTCAGTACTAGCGCGTTCCCCGGGGGGGGCGCTTACATAACTACTGGCAGCAGGCCAGCAAGCGGGGCGTGAGTCAGGGCGCCGTTAAGGAGGTGATATTTCCTGTCTTTCGCCCAGACGCGAGACGGCGACGGGGAGCGCCGCGCCGATCACGGCGGCGAGCGAGATGAGTTGCGCAGGTGCTGCGTGAAGAAGGAGGTGGTGGCCACGTGCGCAAGACAGCCGTGTAGACCGTGCGAACTTGAACTTGAACTTGCGGTCGATGTACGCCTCTGAGAGATTGCGCGTCGCCCATAGGTATTTCATCTTTTCGAGTTTGGGTGTTTCATTTTAGTTTCCATTAATTAATGGCCTTTTGATGAACCCTGGTGAGAATATTCAGGAGCTCCATCCACTCAGCGCGAAGTAAAGCCGACCTCAGCGCGCGAGCGCTCAGGAGCGACCTCACGCGGCCATGCCGCTGCTCTTGCCAGCCGAAAGCAGCGCCATGGCCTCGCTGATTGCTCAGGCGGCGCCGCTCCGAACCGACCCGGAGCTCCTGATCAAGTTGCAGGCCTACAACTTTGATCATCGCTGTCGCGAAAAAGTCATGATGTACATAAATGAGGTGCGCACGCCCGACTCGTGCGCCGCCGCGCCGACGCGCGCCACGACCTCGGACGTATCTCTGCGCCCCTGTGCACCGCGTGCTCGAGCGCGCAGCTCCTCCGTCTTCGCCGCATCAGCACATGCCGTCATGTTCCCCCGGAAGTGACCCGTGTAACTACTTGACACGAGCCCCCTTGTCCCAATGCGCAGCTCTCGGAGGACTTTGGTCTGCTCGTGCAGACGAGTAGCATGGCGTGTAACTACTTCGACCGCTACATCCTCGAGGCGCTGCGCGCGGGCCCCGTGAGCCACCACCAGATGCAGATGATTGCCACAACTTGCGTACTCATCTCCGCCAAGTTCATCGACCGCAAGCTGCCGCCGCTATCGGAGCTCGTGAAGGTGCACAACCAGACGGCGACCGCCGAGCAGTTTGCCGCACTGGAGCGCGTGATCGTCGTCGCCCTCGAGTGGAACCTGCACGTGCTCCTCCCCCAGAGTTTCCTCAAGCCACTTCGGGCAACCCTTCCCGGCGCCCCCTTCAGCCGCCTCGACGAGCAGCGCACGCAATTCTTCATGGACCTCTCTGTCTACGGTGCGTGGTCCACCGGCCGACACCTCCAGCCACGCCGACGCCCCCCAACGCCTCTGCCCCACCCCTTACTCACTCGCTGACGGACCGCCCGTCTTCCCCTCCCCCCCCCCTCTGTGCTGTCGACCTTCTCTGGCAGACGGCCATCTGCTTCAATATACGCCCGCCGAGGTGTGCGGCGGCTCGCTGCTCGCCGCGTGGAAGTTCTCCTCCGAGACCGAGGCGATCGCGTGCTTCCTGCCCGCCCTCGCGCACTCGCTTCACACCACAGAGCTGCGGCTCAAGCGCTGCACCAATCAGCTCCTCAGGTACTATCAGGTGTGCTTCGGCCAACCGACGAGGACCGCACGGGTGGTCTCCAGATTACAGCCATTCGACCCACCTTTCGTCTCGGATGTGATGAAAGAGCTCGACGGTGCGGTCGCTGCTGCTCATCTACCCAGTCCTGCACCGCCGCCGGCGCCCGAGACGGCGCTCGCGTCGCCAACAATGCCCTCTTGCGCGCCGTGGTCATCGAGCGACGCCGAGACGGACCCGAGTCGCTCATATGATGGGGACGCGCCGCAGTTCGCTGCCGGTGCGCTGCCGGTGCTCACTGCGCAGGCAGCTGCACTCGGTGCCGCCCCGGCCGCCGGGCGCGTCGTGATGGGCGCCGGGCGCGTCGTGATGGGCGCCGGGCGCGTCGGCTCGCCCGACACGACGCGCGAGATCGACGGCCTCAAGTCGCTGCTGTGCGACGAGAATGACATGCTGGATGACATGCTGGCCTCAGTGGACGAGGATCGCTTCTCACCTGACACCGTCATGATGGACTTCTTCTGTGCCCCCAACTAGCAAGATGAGTCACTCGCGAGGCAACTCACCAGCGGACGGCGGACGACTGGATACAGCTCAAGCAGTACGTCCTTGGAGTCGCGATGCGCGGCTAGAAGGCGCGACCCTCGATTGGCACCAGGAGCATAGACTCGCCTAAGTTCAGCCGCTGTCGGAGAGCCTACGTGCCCGACGGCGGGGATCTGCAAATCAATCATGATAGGGCCTCGAGTCAACTCGCGAATCAACCATGGAATCCACTCGAATCAATATTATGCCTCTAGAGTGTTTCTAAGGCGTGCCCCGTGCGTGGAGTCGAAGCCGTAATCACTGACCCACTGTACGTTATTATTAAACACAGTTGAGCTCGGTCTGTAGCTGAACAGTGTGAAAACGAAAGTGTAAAGCACAGTCGATAATCGAGGCGGAGCGCGCGTCGAGCGGAGTAACATACACGCCGACGGCTGCGCAACGCAAGCCAACACGTCGTAAACACGCCGCGCACGCAACCAGCTGCCGGGCATTTGTGAGGCGTTGAGACGATGCACGACACCGTCGCGGTGAACCCCGCGTCACGTCTCGCCTCGCGTCATCTCATGACTTTTCTGACTGTGCTATAGCGCCGTCACGCGTCAGATCGTGGTGAGATCGTCGTGAGATCGTGGCGAAGGAGCTTCTTGTCCCATCCACCGCTCAATAGGGTGAGGCCTCGGTCCGACCCGCCAGCCGCCGCCGGCAGACCCGCCACCGTGGCCGCGTTGCCTTCGTGCGCCACGGCCGATGAGATGACGTGCAGATCTCGAGGGTCCACAGTGAGAATGATGCCCTCCTCCGTACCCGCGGCGACGAAACTCGATGAAACCACCTCCGAAACTACCTCCATACCAGAAGGGACGCCCAGCTGACAGAGAGCCGTCAACGCCGCGGCTGGCTGTGGCCGATCGCCGAGGGTCGAGCGCACCGACACACTTGTGACTGGCTCGCTCAGCTTGCGTGCGTCGAAGAGCAGGAGGTCGCCCGACTCGGCGCCTGCAAGCAGCTGCCCGTCTGCAGCGCCTGAGAGCAGGCTGAGCACTGATGCCGTGTGCGGCGCGAAGCGGCTCGCGGCGGGGCGCGCGCTACGCAGATCCCACAGCCGTACCACGCCGTCGCTCGCGCCGGTGCCCATCAGATCTGAGGAAGCGCCCAGCCACGCGGCACAGTGCACATGCACTTCACACCAAGCATGCACCGGCAAATGGTCCAGAGAGGTCGTCGCGCTGCCCGCGACGCTCGCCGCCCAGACCTTGGCCGTACCGTCCAGGCTCGTCGTGACTAGCCGTGTTGGAGCCGATGGGCACGCCACCACGGCCGTGATGGGTTGCGAATGCTCGCCAAAGCTGGCGATCGGCGACAAGTCACGCTTCCCGCCGTCCGCAGGAGCACCGAGCTGCCAGAGCGAGAGGTCGCCAGCATCGTCGCCCGTCGCAAGTGTATCGACTGACACCCACGCCACGCCCGCGATGCCGGATGCTGAATACGCCTCCGCCACCACCGCTGCACCAGTGCCGAGCTCTTTGGTGCCTTTCAAATCGAGCACCTGCAGCCGACCATCCCATGTGTCGCCGGTGAGTGCGCTCGCGGCACAGGCAACAAGACCTATCTTGCCCGGCACGATGGCGTCAATGTGCTTCGTTTCGTTGTGCATAGTGCGATAGGCGGCCGATAGCATTGTTCGTGCGTGTGCGAAAACGTCGGACGTGCGACCGGGGAGTGCCCCTCGTGCCAGGTCGGAATGCTTTCATGGTGCGATGGAGGCGACGTGCAGTCGTGCACTACTGATGACGTACCCAATCAACTGCACTTCATGCGCCAGCAACAAGCAAGCAAGCAATGAACCACCTTCAAAGCCGTGGGCCCATTTGGCACTGAGCCACGTAGCAGACTCTCAACAAACAAATGCATACCGGTGGGGGCGACGCCGACGAGCAACACAACAGACACTTCTCACTTGGTACATGTAATCGGGCAAAGACTAGCCGATGGTGGACGAGCGCCAGGTCTGCGCCACACTCAATAGGCGTCACGAATGTGCGCGAGCGAGCGCCTATCAGCTCGAGCGCGGCCGCCCGATCCTGATAGCCTGATACTCAGGTCTGACTAGTCGTGCCCCGCAAGCCTCTTCTGAAGGGGTCGACATGCTGCTCAGAATCCTGAGGCCCGCCGAACCGCCACGCCAGCGCCCTCCTGCGCATCCCAAACCTTTTCAAGGCCCGCAAAGTCCTCCTCCGCCGCCATTGCCATCGCGCCAGCATCCCAGTTCTCGGCCTTCTTGGTGCCGCCTGCGTTCGCCGTGCCACGCGGGTCCCATACCATGCTGCGGCCCGCACGCGCGCGGCCCACCGGCGATTCGATGAAGCGCGCGTCAAAGATCGCCTTGCCGTTCGGCCGCGGATCGTCCATCTTGGACGAGACACTCCAGTCAGGAGGCGCGAGGCCAAGGTCGGCCTCGTACTTCATGGACAGCCTGAAGTCGCCCTCGTGAACCTTCTCAAAATGCTGAGTCTGGCGCTTCGGCTTATCGCGGGAGCGCGGGATGACGAATTCCGACTCCTTCGCCGCCAACTCCCTCTGTCTTTGCGCCTCCGCAGCTTCCTTTCGTTTTTGCTCCGCCCAGTGCGGGTTCACTGTGGGGAGACTGTTGCCAGTGGGGACCCAACCACCCTTGAGCGGGTCGAACTTCATCGGCTCGCTTTTCACCGCGTGTGGGGCCGCGCCGTACGGCAGCATCTGCGCCATTGGTAGCGGCTGCGAGGTGTCTGGAGTAGAGGATCTGCCCACCGACCGCCTCTCTCCAGTGGAGCGACTCGGGGCGCGTTTTGGCACCAAAGTTCCTTGAGACGTTTCAAGCCAAGCATGGACAAGTTCTTTCGAACCAAGTTTTCATTCGACGTCAGCGACAAAAAAAGGTAACCGTCGATCCTTCGCTGCAGACAATAGGAATATGTGTGCTTCTTCCGAAGGGACTTCACAACTACTTCACATGAAAACGCGAACGGACTTTCGTGACGCGCAATGTTCAACCCGGTCGCGGTCGCCATGGCGGTCCAAGGCCGGCAGAACAATGCTGGCCTCCACGATTTGTTATCTGTCTTCGAGGACAGCGTTTCTTTCAGAATGTTGCTATTGGTGCTATGTGGCGTGCTGTCTGGCGGTGTCGCCTGGGTATCGTTCGTGGTGATCTTAGTCTTGCCAAAGCCCGCAAGCGTCGTGTACTGGCTCTGCGGAGGGGGTTTCTCGCTCTCAGTTTCCATCGCCATCTACCTCCTTGAGCCACGGCCGCAGCACCTTGTACCAACATTGGAGCGGATACGCGAATCCTTGGGCTCGCCAAGTAGCTGGGGGCAGAGTGCACGCCGTTGGTGGCGCTGGCGCAAAAAGTACGAGAATAGGACAAAGCTCAACGTATAAACGATGCGCCGCCTGCACACCTGTGCCTCCATGCAGCATGAAGAGAATGGTCGCCATCGCACGATGTTCGCAGACTCGCCAAAGCTGTCATCGATGAAGTATACGTGAGGTTGTATGCAGTCGGGCGCGAACCGTGACACTCTGCTGCACATGAGTCTGCAGAGTATTGTAATTTTGTGACCGTCGAGAGAGACGAGTCCAGAAAAGGGGGGAACGCCCGCGATATATCTGCCTGGCTCACTGGCGTCATACACGCCCCGCCGCGCCACCGGAGAGCGACACAGCGATCAAGACATCGGATCCAATATGGCGCTCATACATGACAGACTTGTGCCCGGCTCACGCCATCTTTTTGGCAAGGGCGTTCACACGCTCCACCTGCTCCGTCAGAAAGTGGCAGTAGTCTGGCTCGGTGTTGCCCTCGCACCGTGCGGCGGTCGCAGCGGAGCACGCGGCTTGTGCGCCAGCCTTGTCGCCGGCGACGTACTTGAATAGGCACACGTAGTAATTGTTGCGTTTCGAGCGGCCGCTCGTGGCAACTGCGCGCTCTGCCTCGACAAGCGCGCGCTTCTTGTCGCCAAGTGGCCAAGGCGCGACGTGATAGAAGCCCGCCAGGTACGTGTAGCCGACGCCACCGTCGAAGCTCGGAAACGTGGCCGTGAATTCGTCAGCGAGCTTCTTGAACTCGACGCCCGCGCCTGTGAGCGCATTGCGCACGATGCCCGTCGACGCAGTCTTGTACATGAATGCGTCGAGCTCGATGACGCGAGCCAGATCGTACGAGATCAGGTCTGGATCCTCTGCAAGGGCCGCGCGGGCGAGCGAGAGCGCCCTCGGCCCGTGCTGACCCCAGAACTTTTTGTTGTCGGCCGTGTCGAGCGTCCCCTCGACCAGCAGGATGTTGCCTTTGCCGTGCGTTCGCATCGCGCAGTTCAGAGCGTCGGCAGCGAAAAGGTGGTTCTGCGCCGCAACACGCCATGGAGCAGACCCCCTTGGCGTCCCGGGGGCGGCGGCGGCATCGGCAGCGGACTCAAACGCATCAGCAGCGGCAAGGCAATTCTTCGTTGAGCGCTTCCGCATGAGCGCTTTGCCGCTCAGCCCTACGGGATCGGTTTCTGGATCTTTCAGAATCGAACTAACGACACACTTGCCCTGGATCTTGACACAGCCCTTGGCGCAGCCCAGCCCTAGGAAGCCGCCGCGCGAGCATGCAGCTGGAGTGTTGAGTGTCGGTGGCGCGGGTTCGGAAAGGTAGATGGCGCGCAGCACGAGTCCGAAAACCAGCAGGAGGTAGGAAGCGGCTAAGGTATCGCCTTTCATGGGTTTCGTCGCAAAGTGCGGATTCCGCAAGAAATCTCCTTGCACCTCGTTGTGGAACGTCCTTCCATTCAGATTCCCTCACCCCCCCGAGCTCAGGACTACCGTACTCTCGGTTGCATGCCGTAATTGCATTGGCGGGTTCGCGATTATAGAAAAGCAACCGACGACCATGGGGCCCACCCGACGGCTTCTACTCTGCGTCATCGGCACGTCAACCGCGAATCACGCTCCGCGTCGACTGCCACCTACGCTGCCACCAATACCGCCAGGGCTGCCACCTCTATCGCCGCCGCCGCTTCCACCTGACGCGCCGCCCCTCCTTCCACCTGCCGCGCCTCGGCCACCTGCCGTGCCTCCATGGCCGCCTTCGCCGCCGAGCTTGCCACCGCTGCTCCCGCCACCTCCACCCTGGTCACCGCCAGCACCGCCGCCACCATCGCCTCCACCACCGTCGCCACCACCTCCTTCGCCCCCACCCTCGTTGCCTCCGCCATCGCCGCCCTCACCGCCCTCACCTCCTTGCACGCCACCATTACCACCCAAAGCGCCGCTGCCTCCTCAGCAGCCTCCGCCCCCTCCATCTCCGTCGCCGCCACCACCGATCAGCCCACCGTCCCTCCCGCCGCCGCCATCAACGTCGCCAACACCGCCACCTCCACAGCCGCCCTCGCCACCCTCGCCACCGCCACGTCGACCGCCATGCCCGCCATTTCAACCGCCACGCCCGTACTATCCTCCGTCGTGCCCGCCACCCTCGCCACCCTCGCCGCCCTCACCACCCTCGTTGCCCTCGCCGCCCTCGCGACCTCCGACGCCCCCTGCACCGCCCTCGTTGCCACCATTGCCGCCGAAGCCGCCGGTGCCACTACGCCCACCCCCGTCACCCAGACTGCCACCGCCACCACGACCGCCATCTCCGCCGCCGCCGCCCGCAAACCCTCCCCTTGCGCTCGAAGGCCTCGTACAGGCGCTCGATGCCGCCTCACGCATTAATTCTACTGAAGCTCTCGCAAGTGCTGCCGCCCATGCGTTCAGCGCTGGTGCCGCACTCAACCTCGTCGCGCTGGACAACGCCACTGGCGCCACGGCACGCGCTGCACTCCGCGCCACATGCCTGCAGATGCTGCTGAGCGCCATGGAGATCCACGGAGGGCATGCCACGGCCACGGCAGCCACGCTGCTTGCCGCCACCGCCGCGCAGGTGCGCATCTCCACAACCCATGTGTGGCCGCCACTCTCTAATGAGGCAGTGCTTGAGCGAGCGCGGCGGCGCATTGCGTCGACGACTCTGGCGACAGCGGCGGACGCCACCTCCGCGCTGCTCGCTGTACCGATGGAGGCCACGGCGTCGGCGCTGGCCGATGGAGTGCTCGTCCTCGAAGCCGTCCTCGCTCTCGCGGTGGCGCTCCAAGGGCCCCTCGACGAGAGCGTCCTCAGCTCGTTCGCACGCGCCGTAGGTGCCTCGATGGCAGTGGTGTCGTCGCGCGTGCACCCGCCGAGCGAGCTCGGGAGCGACGACGCAGCCACAGCCTACCTGCCGTACGCTCACATGGCCAACAGGCTCGCCGGCTCGCTACAATTGCTCGCCGTCGAGGCGATGGGCACAGGCCAACTGCTCGGACTCGCCGACTCCGTGCAGCCGCTCTCTCGCTATGTGAGTGAGGACGGGGTCGGAGTGCACGCACTCCTAGGGGTCCCTTGCGACCCGAGCATCCGGCCGGCACACCTCAGCTTGAGCGTACCCTCGCGCCACGGGCGCGTCGGGGGTACACTCGAGATCGCCACGATGGACGTGTGCGACTTTGGTGTCGGCCTTGAGATATACGACTTCCATGCTGCCGACCATCCCGCGGGTGCCAACCTCCGCCGCTTGCAGAAGCAAGCGATGATGGACGCCATGAAAAAGCCCTCCGCATCGCCACTCTCGCCACCGCCATCTTCGCCGCCGCCACCCTCGCCGCCGCCTCCCTCGCCGCCGCCTCCCTCGCCGCCGCCTCCCTCGCCGCCGCCTCCCTCGCCGCCGCCTCCCTCGCTGCCAATTCCTTCGCTGCCGCCTCCCTGGCCGACCCTAGTCACTCAAAGGCGAGCGGCGGCAAGACTTTTGCAGACGACGGTCGCGAGCGGGTGCCTATGCTCGAATACGTGCCACTTCGCCGCCGACAACCTCTGCGACGACGGAGGCTCCCCGTCCTCCTTTGATTATTGTGGATACGCGACCGACTGCAGCGACTGCGGTCCGCGC
>Ga0210243_101008_pt1 | contig 22575 bp, 14 predicted proteins | sample ChrtobMeP5a_32mM_FD_155461 | JGI IMG/M metagenome (GOLD analysis project Ga0210243, IMG submission 155461) | Chrysochromulina tobin associated microbial communities from unialgal haptophyte culture, Seattle, Washington, United States - P5a_32mM | ecosystem: Host-associated > Algae > Haptophytes >...
TGGCCTCCCACCGCCCCGCCGTCTTTGCTCGTCGCGCCTCGCTCATCAAGCCTCCCTCACCCCTCTCATCGCTCATCTCTCAGGGCGCGGTGGACAAGAAGGAGTTCCGAAGGGCGATGCGCGCGCTCGGGCTGCAGGCGCCGTCGGAACAGGTCGACGCCATCTTCGACGAGTTCGACAACGACGGCGGCGGCTTGATCGAGTTTCGCGAGCTCCACCGCTGCCTGCGCCAGGGCTCGTCGATCGCCGTCACGCGCAAGCTGGTCCAAACTGAGGCGGCTGCCGAGGGTAGGGGCGAGGAAGGCGAGGTGCCCAGGGCTGGCACGAAACCGACGTCGCCGGGTCGTAAGCCGCGGCCCGCGTCGGCTGTGGCGCGCATGGGCAAGGGCGGTGGTGGCGGCGGCTCGGCTGAGGACGTGGACGTGCCGACGGGTGCCGCACGTCCACGCATGGGTCACATGTCTTCGTCGCTCGCCGAGCCTGATGACGTGGCGAATGAGACTGAGGAGGAACACTCGAAGGAGATCGATGCGGCCGGCGGCGGCGGCGACGGCGACGGCGGCGGCGGCGGCGGCGGCGGCGGCGACGGAGGCGACGGAGGCGACGGAGGCGACGGAGGCGACGGAGGCGACGGAGGCGACGGAGGCCCGATGGACCTTGGCGACTTTATCAAGGTCTCGCTGCGCGACGCGCTAGACCGCTCCTCGACGCGCGTCATCGACCTGTTCAAGGCGTGGGACGAGGACGAGTCCGGCTTCATCGACGCCAAGGAGTTTGGGCGTGCGATCAAAGCCCTCGGGTTCGAGGCGAGCAAGGAGGAGATCGCGGCCGTCTTTAAGTCGATGGACGCGGACGGCTCCGGCCAACTCGAGTACAAGGAGCTCAACAAGAAGTTGCGAAAGTCGATGGAGCTGGATGCTTCGATGTATGCGGGCGCGGCTGGCCACATCGAGACCCGCGCCGAGATGATCGCCAAAGGGAAGGAGAAGCGGAAGTCGCACCGCCTGGGCAAAAAGGGTGCGGCGCTGTCGATGTCGGTGCAGCTGAACCCGACGTCGGACAAGACGGTCGCGGAGCAGCTCAAGGACATCCTCAACGAGAACTCTGTGCGCGTCAGCGACCTCTTTCGAGATTGGGACGACGACCAAAACGGCTTCGTCGACAAGAAGGAATTCCGGCGTGCCATCTTTGCCCTCGGGTACAAGGCAGACGCCGCAGACGTCAACGCCGTCTTCGACGACCTCGATAAGGATAAGAGTGGTCAGATCGATTATCAGGAGCTCAACAAGGTGCTCCGGCGCGGCGGCGACATGGAGCTCGATCCGTCCTTGTACGCGGGCGCGGCGGGCAAGATCGAGACGCGTGCCGAAATGTTGGAACGGGCGAAAGAAAAGGCGGCGAGCAAGGTCCACCACGGCAAGAAAGGCGGTGGGCTGATGGCGTCGCTGGGGGCTAACATCGCGAATTCTCCCAAAAAGTAGCGGCCTCGCTTGCTCGTCAGTCGAGGAAAGATCCTGGAGCCAGATGAATCTACGTCGGGGCCACAGTTTGGGCATCGGGGATCTGGAGTCGCGCCATCGCACTTGGTGCAAGATGCGCGGCCGCGATCCCGGGTGCGTGTGCCAATGCTGTCGAAAAGCAAGGGGAACCGATGTGGCATGTGTGCTCTGTGTACTGTGAATATACTGTGAAGTGGCCGTGCGCCTGCGGTGTTAGGAAGCGGTCGGAGCTTCATCGGAATTCCTAGGCAGCGAGGTTTGCCCGCGGAAGCCTAAAGGCTTAGGCTACCCCGCATTGTAGTGCGCCGGCGCGCGCGAACGAAACGCCGAGCTGCGAGCCGCTCCCGGAGAGTGGGCTGGAGCGTAACTCGAACTCCAATTCGCCGATTCGCGATTGCGGATTGGCTGAAAGCTGTGCAGCCGGTCCGCCATTGCGGTCCGCGGTCGAGCTCGAGCGTCGAGGCAGCCAGGAGCCACCGTGACGCCACGGCGGCGGCCAATGCGGACGCCCGCGCGGCAAGCGCCGGTATGCTGCTCGGCGACCGCGAGGCTGAGGCGCGGGGCCGAGGCGGCGGGGCCGACAGACGCGTCCACGCGAGACGGGCGCTCGCCGTCTCAACTGGAGCGCGCGCGCGGGGGGGGGGCGAATTGACAGAGGCTCGGGCAAGCCCCTTGGCTCGGGGTCGGCGAGTCAAATACTAGCCTTGTAGGTTGGTTTCCCGCTTTCATGCGGCGCGGGATGTTGTTCCGTTTTATACATAAAACGCGAATGCATGCAACCTTGAAGGTGCTCTACTGAAAATGGCTGACGGGTAAACGGTGACGCGAAGAAATCTCGTAGATGCTGGTGGAGATCAAAATAGATCATGCCTGCCCTCAGAGACAGAGACAGACATGGCTCCGCAGATGCAGAAGGAGACGGAGACGGAGGCTCGGGCTCGGACGACGCGAGAACGACGCGACGGAGATCATGGTTCATGCTGAGCGGATATGAACGCAATGCACAAGCGTTTAAAGCGTATGCCTACGAGACCGACGAGACCGGCCAGACCGTCCCAGCAGCCGCCTGTCGCGCTGGGAAAGCCTCGCGCACGGCAGCTCTGATGGACTTGCGCTTACCAAGCCTCCCCAAGCTAGGGCGATCCAAGGAAGGCAATCACTCGGGTTTGGAAATGGTGGCCGCATCTGAACGCGGACAAAGCAAGAAAGGTGTTCCTGCATCTGAGACTGCTCCGGCCGACGACGACGACGACGACTTCGACGTGGACTGTTTGGTCGACATTGAGGTGCAGCGCCGTGGCGGACATCAGTTGCTCACCGATGAGGGCGAAGTAGCGGCGGGCGGGCCTGATGGCTGCGACCTCGAGGACGTCGAGGTCGATCCGTTGCACCCCAGCCAGTTGCAGTGCCGCAGTGCCGGGCTCGGTCTAGGTTATGAGGCAGCAAACAGGAGCACGAGCAAGTTCTCTAGGAAGCAGCACAGAAAGCAGCACAAGCGAGAGCAAGCGAGACGAGAGCGAAGGGAAACGCACTTTGAGCAGTGCTTACGATCTAGGCCCACGATCAAGTCTGGGGTCATCTGCTTGTTGACGAGCTTATTGTCCACTGCAGGGATACTCACCACCCTAGCAGGCTCGCGGCAAGGTGCTGGAGCTCATGATGGGTTTGAGACGAGCTCAGGACAGTTCTTCGCCATGCGTCTTCTTGGAAGGCTGCCGCCGCCGGAGCAGCCGATGCCTCTGCCGCCACCACCGTCATTGCCGCCACCGTCGCCACCACCACCGCCATCTACGCCACCGCCACCGCCGCCACATCCGAGTCCACCACCCTTGCCCAGCCCACCGACGCCCCCGTCTTCACCCCCGTCTCCCGCTCCATTTACGCCTCCGCAACCACCCGCACCGTCCCCACCACTCACACCGCCGCCACCGCGCCCACCACTGCCGCCGTTCCCACCGCTCAAGATAGCCGTGCCACACTACCTGCCCAATAGCCCCTTCTGCGCACAACATTGGGCAGGGAGCGGTGCATGTGCCGGTAAGTGTGCGCCGACTTCTTCGAAGCCAGTCATCCTGTATGTCCACATTGTCAAGACGGGTGGCAGCTCCGTCGAGTGCGCCACCGAAAGGCAACCTGATTCTTTTGGCTCGGTCACATGGATCAACATGGGGCACTCTGATCTGTGGGCATTGAATAGCTGCAGAGCAACTTGCACCCTAGGCGCGCGTGCTCCCAAGGTTGTGGTGAGCATCAGGGAGCCTTACAGCTACTGGCAGAGCCTGTTCAGCTACGCTTGGGTCTGGTGCTGCACTTGCGACCAGCATAGCACATGGACCAACACATGCGTCGATCGCAGCGTCGACTTCGTGACCTTCATGCGACGAGCAAACACGCAGCGAAATACTTACCGTGCGCAGAGCATGGAAATCGCAAAAGCATGCGGCCACCCGTGCAGCAATGTCGACTTCTTCTTGCACACTGAGCGCATGCAGGATGATTGGCTGGCCATGCTCACCTCGCTTGGCATTCCGCGCGTTGGCCTTCCCAGGGCCAATCCAACAGTGTCGAAGGACACACCGCCGCCGACTGTGTTCACGCAAGAGATTCTCGACATTATACACGACGTTGACGCCAATATGTTCCGCGAGTTTGGCTATCCCAAGCGAACAGATGCGCCTTTCACTCTGGGTCGGCCGCAGCACACGCTCGCGAACGCCGGCAGCAACTGCTGGGTCGGATGCGGCAGAGGCGGCGCGTGCCCGGGCTTTTGCGGGGACCTAGGGGCCTGCTGTCAAAGGGGCAAGGAGCTGGACGACTCGGCCTGCGGCTTCGGCTCCGCCGGCTGCACCAATTTTTACTGCTGCACGGCCATCTCAACGACCACCAGACCGGCCATAATTGGATGATCATGACAGCAACTTGGTTGAGTGCCCTATAAGTGCCCTATGAGTGCGTGGGACATGCTGGGTGAATGCTGGGTGGGGATATCAGTATAGTAAATATCTCGGGGCACGGGGGGTATGAGTCGGTCCCGAGCATGGTCCCGAGCCTCTGAGCCACCAACCCACCATGGTTGCGTCGGTCTCTCACTGCAGGAGGGGGTCCGTGTCTACGACACGCCCAGAGCGTACTGTGAACACGGCCAGTGGGCGGTGGCACGGAACCACGGATCCGGGTTCTGAGGGGAGACTGAGGTCGGTGATTCAGATTCTGATTGCAGCTCCTCACCAGCACGACACCAGGTCTGCAGCGTCATCTCTCCGCCCATCCCTCACGTATCCCTCACCGGAGCGGCGGGTAAGGGGGCTGGACATCAGCCCCGTATTTGCGTCGTTCACGCGCCCGTACTTTTACGGGCAGTAACAGTGCCGAAGCAACGGTTGTCGCGTCTGTTGTGTTAACGTTCACGCATACTCTCTGATTACATCACATAAAAAGATGAAATCTTCCATGAAAATGTGTTTGCCGACAGCATGGTTGGTGCCGCTCCTCATCGCGTCGCCTGCTATGGCCTTACAGGCGTGGATTCGACCAGCCGCGAGTCGTGCACGCGTCGTCTCTTCGCCCATCATGTTCGAACCCGTCACAACCGCTGCAGTGGCTTTCGCCGCCGGTCTCGTAGGGCCATCATTCGTCGCAGCATCCAAGGACGCGGAGCTCAAGGAGGTGAAGGCTCAGCTCTCTCAGAAAGAGCTGGAGCTGAAAAAAGTCCGCGAGGCGTTCGGGATCGCCCTGGTGCAGCTGGAGATTTCTGCGAATACGACGGAGCTTGCGCTCACAGAGCTGCTCGACCTGACGGTCCGGGAGCAGAAGAAGCGCAAGGGCGAGATCACTCAGATCCAAGAGCAGTATGAGGAGCAGATCCGTGGCCTCCAAGAGCTGCTTGGCGACTACAATGACCGCATGGAGTTTCAACAGAACAGTATCAAGCGCAATGCGCAGATCACCGACAGCGCTCGCGCAGAGTCGGCAGCATACATGGAGCGCGCCAATCTGCTGTACGAAAAGTACGTGGCGGCGTCGGCGATGATAGAGAAGCTGGAGGCGGAGCTCAAGTCGAACCCGGTCGCCGCCTTCTTCAAATCCCTCTCAGGGGGCAAGTGAGCATGCCGCATACAGGGACGCATGCCATGGACAGTACCATGAGGGACGCGATGCTCACGACCGAGTATACGGACCTGTACTACGTCGACCAGAGCTCGCCAACGGCAGAGCGCGCGCACAACGGGAATTCGAAAGTACATCCAAGACACCATGGTCTCGCATCGGACAGTGACGTGAGCGTGTGCCCACGATGACGCGTCCGATACGGACCGGACCGAAGTGCCAAGACCGGACCGGCACCTCTGAACACTGTTCACGCGTACGGTCGTAACAAGAAACAACCGCTTCCCGTGTAATTTCACCGTTCTCGCCGCTCGGCACTAGGGTCCCTAACGCGGCTTAACACGCATTACGGTTTTCATCGGTGTTCCGGCGTTTACGTGGTCGGGGGGGCGGCGTAAACGTAGAAACCTGCGCGTTTACTCCACTGAGACGTCGGGGGTGCGTGCGTAATCAGTGGTGAGTGGAGTCTGGCTGCCTCGCTGCGTCCGGCAGTCCGGCACCACGCCCACCCGCCCCGCCCCGCGCGCGCGGGCGCACACAACGCTCGCATGAACGCGCCAACCTCGAGGCCAACCTGCGTGCGCTGACCCGACGCTGCGTACTCGCCGGGAGCCGACGAACGTCATGCCGAGTCCCGACTCCATGCCCGACTTGACTTGACTTGCCCGACTATAACGAGTACCGCGTACGTAATCGTGTTGCACGGCGCTGTAACGCGCCCATCACGGCGCTGTTACGCGTCCCATGGGGTGGGGGTAGTGCAGTCAGGTCGAGCAGTCGGGTTTCCAGCCACGCCGGAGCTTTTAACGTTTCAAATGCAATACCCAGCGAGTGCTGCTCATGGCATCAGATCGTCACCGTCGGGGCCCACCACACCTTTGGTCAGCAGGAAGCACCCGTAAGGCCGCCGCTCTCCACTGCACTGGACGATGCAATACGCGTCCTTGGCCATCTCATAGAAGTCGAAGCGCTCGATGGCCTGCACTCCAATCTTAGTCCAGCCTCCAAGGGCAGCAATGACCTTCTCGTGCACCTCGACACCCAACGGAGGCAGCGTACTGCCCAGTGACGGGACCATCTTCCCAACTGGGGCCTCGACAAAGCGATCCAGAGGTAGCACGCTGCCAATGGCCGTGATGCCCTCTACGCAATCTGCGCCCGCCAGCACGATCGGTTCGTCCATCACACATCCGATCGCCGTAGAGGCTGCGGGGAAGTTTGCGTCCACGACAGCGATGACGTCCCCGTGGCCAGCGGAGCGAAGAGCATACAGCAGTTCGGCAGTGAGAAGCGGGTCGATGCCTTTGAGAATGCCCGCGACGGGAGTGGGGCAGCGCAGATGGGACCTCACGCGGGTGGCAGATGGGACACGAGAAACAGCAAATGCCGATGCGCTGTCCAGCAGATTCAGGACGACGAAGGCCACCTTCATCATCTTTTGTTTCCGAACGTAATCACGTCATCACAGCATAGAATTCAACATGACGCGCCTTCGACGCAAAAGGGTCTCCTCTGAAAGTAAAAGCGTGACTCGAATCTGCTCGAAGTGGCGCGGTGGCGGGCGCGACGCACGCGCCGCCGCGTGTTGCCCGCATTTGTGGTTATGGCGGGACGCGGGAGCGGCGTCCTCGTGGGGAGCGCGTTGAGGGGGACGCACGCAGACCTAAGGACGTAAGGAGAACGACCCGCAGTTCGACTGACAGGGTGGCATAGGATTACGCCCGCGAAGGCGGAATCATGGTTTGTCAATCGATGGAGTATGGGAGGCGAGGCGCCGCTTGGGAGGCAGCGCATGAGCATTTGCTGAGCTGCGCGCAGCGAGTGCGACGCGCCCACACGCCGCAGCAGCGACCGGCGCTGCTGCGCCAGCAGTGTGCACAGCTGCGTGCAGCTGACGGCTACGACGGCAGCTCTTCCGTAGCCGACACGAGTGTAGCGCCCCCAGACTTGGTCAACCTTTTGCAAGAGCTGAGCGCGGCCGAGCGTCGGCTCTCCCTGCTATTCGGCTTTTTGGAGCGCTGTGGCGCCCTGCAGATGTGCTTGGAAAGCGACCGGAGAGAACGGGTGACGACCGCGCTCCTCCAGAATGCGCAGCAAAGGCTCACGACCCTCATCAGCATGCGCGTGAGGCAGTGCCTCGCTGTGGTCGACGGCATCGATATGCAGCTGAGCCATTCGTACCTGAGCTCGGCGCTCTCAGGCCAGACTTACGAGAGCGGGCTGATGCTCGCTCGCCGACAGCAGGCATGCGCTGCCCTAGGCGAGCTCTCATCGCTCCTGCGGAACGCTTGTGCACCGCTCGCCGCCGAGTCCGCGGCGCTGGCCGAGCGAGCGGCCTGGCGTGCCGGCACGTCTGCGCCGTCGGCCATAAGCCATGATGGCGTGCACCGGCTGCATCCGGTCTTGGCCGCTCTCGCGACGCTCCGTGAGACGCAAGAGGCTCTACGAGCGACTCGCGCAGCTCGCGCAGCACACGCACAGGCGGGCGACGGCGCTGCAGGGGCCTCCTCCAAGCCACAACTGCTGCAGCCATCGCACGTGGTCGTGCCGGATCTCTCTTCGCTGCCATGCATGCAGGACCGCCCCGACTCGTCGGAGACGGCTCGTGCGTTCTGGCCGCTATCGGGCGCCGCGCTGCAGTGGAGCCCCACAGGGGAGACCCAAGCCGCCTTTGGGTTTGGGTTCGGTCATTAGTGACATCCGGTTCGGGTGATAGGTTAAAGTGGGAGTGGAAGACCCCATACCCCAGGCTCCCAGGGGCTCTCCCGGAGAGTGATCCATCGTAGAAGGACTCTGATTTCAAGGTTGAAGGTACTTAAGAAGGTACACGTTTGTCATGACGGTTTGTGTTTCATCTTTCAACCCGCCCGCCCGGCGACGCCGACGGCAGACGACGTCGACGCACGACTCGCTCTCGTCCACGCTCGCGTCGCCATACGCTTACCACATTGCACACATACGCGCCAACGAGAACATGTCTGATGTCAATCTTCAATCCAGAAGAGCCGGGATGCCTTGACGAGAAAAAAAGTCTAACGCAGACTAACCGGGCCGGCCGACCCGCCGACGGCCGCCTCCGCCGCCGCGCGTCGGCACGGCACCAGCGAAACGGCAGCGACCCCCGAAAGTCGTAACGCATTACCGTTAGCCGAAACTCCTCCGGAAGTACAGACGTGCTGGCTGCTGGGCAGTGATATGGCGCGCACAGGCGCGCGCAGGGGGATGGCAGCGACCATGCGCAGTGCACCAAGATGTCTGATTGTGAGCAACCATCGAGCAGCGATCCTGCCATGTAACACGGTGCGTCATGTCAAGCATGACAAGTGCATGCCATGTAGTAAAGTATGCCTGGCATGCACGTCGGCCTTCTCCTGCCCCGTCGTCGGTCGGCCGATCACGCCTTCTTGGTGGCTTCCTTCTTGGGCTTGTGCTGCGACTTGAGAAGCACCTCGAACGCAATGCCGACGAAAACCGCGGCGCAGCCGCTCCACTGCTGCATCGAGAGCTTGTTAGTCGGGTCTCGGAAGATCGAGTACAGTGTTGAGAAGACCTTGCGGGTGGTGGTGACGGTCGCGAGGAGAAGCGGGCCGAACTCGGCGATCGTGTAGTAGATGAAGAGCTGACCCATCGCCGACGCGAGAGAGTAGAAGAGGATTGCCGTCATCACCTCGGGGTGAGCCGAGCAGAACCCGATGCCCTGGCCGATCTGCCCAGCGACGGCGCCGAGCGCAAGCGCGACGACGGAGCCCGAGAGGTTCGTGTAGAACATGGACTCAAACATCGTCGGCTCGGCCTTCTCGATGCCGGGGTTGAGCTTCTTCGTCTTCGCCTTCGCGCTGTCCTGCAGTCCACTGGTCACCGCGTCGAAGACAAGAGAGGCGAAGATGAGCAACATGCCGTACGTCGAGTCGGTGGCGCCGCCCTTCTTCTCCTGGCCACCAAAGTTGAAGATGACGACGCCGGCCGTGATCGTGAACACCGTCAGGTACTCACCGGCAGTGTACTTCTTCCCGCCCAGCACGATGCCGCCGATCATCACTGGCACCATCTTGCATGACTTCCCAAGGATCTGCGTCGGCATGGAGACGTACCGCAGCGACTCATTGGAGGCCGCCATGGCAAGCATCTGTGACACGCCCGAGTTGAAGATGTCCATGAATGCGATCTGAACACCCGATCCGCCCAACACGAGCATGCCGATGAGTGCGAGGACGGCGTTGATGGCACGCTCCACAAAGATGGCCAGGAGCGTCGCACTGAACTTCTCCCCCTGCTCGCCGTACTTCTTCTTGTACACGTCCTCCTGCAGCACAGCGAAGTAGCTGAACGAGGCGAAGATGCCGCTGCACGCAATCAGCAGCTTCACAGCGTGCGGGAGCGCGGGCGCCATCGCTCTGATGACGTGCTCCGAAAAATCTCAATTGTGTCAGAAATGTACTCGCTTTTTGTGGTGCGACGCGAGGCGCACAAAATCATCAAATGCAAGTTCTTTTCAAGACCTGAACGACAATCACTCGGGAGAAGAATTGCACCGCCGCGCGGGGGTTTTGGGTTTCTGTTTCAGAGCACTTTCAGCATGCTTACGGTCATGAGTCGACGACAATTCTACCCCTCGACGCACGCACGACCGGTGATTCTGATCAATTCACGACCAGCGTCGCCGCGACTCTCACAGACGTCGCCGGTCACGCCTCCACCGGCTGCCAAACTGGCGACTAGGCTAGCAGAGTGGGAGATGACCAAACGAGACCGAGCACACACCGAGGCCAACATACTTGCGCAATACAGGACGGAAGCGCACAACATTCGGCGAGCGCAAATCTACGCAGTGAATGAACTCCGGCGAGCCAAGCATGAGGCCGAATGGCAAGAGTTCGTGAGAGCTCGGTCACCAAATGCGAGGGCTGCTGAGCGCATCACTCGAGCTCTCCCGGTGGTGGAGTCTGCTCCCCGCACTCCCGACGACCGGTTGCGCACGCCGCTTGAGTGGCCACGCGTGGCTGTTGGGCGAGTTCCTATCCTTCTCCAAGGCGGTGCTCATCTCGGCGGTCCGACACATTTGCGTGATCAAGATCCAGAGCCTGGCATGGAGATTGAACGGCAGCGACGACGGCCGCTGCAGATGCGGGGCCGACGCATACAGCTCCAGCTCGTGGAGATCAATCGACCGCATGCGCAGTACCCGAGCTTATCGTGCGTGTCCGCCTCGTAACATTGGCTTTTTTCAGGATCCTATTGGTGTGAACTGTGATGCCCTGCCCCGCTTGCCGGCAGTGACCGAGTGACCTGTGCGCGCCACGGCGGGCGGCGTGCGGGAGGGGGTGGTCTCGGCGGGCCGGGGGGAGGCGGTTCAGTGCGGCGCGGGGCCTTCGGCGCATGCTGATTGGTGTGACATGCGGATCTCATCTCGCGAGATCTACCATAAGCGATAAGGCGTTAAGGCGTACCTAAGCGCTAAGGCGTCGTCGCCTACTACCGTTGTGCATTATCATGGACGTTGAACCGACCGCCGTAACGCGACGAGCCACCGAGACCGATCAACGAAAACCGCGACTTACGCGGACCCGCGCGGGCCGCGGCGCCGCGCTCGCCACGGTCGCTACGGCGACTTGGGGTTCGTCCCACACAAAATCATCTCTAAGCTTCACAAAGGTGCGGCGTGGCACCCTGTGTAGAGCACGCTCATGTCCCCCATTCCCAGCTCTCGGCCCCCCCTCCCCCCCGCCCTTCGCGCTTCGTTCCCCATCGCGTGACATGCGACAGCAGACCAACTTGTAGGCCAGGCGACCTGGCATTGCTTCTGCCGGCTGGCGCATGTCACGATCGCCTCCGCGACTTCGAGGCTGGGCGGTCGGTCGTGGCGCCCTCGCCAGTATCGGCCCCTTCGGCGAGGAGCTGGACCCGAAGTTCGCCGCCGGTCTCTGTGCCCGAGAGTGCTGTCGCCTCGAGGGTGACGCTGTCGCCCGATGTTGCACGGGGGACGTTGCGTGCGCGTTTATATCGGTTCTTGACTGCTTCGCCGCTGCGGCCTGGCGGCAGGAGTTTGACGATGTCCACCCACTTGTGCCCAATCCGAGCAACCGCCTCGTCAATGATTCGATCCTCCTCCTCTGTCCACTCACCCTTACGCATCGTTGTATCGAGGTGATTGAACCAGCGTTCGCGGCATCGCTTCTGGTTGCGGCCCACCACCGCTGCGATCGCATTCCAATTGCCCGTGCCGCCGCGGTGAACGGCTTCCATTAGAATGCGATCCTCATCCTCGGTCCACGCGCCCCGCCTTCCAACTGACTGAGGCGGCATTGCGACGCCCATGGCGAATCGCGGGTCCCCCACGAGATGGCTTATGATGATGGGATGTGCATAGGCCATCGAGGTTGCCGTCTGCATCGGAGGGCGTGACAGCACGCGCCTTGAGCGCAAACGGTTCTCCGCGCGCGCGAGAGCCCGCCACGCCCACACAGGACTAGCACACTCTTCGTGTCTTTTGCCCCCTATAGCGCTCCCAGTGTTGAAATTTCACACACATTCACAGCCAAGGTTGAAATCGACACCCAAGACACCGGACCGGCGTACGTACGGATGCGGTTACCACTAGCTCACACTCTGTGAGCTTACCGGTACTTTCTGGCGCGTTCCGCAACTTCACGGTACGTTCCCGGCGAGCTTGTCCCTTGCGTGTCCACGGGCTCCTCCCGGTTTATTTGAACCGGCGAGCTTGCGCCGGCGCCTCGCCGGGTCGCGAGGTCGGAGAGGCCCTCTCGGTGTCGGCGGCCGAACCTTCGCTGGGCTTTTGTTGAAACTGGGTGCCGCACATTCAATGCGCACCAATGCGCACATTCAATGCGCATATTTTCCGTTCGATGTACCGGTCGGCCCAGCGTATGTGTATAACAGAAGATGAAGCGTGATGCAGCCGATGCAGCCGCATCAGCCTGTGTGGGCCTCGAGCCTCCGCAGCAGGTACGCATTTCGCAGGCTGTCCATGTCGACGATCTTATGCCGTCCGGCTCGCTCTTCATGTGTGCCGAACGCTCTGGTGAGCCGGTGCCCTGGCGTGGTGTCGCCTGCCTTCGCATGGACCACCTTTCGAATGTGTCTCACCTTGTCCGCCAGCGGCTTGGGCAGCGTGGCGCCGACAATCTCGCGCTTGAGCATGCCAGCACAGAGCAGCCGCTCGCACGTCGCCTCTAGCCCACTCCATCCACCGCCGCTGGCGCCGCCGCAGCAGTCGGGTGACCAAGTTCGAAGAGCGTGGAGCATATCATTCAGGATCAGCGCAGCGCCGCGTTGCCGATCAGTCATGAGGACGCGCAGCACGTCCAGGAGGGCTGGAAGGTTCGACGCACCGGCAAAGGCTGCCGGGTCTCGGAGCGCGCCACACATGATTGTGGGCACCATCGACAGCACCTCCGCCAGCTCAGATCGGCTGGCGTCATCGTACTCGGACGAGTGCGATAGCACGTAGACGGCTGCAAGCCGGCGCAGCTGAGGGAAAGCTGACGATGATGGCTGCGGCGGCGGCGGAACGGTCAGCAGGGAGAAGCCGCAAGGCACCGAAACCATGGAAAGACCCGTGAAAATCCTCCTTGAGTGTGAAATACTTTTTATTCAGCGCGGTCCGTGCGGCCCCTCCTTGGGGGGGCGCACGAAGCCTACCATGGAGGAAACTCGTTCCGTTCACTCAAACCCACCCACAAGCACACAAGCAAGCAAGCAAGCAGCACACGGGGCACACGGCGACACCCGACATACATGTACCGGTACCCGAAGTCAAGTCAAGTCAAGTCAGAGTGTCAGACTTGACTTGACTTGACTTGACTTTTTGACTCGGTACATTGTGTTGTACCCGACTATTGCACTGGAGCAATTGCACGGGAGACGGGACACACGCCTATCTCGTCTCTTGGACACACGGAACACACATCCCCTCACACCCCTACCTCACACAAGTAGCTTGCTGTCTCTCCAAAGGAGTTCCTCAAACATGTTCAAATTTGCAAACCGCGAAGTTTCATTTTTGGGATGAAAAACGGTCGATCGGCTTCTCTGTGGCGACCGTGATGTGGTTGCCGCCCAAGAAGGGAAAGTCGCCGTCGAAGGCGAACGGCTGGAGTGGCGACGGCATGTGGACAGGCTGGAGTGACGATAGCACGTTGACAGGCAGCCTACTCGGTGTCGTGGAGGAAGCGCCCGTTGCCACCAACCTTAAGGAGGTGCTTGCGTCGTCGAGAAAGCCGCGTCAGCCAGAGGTTTCCTCTACTCTCCTCCGGCCCACTGCCGTGTTGGTGCCTGCTTCTGCGGCAGCGGGCTCCTCCGATTTACCGCCAGCGTCGTCGCCCAGCACCCCGGCCTTTTGGTGGTGGCCATTTCCCAGCTGGCCTTTTACCGCCGCCGCCGCCGCCGAAGAGAGTGACGCAGACGAATCGGCAACGCCCCCACCGCCTTCCGACTTGCCCGGCTGGGCTCAGACTGCACAGCTGGGCTCCCGTGCGCTGGCCAAGTACATGAAGGCTAAGGTTGGCGGGAGCATCGCCGCGGTGCATCTTGCCGGCTCGACGCCTGGCAACCATAATCTGCACTGCCTCGGCACCTACACCAAGAGCAGCAAGAAAAGCGCCGGCCGGCACGTGTACCAGCTGGGCATGGGAAGAGATCTCACGGGGAGAGAGAGAGAGGGATCGCTTTCTCTCTGGTTCGCAGAGGGTGGTGACGACGCAACGGGCGGACGGCTGCCCGGCTCTTGGTACGTAGGCCCCACCGCGATGGTCGGCTCCCCACAGGGCTTCCTCACGGTGACCGAGAACACCGACACCCCAGAAGAAGTGAGAGCGACTTGGCGGGTCTTCTTTGAGGGCGAACTGCACGACGCCCCAGCCCTTACGGTACTCACGCCTGAAGCGTACATGCGCCACGTTCAAGCGTCGTGCGCGGGTGCGTCGCGCGAGCTGGCCGTCACAGGAGCCTTGCCCGAGAGCTTCGGCGTCTTTGGCTTCAGCAAGCTGATGCAGGCACTGAGCGGCAGCGGCGGCGTGAGCGATGCCGGCGCTGAACCTATCGTGGTCAACGACCGCTACATTTACCGCAGCGATGACGGCGAGTTCTGCCTGTGGCACGTTCGAGCGCCACCCACCTGGATCATCGGCAGCACTGGCGACGTCGGAAGCCGCGCAGGCTTTATGGTCGTCGAGGATGCGGCTCCCCTGCCAGAGCGCATTACGGCCACATGGATGGTCTTCGACGAGGGCGTGTGGACGGCGGCTCCAAGGATCAAGATTGTCGCAGATGAAGGGATCAAGATGCTCTTGGCGGCATAAAGGGGGTTTGCCATTCGCCAACGGGTCCGGCGACTAAGCGACTGCTGTGCCGGTAGCATACCGGTAGCATCCCCCGCGGCAGTCCGTCAACGGCGGTCGGCGGTCGCCGGTCGGGGGAGGGCGGTCGTGTGGAGGTCGCAAAAACCCTTAACAAAAACCTTGCTCCGCAATCGCGCAGTCCTCAGATGTCACTGTGAGCGGCTGCTGCGCGGCATCCGGCAAACCACATCGTCCTCTATATGCTCTAACTCAGAACTAGAACTAAAGACTAGTACTATTCGACATTCTGATTCTCATCATCACGTGACTCGTTCGTCGTCGTGTGACTCCAAACCGCTCTTTTACTCTCTTGTATACGACCAGTCATGTCCTCGACCCTGGGGGGGCCGGCGACGTGCGGCGTGGTGTTCTACGTGCGGCACCCGCCCCTCCCCCGACCCCCCTGCCCGACACACCGCGCCTTTGTACGTGTGTGTTTACGGCTGAGTCAATTTTTGCTTTTATTCTTTGCTTCAGTGGTGGCCAGGGGGATCCATAATCAACTGGCGTGTAAGCGTAATAAAGACAAACCTCTTACATGTAGGTGTGTGTTTCGTCCGCACGTGAAAAACAGTTATGACGAACCCTTCGTTTGTTGACCGTCCTAGCCATTTCCGCGAATCTTTACTCGTCTTTGTCGTGGACGGACGGCATGCGGCCTACTTCGATCATTGCGTTAACAGTCGTCGCTGTGAGGGCATTCTCGGGTCCCACGGGAGTCCCGACAGGGTCCTCGCGAACAGCAACCTCAGCCGAGCCGAAGTCAGTGCTGTCCGCGGTCGCCCTAGGAGCGCAGAACTTGGTCGTCGACCTGTTTGAGTTTGAGCACAAGCGAGCAGCGAAATTCGAGCGGACGGGCCAGCATGAATACTGGGCTGATCCGCGGATCCACAACTTTGGCAACCTCGGGTGGCGGGGCATCCTGCACGCCCTCGTCGTGCCCATCGCCACGCATGCCATCGACCGATTCGCCTATAGTGGTGTAAACGCTCGGCGCGCCATCCACGAGTCCGAGGTCTCAGCGGGGGATGAGGTCGTCGACCTATGCTGCGGCGTGGGATTCTCGTCCGCGAGCACCGGCCATGTGGTCGGCGTCGACACGAGCCCCGGCATGCTCGGCCTCGCCCGCCTGCGCCGGCCCGATGTGAAGTTCGAGGAGGGGAACGCGGAGACCTGGGGCGAAGACAAGTGCTGCGACGTGGTGACGGTCATGTTTGGCATGCACGAGATGCCCGCCGACGCGCGCAGACGCATCATCCGCAACTCCCTGCGCCTCGCGCGCAAGAAGGTCCTCATCGTCGACATCTGGCCCGGCTTCGAGCCGAGTCCGATGATGCTCTCCGGTGAACCGTTCGTTCTCGACTACCTCGCGAACATCGAGGCGGACGTGGCGGCAAGCCACGACTCGGCCGAGTGGGACCTCAGCACGATCGATGTGGTGCCCGAGCACGTGCGCATGTGGCGGTTCGACGTGCTCGATTGGGGCATATGATGACGAAATCGACGTATGAAGTTCAACGCGACATACATGAACATGTCGGGCGTTGCATCGCCAAGGACGCACAGGGTCTCCCTCGCCCCCTCTGAGCTGGGCACATGAGCCCACTCTTGTACCAATCCATCTGCTTACATCATCGCCCCCCGCCTTGCTGCCTGCGTATACTACCAGCCGGCAAGCTCCGGGTGTACCATATTGTACCATTATGCGCGCGCGCGGCGTGTTCCGAACATCGAGGTACGAGGAACGCCCGTCTGCAGCAACACGCTATCTGTATCAGCTGTGTCATCTGCTCCTTGTTGAACTTGTGTTCAGAATTCAGTCTTATGCGAATGTATCCCGTACTAGTGTTCTCTGTCGTTTCGTTTTGCGCACCAGGTTTTGCGCACAAGGCGCATGCCGCATGGACCATGGTTTTGCGGCGCGTGTGGCTGCTGTCCGTAGTGGCTAGTGCGTAGATCGTGACGTAGACGAGAACAAGAAAGAAGAATCAACTAAGCGATCAACGAAACCTCAAGAACGAGATCCAGATCGGATCGCGTTCAGATCGCGTCCCCTCTCGAGTGTCGAGAAGTCTCGTCCCGTCCGTGCAGCCCGGCGCCCCGGCCCCACAGGGGACACCACCCTGGACGCAAAGCGGGCGATCTATCAGCCTGCCCCCGTCCTTAACCCCCGTCCCAAGGAGGTAGAGCTCTACCCGAGCGTGACCCCCAAACGCCTCATCCTCGCGTGCATACAGACCATATCGCACTATGAAGCTCTACCCGGGGCGAACGGCAGAGAACGCGTCGTCCTCGCGTGCATACAGACCATATCGCACTATGAAGCTCTACCCGGGGCGAACGGCAGAGAACGCGTCGTCCTCGCGTGCATACAGACCATATCGCACGATGTGGCCGAGAACGCTCGGGGGCACGAGGCCCTCAGCCTCGTCGTACCAGGCCTTAGAGGGCGTGAACCCAACCTCCTTGCGAAGGCCGTGGCGCACGATGTCGTCGGGTGGCCGCACGCGGTTGCGCACTTCGGTCGACGACAGCTGCGTCTCGATCATCGTTGAACCACGCGCCTTGAGCGCTGCGCTCACCAGTGAGCACCTCGGCGGCAGGGTGCTATCGGCGAGCTCCGAGCCGGGTCGCTCGATGAGCAGAAAGTGCGTTTCGTTGAAGAACTCCTGGCCCGCGTCCGGAACCTCGTCCCAGAACCCTGGCTCACCTGGAGCGGTCCACTCCTTCACTCTGACGATCTGGTCGGCGCCGCATGCGAACATAAAGTCGGCCTCTGGGTACTTTTGGGCGAGCGTGCGCATGAGGACTATCGAAGGCATCGCCTGCGGCTTGTCCGCCTCCTCGTCGCACACCTTGACGCCGAAGCGCGAGCCGAAGGTTGTGTCGACCGCGAGGTGGCACATGACGAGCCGGTGCACCATGCTTGTCTTGAGGCCGGGCTTGTCGGGTCGGCGGCCGCATGGCGTGATCCAGACCTCGTCCGCAAGCTTGGAGTGCATGATCTCGGCGGCGACGTTGAGGTGGGCGTTGGTGATCGGATTGAACGAGCCGCCGTAGATGGCAATGCGCTTGCGCGAGGCGGCCGGGATGAGCCGCTCCGTTGACCGGCCCATGAGCTGTCCGTCGTCTTTTTCACACGAAGCAGGGCTGCCCACGAAGCAGGCCTGCGTGGAGCTGTGCAGGCCGTATAAAGCCGCCGCAGCTGTGCCTCCCAGGAGCGGCACCGCAGCCGACCGCAGACGGCTCGCGCGCATCCACATGAGAGCACTTCCGAGCCTCCACTTTCCGAGCGAGCCTCTCCTGCCTTTCAAGACAAGTCAAGTCAAGTCAAGTCATGCACTTTTCTCTTCTCCACGTCTTATCGCATCGTGGACCCCTGAATCTCTCTATCTTTAGCACCTAGTGCGGAAACTGTGCGGAACGAGATTGCGATGTCGAAGTCTGTCTTTTTGTGGCGACGAATGTGGAAGCCTCGTGAAAGTGTTCGATGCTGAACGTGTGGGACGTCGAAGCTGCTGACGCGGATATCAAGAAGCGCGCCGTCCGCGCCTTGCCAAGCCCCTTCATCCCCATCCAATTGCCGACTGTGAGAGACAGCCCGTGCATCGCCATCCGTGAGCGGTACGAGCTCGTATCTCTCGATGTGAGAGACACTCAAGCCGACGATGAGCCGCTCCGCTCGTCCACATCGTTGTCCGCTGAACTCCACCCGCGTCATTCCACAGCTGTATCGGAGCAGCCATCGGTGGCACTGGTGGCCACGAGCGTGAGCTCCGGGGAGGGGTTGAAGGGGCTATCTCTCGCAGTCGGCGATCTCTCAATGAGTGCGCGCATGAGGTTTGGGAAAGAGATCAAAGCGGGACTGGTGCTCGTTCGGGAACCCACTGGGCGCTCTGCGAACACCATGCTCAAGACTGGTTTCGTCCGCCGCTATTGCGTGCTCACGAGCGAGCCGCGCCTTTGGCTCGAGCCTCGGCTGTGGCTCTACGAAGATGCGGAGCGCACGTGCCTAGTGAGCAACCTCTTCATCACCGAGGTGACTCGAGACGGGCTGCGCGCGGAGCCACAGGGCGTTGAGTACTCGAAGCGGCCACAGGATGCTTCCTTGGACCTCACGCTCGTCACGAGGGCCGACGGTCAGCACGCTCACCGATCGGTCCGCCTGCGCTTGCGCGACGAGTACGAGGGGTTCGCGTGGTGGGATGCGCTTGATCGGTTGCTTGAGCAGAGTCGGCACCGGCGACACGCGGCGCGCCTACGGGCGCTCTCGTTCGACTCGCGACGCCCCAACTCGAGCTCGGCACGCGAACGCCATGTGGAGCAGCGCTCGGCACGGCGCTCGCGCCCTCAGCAGCGGCGCGACGGCGCCGTGCCCTCTCTCAACCAGACGGGTTCAGCGACCTTTGGTCGCGCCCATTGCGACCCAATCGATAACCCTCTGCTTCCGGTCTCCACGAGCGCCGTGCCGAGCAGGCTCCATTCGGTCCATGTCAAGTCGAGTTTCGTCAAGTCGAGTGTACCGCTCCCCGCGGGTGCCTCCTCCCAGCCCCTGGGTGCCTCCCTTCCCGTCAAAACCCGGCCCGGCGCTGTGCCGGGCACGCCCCCTGCAGTGTGCCTCATCCCGACGGCCACGACGGGCGACAGCCTCCGATCTGCTTCAACCGGCGGCGCTGTGAATATGCGGCCAGCTCTTCACCCACCGTCGCCGCCGCCGCCGCCGCCGCCGCCGCCGCCGCCGCCGCCGCCGCCGCCAGCACGGCGCCCTCCAGCCGACGTGGACATCTACCATACGCACATTGGCAAGCCTGACGCTCAGTCCGAGCCCTCCTCCACGGTACCGGTACGTCCGAGCTTCGTCGCGTCGCTGGCGAGGCTCAACCTTGAGGAGCCGGGGGGGGAGTGGCCTTGGTCCGCTGTGAATATTCACAGGGGGGAGTGGCCTTGGTCGATAGCACAGTCGAGCCGGCATGACGGCACCACCAACGCGCTTGCCGACGGCGGCGGGCTGGCATCCTTGATGGCGCCGAACCAACCCTGGGCGGCGCCCAGGCTGCGCGTAGCGGAGCCGGTCTCGCAGCTGATGCAGGCTGCCCTCGAAGGATGGGGCGGAGCGGACGCGTGGTGGGTCAAGGCGGAGCAGCGGCATGTGCGTCGCCTGCGTCCCGTCACGGTGGCGCGGCTTGGCGTACCGCTGATTCCTCGAGGGAATCTCGAGGGAATCTCATGACCACCCACAACCCGTACGGCAATCTTTGGCGGCCGTTGAAGTAAACTCTTCATCGAGCCAGAGTGCGATTCTAGAGATCAGACGATTCTTTTCGCGAGGACCGGGGCGGGGCCGGCGGAGGCGGACGGCACGCACCGACGGCAGCGGGGCGCATCCCGCGGAGCCCGCTGTCCCCGGTGATTGCGCACTCTTGCTCCCGTACGTAATTCCGTACGCTATCGAGGCATCACGTCCGGATCGGAATCAAGTATACTACTACACACACACACGATGCGATGTTGGGGCCCATCACGACGCAAACTGCCTAGAGTACAGCTGTAGTACGATCTTAATGAACCGGCGTCGAACCCGTCTTCGACTTCGTCGGACTCTCCTTGGTGGGACTCGGAGGTGCGACGCCGAGCTCGCCGTCGTCGTATCGCTTGCGAAAGGGCTTGATCACCTGCTCGATGAAGGCCTTGAGGTGCTTCGCGCGGAACTCCGAGTACATCCACGGGCGGTCGGTGTCGAGCATGTTCTGCATCTCTTGAGGGCAGACGTACATGAGCGCCTCGATCTCCTCCTTTCCACCGAACCCATTCTCTGTGATCGCCGTGACCACCAATCGCTCGAAGGGCTTCGGCATGAATAGGTCGATCACCTCCAGTTCCCGCGGCTGCAGCCGCTCGATCAGGTGCCCGTCGATGCGCACGCGCGGGCCAGCCGGCAACGCACCGGGCAGCTGCGCAAGCCACGGATCCTCCGTCCGCAGGCAGAAGCGGCCGTAGCCGTGCACCGTGGCTGGCTTGGACTGGCGCAGGCCTGCCCGTGCAGTGGAGCCAGTATTGACCGCGAGGAGGGCGTCCAGGATCTCCTCCGCCATGAGCACATCAAACACGAAGAGGTTGCGCTGAAATGTCGCGTAGGAGCGGGGGCCGTAGGACGGAGCATCCTCGCTACCATCGCCCTGTAGCGGCGCACGAGCCGAGTAGAGCGCGAACGCACCCTTCACCATCCGATGTGGCGGCGGGCTCGGAAGTCGGCAGCAGCGCCGAGGAGGTTCTTGACCGCCCTTTGTCCTTTCCAATTGAGCGAAAGCGCCGTTGTGGGCGGTCCCGCACACGTTCACGGTCCCCTTCACACAATCTGATCAGTCAGTTTCGTCGCGGTCCCCCCGCGCTCGCCACACCACGTCGATGCGCGTGCGGTCGGAGCGCACGGCGTTGGACTGAAGAGGTCGAGTGCCTGCTTGAATCCGTAAAACCCTACCGGTCACTACCGTACGTTACTGAAACGACATCGGGCCGTGCGTTACCCTACACTCACCGTGCGTTACCCTACACTCACTAGTGCCGCGATCGGACGCACCACCGTCTCCAAGGACGGCTCCGCTCCCCTCGGTCAACACAAGTACTGAGTACTCGCTCGAGCGCTCGAGGGCTCATCAATTTCGGTCGCGCTTGAGACGCGTTCTTGTCACTTGTGTTTCACTCAGCGGCAGTCACGCTTGCATCTCTCTCAAGAACCCCTAACTAAGGATTCTGATGAAGGCGTCATGAGAGCTCCAGTTACATTGTACCGCGAAATGCAGCAGGCGCCGCGCAAATATTGGCGCCGCGAGAGCTGAGGTGCTGACATGGGGAAGACAAGGGTCAGAAGACCCCCGCGGGCGCGGGCCCACGTTGCTGCTGTGCACTGTCGATCATTAGGGTGAAATAAGCGTTTAAAGCGCCCCGAGCACTCTCGCATGCAATTCTTTCTACATTTTTAACTGAAACGGAGATTCACGGCGGGCGCGCGCTTTCAACGTCCACACTGTGCAACCCTTGCGCGTCACCCCTTTGGTTCGTCCGATGCATCCAGTGTCGCCGCCGCAACCGCATCCGCCCTCGCGGCGCCCGCATCCGCCCTCGCCGCACCCGCATCCGCCGCCACCGCATCCGCCCTCGCCGCGCCCGCATCCGCCGCCACCACATCCGCTCTCGCCGCCCCCGCATCCGTCATCACCGCGCCCGCACCGGCCGCCGCATCCGCCTCCACCACATCCGCGGCCGCCGCACCACCCGCCGCCCTCGCCTCCGCGACCGCCGCCCACGCCGGAACCTCCCCCGATCCCACCGATGCCGCGATCGCCTCCCGCGCCTCATCCGCCTGTGCCTCACCCTCCACCGCTGCAGACGCCCCACCGGCCGCCGCACCCGACTCCGCCACAGAAGCCACCGCAGCCACCGCACGCGCCACCGTCTCCGCCCGCGCCTCACCCGCCTCCGCCGCGGCCGCCGCACCCGCATCCGCCTCCGCCTCACCCGCATCGGCCCTCGCCGCGGCCGCCGCACCCACATCCGCCGCACCCATCGCCGCCCTCGCCGTCACCGCCGCCGCCGCCCTCGCCGCCACACCGACC
>Ga0210243_101015_pt1 | contig 22448 bp, 9 predicted proteins | sample ChrtobMeP5a_32mM_FD_155461 | JGI IMG/M metagenome (GOLD analysis project Ga0210243, IMG submission 155461) | Chrysochromulina tobin associated microbial communities from unialgal haptophyte culture, Seattle, Washington, United States - P5a_32mM | ecosystem: Host-associated > Algae > Haptophytes >...
AGCTCCAGCGCGCGATGGTGCTCGACGTCGAGGCGTCGACGGCGCCCGGTACGTTCGCCAAGGTTGTCGTCGTGTACCCCGCGAAGGAGCCAAAGGCCATCAAGGCGTTGCACTCCGTCCGCGACGCGAGTCGCATGCTTGCCGAAGTCAATATTCCGAAGAGATGTGACTGGGCCGGCGGTGGGACCATGGTGGGGGGCGGGTGCATGCTCACGCGGGACGGTCTGCTCAAGCCAAATTATGCGGCAAAGCCCGGCTGTCAGCTGCCAAGGAAGCACAAGGTCTGCGCATCGCGTGTGTGCACGCGGGGCTGAGCGAACTCTGGCGCAATGACTGCGACTGCATGTCCTCTCTCGTCCGCAGGTGGGCAACCTACATGACCAACATTCACAACTCCACATGGCTGAGGAGGCCTTCAAGGGCTTCGAAGGTGCTACCGCTGTCGTAGTTGCTGATGACCGTTGATGTCACTTGATGACCGTTGATGACCACTGATGGCCGCTGATGACTGAGTGTGGACTGAGTGCCCCCTCTGTCGTTCGACCGGCCTGAGCGCTGCTCTCTCATAAATCCAATTACCGGTTGAGTTGAGCGAAGTCGCCGGCTGGCGTCCGAGATGAGTGTGAATGTGATTCCTGAGTGTGAATGTGAATGCTGATGACCGCTGATGACCGCTGATGGCCGCTGATGACTGAGTGTGGACTGAGTGCCCCCTCTGTCGTTCGACCGGCCTGAGCGCTGCTCTCTCATAAATCCAATTACCGGTTGAGTTGAGCGAAGTCGCCGGCTGGCGTCCGAGCTGAGTGTGAACGTGATTCCTGAGTGTGAATGTGAATGCTGGCCGTGAATGTGAATGCGAACGTGAGGATGAGTGGTGGTGAGTAATGAGTGCTGAGTGTGTTGATACTTGTGCTCACACTTGTGCTGCGTACGTGCCTTCAGGTCTGGGGTGCGGCTTCGAGGAATTCAGAGCCTCGCCCGATGCTTGGGCCCATAAGACTTGGGCCGCATCCGTCGACCTCTACAACGAGTCGCATCTGGATAGTGGGGACGGAGAGAGGTGCTGGGCCATCTGGACCCGTGCCCATCCGCAGCCGCCTGCCCGTGGGCAGGCAGGGCTGATGTGGTACCTCCTGTTCCCAGACGTCGGCCTCGCCATCGAGCTCGCGCATGGAGTGGGGGTCTCGTGGGACGGCCGTGTCCATCGCCATTGCACGGCGGTCCCGCGGCACGTGGCACCGAGGGATCACCTGTACGCCCTATTCCTGGGCCAGTACACGCGCGTGATGAATGCGTCAGAGCGGGTGGCGGAGCTGCGGAGGGCGCTGCGCGCCCAGGTCGAGGCGCGCCGCCGGCAGCGTGGGCCTGAGCTGGGCGTTGGCAGCGTGGTGTGGGCCAAGCTGTATGCCCGTGGCAGCGGGTACCTGAGGGCTCAGGGCGTGGTGGCCAAGATTGACGCTGAGGGGGTCGTGTGGGTGATGTGGACTGGGGAGCGAGGGCCGGCGCGCGGGTGGTGGTAGCCGTTATGTAAGCGACCCGCATGTTCCGCCCTTTCCATGACTTGTGAAGTGGGAACGGGAGCCCTTGGCTCCAGGGACCCTTGCATGCCGCTCAGGAGGTCCGGCGAGTAGACCTGACCTCTCGAGAGCGGGTTGAAGTCTGTCAGAGGTTCTTAGATGTCACACCGGACAAACACTCTTCGACTCGCGCGCGGAGAACCCGCGCGCCCTTTCACCGGGACGGCGCTTGACGTAACTCTACGTGCATGCGACCGGAACGTCCCGGACCCGGTTTACCGACTCGCATGAAGAGTCACTGTGAGCGAGTGCTAGGAGGTTTTTTCACACGAGAACACAAGCGCCACTGATCGTCATCGTCCGTAGATCGTCATAGCACGTCTAACAGAACAAGGTTCATGTGTCTGCTGGCGATTGCGCTTTCTGCAACCGAAGCCGCGAACCCTTGGCGCGATTCGAGAGCTGATACACGCCCGACACGCTTGGCGAGGGCGTGCCTGCGGCCGCGCCTGCAGCCTCTCCGATGGCGCGCGATGACGAGCTCGGCGCCTCGTCAGCCTCTCGATGGACGATGCTGCGGTAGCCAACGCCAGACTCGATGGCCGCCTTGGCGACGGCGCGCGGCTCGCGCCGCTCCCTGGCCGCCGCCGCCGACACAGCTGCGCGCACCTTCCGCTCGGGAGGTGGCGCGAGATGAGGGCACCGCTCGTAAATGGACAGCGGCTCGGCGGCGGTGGCGGCGGCTGTAGCGAGCAACTTGACGAACTGAGGCGCGACTTGCTCTTCGTAGTCGCCATCGTTGTTGTGCAGATCGCACGTGCCGTCCTCGTGCACCGCTCTCACCACGCCGTCGAACCAGTTCAGTCCCGACGCTGCCGACACCATCGCCGCCACGGGCGACGCCAACATCACCGCCGCCACGGGTGACGCCAACATCGCCGCGGGCGACGCCCGTGAGGTTGCCGCTGGTGCTGGCGCTGTCCCTGGAGCTGTCCTCTCCGCGGCTGGCGGTGCCGCTGGGGCTGGCGGTGCCGGCTGCGAGGCCGTCTCTGAGGGCATCGTGAGGTTGAGTCCTACAGCCTCATCCGCGTCCGCCGCGCCGATGGCGGTCTCCGCAACGACCGCACCGGCGGCTGGCGACGCCGCCTCCGTGCGAGCACGCTTCCTCGGGGGCGATACCTCTGCGGCCTTCGCCGCCTCGGCTGCCTCCACCTTCGCCGCCTCGGCTGCCTCCGCCTTCGTCGCCTCGGCTGCCTCCGCCTTCGTCGCCTCGGCTTGATCGCGTGCTCGCGCCTCGGCCTGCACGATCGCAAAAAGCAGGTCGACCTGCTGCCAGACCGAACGCTCATCAACGCTCTCCCGCTCACTGCGCTTGCGCGCGCGCGCCTCCTTGCGGACAGCCTTGTCGGCAGCGCGCTCCTCATCGTTGCGGCGCTCTCGTGCCTCTTCGGGGTCGGCTTGAGCCGCCGCCTCGTGCTTCTCCCGCTGCTTGCGCTCAAAGATAGCCGCGTCGTTGCTGATGAGCGGGCCTCCGGGCACGTCATCAGGGTGCCCGAGCATCAGCAGGGGCCACGTGCTCCGGCCATGGAGAGGCGCAAATTCGTGGCAGAAGGGCTTGCACAGGCCCTTGGGGTCCTGCACGACCAGGAGCGGGTGCTTGGATCGCTCCAAGAAGCGGCGCGCTAGCCGACCGGCCTCACCATGTGCAAAGGTGAAGTCGGGCAGGTGCGCGGACGAGGTGGCCGCAGAGCTGGAAGGCACGGCCGACGGCCGATGGATGGCAGGTGGCGCCTTGCCGGCCGCTTTCGCCTGCAGCGCCAGCTTGTGACCGCGAGAGGCCATACTTGTTTCTGTTCACTATGAATACAGAATGACGCCACGTTGAGCGAGGCGTGGTCCAAGATCGGGCTCCGTCTGGGCCGCCGTGGAATGAAGACCACCCAATCACACTCCCTTAGTGGAGACGCACGCCGCCCATGGCCGAATACGACGATCGCCTGCAGCGTCGGGCGGCCGGCGGTGAAATCTTGGTCGCTCGGCTGCTGCCAAAGCCAGGCCCCAAGCTATACACTGGCATGCTTTGGTGGGTCTTTGGGCTTTATGTCCTGTTTTATGCCCGCGCGCCGTACATGCCGAGTGCAGCCGAGGAGCAGACTTACGGTGAGCTGATGCAGCAGGCCATCTTCTCCGAGGAAGCGAAGGAAGCCCAGAACGAATTGCTCGCGGCCGAGCGGCGCCTCGCGGAGGTGCACGTCTTCGGCTGGCGCTGGAGATCGCCGTACTCGCAGCAGGTACCACCACGCATGCGGAGCGTCGATGAGGCCCGTGGCCGACTCGAGTTTCATTTGCAACAGCGCAACGCGTTGATCAGCGAGGCCAAGGCGCAGGTGGGCATCTGGTCGGAGTATGGCGTCGAGGAGGTCCGCGACCGGTTCTGGAAGGCCTACCAGTCGGGCAAGGACTTTGCGAAGCGGATGACATGGTGGGACCTCATCCTCGGAGCGGGCGGTCGGCGCGATGAGGAGGCGTGGGTCACGATGTTCCGCTATCTCGCGCAGATCATGATGAACTTCACGATCGGCCTCATCTCAGCCCTCTTCTCCTTTTGCTTCTCGCTCGTGTCCATGCTGTGGGAGTACAAGACGAGCTACTTGTCCGGCCTGCTCTTTTTTCTCGTCGCCATGTCAGGCGCCTCCGCGATGGTCGCCACGTTCATAGGCGGCATGTACACTGTCGCCATCGGCGGCGTGTACGTCGTGCTGAAGTCGAATGCCAACAATCCGCGCCTCCAGGGACGTCGGCAGTACCAGCCGCAGAATCTGCGTGCGAGGTATGAGCACTACGACTGAACTCTGAAGGGACTTTTCGAGCGCCGCGCGGTCGGTCCGAGCGGAAGAGCCTGTGCGCTGCGAGGAGGGTGTCGCGGCGCATGTGTCCCACATATTCCTGTACGTGATTTGATCAATACCGCCAGGTCCAGAAACTCTGACGAAGCACAGCGAAGCAACTTGCAGAAGCAACTGACGAAGCCCGCGCACATTGATGCGGGGCTCGCTGCTTCGGTTGTCGGGATGGAGACAACACGCTCGTTTCCAGGCTCATCAGCCCTTGACCGAGCGGCGCACGCCTCGCCCGATGGCCGGACAGTGACGTTGGTCTTTGGCACGATCGATTTTTTGGAGTTGCTGCTCAACTGGAGCTGCCACGCTCTCGCACTTGGAGTACACTGGTTTGTGCTAGTCGCCATGGACGCGCAATGCCACCAGGCGCTCCTACAGAATCCGATGGCACGTGCTCACGCGTTACTGCTCCCGCAGTCACGCAACGTCTCCAAGATGACTGTCATTGGAGATCGCCAGCGTTTTGGACTGAGCGTCTTGGAACGCGGGTTTAACATTGTGCACTCTGATGCAGACGCCTAGTAGTAGGTGCTAAGTCATGGTCTGGATCAAAAAACCTACTACTTTGATCCAGGACTTACACGCCTACAAGATCCGTGGCCGGTGCTAAGTCATGGTGACGACATCGTAGCAGAACGTATCTGGGGTAAGCCACTCTCCGTCGTGCGCGCCTGGGGTGCGGCCATCTGCACCGGTTGGTACTTTGTGCGCTCGACGCCCGCAGCTATCGCGGTGGCTCGGGCGACTCGCGACGAGATCGCCAAGAAGCGTGCTCGGCAACCCAATTGGCAAGCGTCGGATCAATACTGCTTGAATGTGGCCCTCCACAAAAGGTTTGCATTGCGCTGGGACGGCAACCAGACCATGCCGCCGGCGTCCTCGATGGCGACCAAGTATGTCGATCAGCAACCAAGCCGCGGCACGGCGACCACTGAGAAGGGGACAGTCCGCGTGGCGATGCTCGCACATGCGATCATTCCACGTGCGTGCCCGGTGCTCTCCGCGACGGAGCTCACCAGCGTTGAGCGCGCAAGACCGGGCGAGCGCCTGCACGGCAAAGCTCACTGGTGGCGAGTGCTGCTACAGAACGCAGTGGTGCTCCACTGTTTCCCGCCGGGCGACACGCCGCAGCCCACGGAAAAGCGCTTCATCTTTATGGGGCACCCAAAGCACACGCAGGCCGAGGTGGCGTTTGCCAAACGGCAGAACTTGTGGAGGCTGCGTGAAAACTGGTTTCAGTTGATTACGAATAGGAGTAGAGACACGACACCTGGCATTTTGGGCTCGGGCTTCCTCGCCATGTGTAGGTCGTCGTGAAAATGACTTGGAGACGCGATGAGATTTTTCATCTCAGTTCCGCAAACTCCGCACCGGACAAAAATCAGGCGGCTGAAAATGAACTATTAGTCAAGTGCTCGCCTTTTGCCGACACCATGGCTTCCGCGTCACTGTGGGCTCAGCTTGAACAGGACGCGTTCGAAACTGGTTTCAGCAGCTTCATGAACGGTCTCCCTGACTTTGCAGGTAGCTTCACGGCCGAATCGTCCTTCTCACCGAGGGCCTCACCGCCACCCCCTTCGGTGCCAGAAACGGCACTCACATCCACGCGTGACACACCGCACGGGGCGGATCCAATACCGACCCTTGCTATGGCTTGGCCAATGGCCACTATTGCGGACGATATTCCATGGGCCTCCGTCGTCGTTGCGCCCGAGATCCTGCAGCACATGCTCCAGCCCAGACCCCCACTGCTCCAAGCTGCAGTGCAGACGGCCAACTCGGACGGTCAGACCCAGGGAGCAGAGGAACCGTGGCTGCGCTATCAGTGCCGCTATCCGGGCTGCAACCACCATTATGCCAGCACGGACGGCGTGCGCAAGCACTGTCGCAAGAAGGTGCGCATGCATTCTCGACCAACCGCCCCGCATGCATGACCGCCTTGCTGACACCCGGCCTCCGCGCGCGTGCGCAGCACTCGGAATGGTTGCGCGGCCTTGGGCCAGGCGTCGCGCTCTTCTCGCAGGTCGCGCTCCCATTCAACCACGCGCTCACGCCCGTTATGGAGAGGAAGGCTGAAGGAGAGCGCGGCGTTGACGAAACCGGCGAACCTGACGACGAGTCGGACGACACCCGACATGAAGTGCAACATGAGGGGCTGGGGCCGCCGGTACCGGACACGAGGCCGGACGCGAAGCGCAGCAGGGCTGTGATGACGGCGTCGCGCGTGCGGTCCGGCAGCAGCAGCAGCAGCAGCGCGTCGACGATGCAGAGGGACTCCTCCGCGGGAACTGGCAAGCGTAAGGGCAGCACGCGAGCTCACGGGACGGGGAGCTCACGGGAGGACAACTGAGGACAGCACGGCCACCCTCCTGTGCTACGTGGGAGGGGGCATCCGGAACGCTGACGTATATTCCGCGTGTCAGGCCGCAGGATCGTGTGGTGCAAGGCCCCCTCCCGCCCCCCTCATGGTCTGACTGCAGACTTCAATTTATGCTTGCCCAAGTCTGGTACACCTAAAGCTCAAGCAGAGATGATAGAGCATCTCTCAGATCGGCTGTTGCAGTACTTACGCATTTTTGCCGTGGAAAACTTTAGTCGAATTCCTTTACATGCGATAATTTGACCCAAATAACGGGGGAGCCGGGGGAGGTATTCTATTTTTCTTCCGATTGTCCGCGTCTCAGACAGACCACACTCGCCACCCGCAGGACGCTCCGCGTTCCCGCCGCCGACCCGCCCTGCTCGGCTCGGCCCTGATTTCCTGTTTCGGGAACTCAGTGATTAACAGAAACTCGTAAGATGCCACACTCATATTGTTGTATTCGGCTACGCAACGGTGCTTCACCCATCAGTCTCCCCGAACCGCACTATTTCGGGCCGGGCCCTGACTTGGGCAGACGCCGAGTTGGCGTGTCTGTGGACCTCTCTCTCTCTCTCTAGACTCTACTCGGAGGTTAGGCTAGCCCATGCTAATTCATGCGATCGCGGACATCGAGTTAGCTGGTGCGACTCGTCGCGCCAGTGATCCTTGTTGTATCGCCACCTTCCATCACGTCTTCTGGCTCTTCCTCAAATCCTTCTCCTGCTCCGAAGGGGCGCTCATCACGACCTGCGGCACAACCTCAATGATCTTGACGGTGACCTTCTGCATGTTCGGCCCATAGACAGTCTCCTCCTTTTCGGAGCGCGGCTCGAGATACGTGCACGGCGGGTAGACGCATTCGAACTCATCTGGGTATACTGAGAAGGGTTGCACGACGGCCCCCATGTGAGCAGCGGAGTCGACGCGCACCTTGAGCAGCAGTGGCATCAAGGGGGCCTCCGGATTGAGCTTCATCCGCGCCGCCACGTCAGCAAGTACGCCCTTCTCTGAGATGGCGCGGTTCATCGACATGGACATCGGGCTCAGCTCAGTGCCACCGCGCTGCTTGAACTCGGAGGCAACATCCAGGTTGCACATGCCACGCCAAAGTACCCTCTGGGGAGTGCTCTTAGCGCCGGCGGTCGTCTCATCGTCGGGTGCGCCAGCGACTGCCGCGGCCGCCGCGGCTGCGGCCGCCGCCGCCTCGGCTGGCCGCGCATTAGCCTTGGCCATCTCGGCCGCGCGGAGCTTTTTGATGGCCTCGGTGAGCAGTGCGACGAGGGCGGGGTACGGGTGCGGCCGCTCCGGCGAGCAGCCATCGTGCAGCGGCCGGTTGATCGACCGAAAGACGGAAGATGAGTACAAGCGAAGTGCGAGCACGTGCGCGCGCTTGAGCCCGGCCGAGGCCGCGGCAGGCAACGCCACGAAGTCGTCGAGGCTGAGGCCCCTGTTCCCCTGGTCGATGTGCGACGCGGGCTTGAGCTTCCCAGAGTCCTCAGGCAGCGATGGCAGGCGCGAGAAGTCACCGGAGCGGTGGGAGCGCACGTAGGTGAGCCAGTCCCTCTGCGTCCAGCCGTACTCGTCCGTATCGGGCTCCGCGGCGCTCGCACACGCCGTCTCGATCTCGTCGATGATGGCGCCTTCGCCGCCCAACATCTTGGCCCTGAGTTCGTCTTCCGTCTGCAGCCCGAGGAGCTTGTGCAGCGCGGACAAGCCCTCAATCGGGCGGCCAAAGCGAATCTTCTCAGCGAGGTACTTGTTTTCAACACTCGTATGGTCGTTGATGGACGAGGCGTCGAACATCAGCTCGTTGAGCGACTTAGGTGCCGCCGCCACGGTGGCCTCGCGGTCGACCTGCATGAGGACCATTTGCTCCTGGCAGAGCGGGCATACCATCGGACGCCCTTGCAGCTCTGTACACGCCCAGCGCGTCGGGAGCCCCTTGTGCTCCGTGTGCTTGGCGCAGCCGGGGCAGCCGAGCTCGGCCACAGCCGTAAGGCCGGGAAAGTCGTGGATAATGGCGTCCGCGATCGCCTTGATCTGCAGTAGGATGGCCCATAGCTCATGACGGTTGGACTTCTTCCCGCGCATCTCCATGCACAGCTCATACTCGCCTTTCTTGAGAGCCTTTTCGTGTGTCGAAGTCTTCTCGCCCGACACGGCGCCCGTGCGCAGCTCGAGGAGCAGCAGCGCGGAATCTTTGGTGCGCGTCTCGATGAGCGCGCCGCTCTTCCAGAATCGATGATACTTGCCGAAGCCGTAGCACGAGGCCGTGAGCCGCTCCGGAATCCCAGGGGGGGCGATGCTCCCGATGCGATAGGACATGGCGAGCGTCTCGCGCGCGTCGCCGTCGGCGTGGCCCATCGCCTCATTCCACTTCCACATAGCATCGGTCGGTTGGTTGGGCGGCAGGCGCATCGGCATCACCCAGCGGCGCCCCTGCTGCGTGTGCTCTGCAAGGAAGAGGACGCCACTCACGCTCATCATCAGCAACACCTCGGCGTAATCGTCGCGCTCCAGCCCGAGAGAATCCCACATGAGGGGGAGCAACTCCTCACGAAGCTCGCCGCTCTTGACCAGGCAATCTATGGCCGGCAGCAGCGTCGCCGCGCGCTGCTGGTCGTCGCCGATCAAGAGCGCGCCTGTGTGGCCCTTCGTGAAGAATTGGCGGTTGAGCCGGTGGTCGACGAGCGGCTTGAGCAACCGCACGACGTAATTGGGCTGCAGGTAGATGATGCCGCAGCTCGCGAAGATCTCGCCCTGGTTGACGAGCAGCTGCAGCGCGTCATCTAGCACTGCGGCGTCGCCGGCCAGCCCCATCTTGGCCGCCACCTCGTTGACCCACAACTGCTTCGCAGAGCGCACCGTCATGTACGCGCGGGATCCAATCTCGCGGTTCTCGGCGTCCCACTCGCCGCCGCCGCCGCCGCCGCCACCGCCGCCGCCGCCGACGCCGCCGCTGCCGCCGCCGACGCCGCCGTGGGCGCTCTCGCCCGCTGCCGGCGTCGCCTCCGTGCTGTCCTTTTTCGCTTGGCGCTGATCGATTCCAACGACCTTGGCCGCTTCGATGGGATCGCGCCCGTCGCGCAACGCGCGCAGGTACGTCATGGCGAGCACCCACGTGCGAGGGATAGTCTGGCCGACCGAGGGGAGCAATGGGGGCTTGGCGAGCAGGAGGGACTCGATTTGGAGGCGCAGAGAGCTCAGCGACTGGTCGCCACCCGCGATGGATGAGACGCACATGACCTTATCCTGCACACGCAGCGAGCGTTTCTTGACATCAAGGGCGCTCTGGTGGCGCTCGACTCCCTTTTTGATCCAGTCGATCTGCTTGAGCGCCGCGTGTGCAAAGGCCTCGTGCGAACGATCCTTGGCGTCGTCCGGCACGAGCTGGTCGCAGTGTGTGAGCACGAACTGCACGACCGCGTCGGGTGCGCCGGTCGTCAGGTAGTCCATCCAACGGCCGAGCACATTTGAGTACTCCGAATCGAGCCATTCCACGGGATTCGCGGGCACGGTCATCAAGTAGAGCGACCCCGGTACAATGTACGGCTGCAAGCCCGCCGCGTACTGCGGCTGCCCCGCGAGGTCCCACATCGAGACGAGCACATGCCCGTTCTCCTTGGTCGAGTCTCCCACGGCCATCGAATAAATGTCGAGCTGGATGGTTCGCTCGTCTTTCCCTGCCGGGCGGGGCGCACCCGCACGCAGCCCGCGCTGCAGCGACGTCTTGCCGCTCTCGCCGTGACCGAGCAGGACGAGGCGCGCCGTGTTGGCCGTGGTCTCGCCGCTCTTGACGAGCTCTTGGAAATAGCGCCGGATGGCGGCGATGCCCTGCTTTGCAAGCGAGAGCGGCGGCCGCTGTAGCGGATTGTCCCTCACATCGATGCGCTCGAGGTTCTTGAGGTTGCACACGGAGAGCACGAGGGCGCCTAGCCGGTTCTCGGCGACGTCGAGGTGCTTGAGCGAGTTGAGCTGCCCGATGGAGACGGGCAGGTAGGTGAGCAGATTGGAGCGCAGGTCGAGGGTCTCGAGGTTCACCAGCAGCCCGAGAGACGCGTGGAGCTCGTAGATGCGGTTGTTGTGCACCGAGAGCTTCTTGAGAAAGCGTAATTGGCACAGGTCTTCGGGAAGGGTGGCGAGCTTATTGCCCGAGATCGAGAGCGTCTTGAGTGAGAGCATCTTGCCGACCGAGTTGATCTCCTCGATCTGGTTCTTGTCCATCGAGAGCTTCTCGAGGCCGGCTAGCGCGCCCATGGACTCGCACAAGAGGTTGAGCTGCTCCTTTTGCTGCGCCAGGTACCGCTTGAGCGAGTCCATGCTCATCGTCTTGAGCTCCTTGTCGCCGAGGACGCGCACGTTGCTCGATATGTCCAGGGTCTTGATCGGCGTCGTCTTCAGCTGGTCGACGATCGCCGTCAGACCTTCCGGCCCCATGTCGTTCGTGTTCACGTTGAGATCGGAGAGGGATGTGTTGTTTGTGACGAGTGCACCGACGATGACGGAAGAGACAAAGGTGAGGCTCTGTTTCGAAAGGTCAATCGAGCGGCCGGTCTTCGCATTGAGCCCCTTGAGAAGGTGCACAGGCAGCAGCCCGCCCTCGAGCACGATCATCTGCAGCGATGGGTTCAAGCGCACCGCTTCCGCGAGCGCAAAGACGCCCTTGTAGTTCTGCTTGACGGAGAGATCCGCGTTCGGGTCGATGGTGCACAGGGGGTTGTTGGACAGGTCGACGGTCGTGATGGTAGTGTTTTTGAGGAAGGCGGTGGCCAGCGCAGTCGCGGCCAATGTCTCGAGGCCCGTGTTGGACAGATCGACGGCCGTGATCGAGTTGTTGAACTTGAGCACGCCGGCGAGCATGCGGTACGCTCCCGGCGCGAGCTGCTGACCGCGCAGCTTCAGCTCCGTCGCGTCCGATTCGATCTCGAAGGCGTAGCATTTGAGGGACGAGAGCTGGCATTGGCAGTCGTCGCTCAGCAGCAGACCACCCATCATCCACAACCCGTCGTCCTCGATCGGGTTGTCGCGCACGTCGAGCGCCGTGAGCGAGTGGTTGAGCTTGATGGCGCGTGCAATCACGTTGGCCGAGATGGCGTTGTTCGAGATGTCGAGCGACGTGATCGCACACTGCTCAGTGCGCAGCACCTCGACAAAGAGGATCCCGATCGCCGAGTCAGTCAACTTATTGGACGAGAGCTTCAGCTCCTTGAGGAACAGGCACATGCCCTGCTGCAGCGACTCGAAGAAACGAGTGCCGCCGCGGTCGCCCAGGCTAATCTTGGACAGGTTGAGCGTGCTGAGCGTCGACGCCTTCGCGCGCTGCAGCTGCTCGAGCACGCCCCCGCCCTCCGACGAGGATCCGGGGTTGAGCCGAAGCGACTTGACCGTCTGGTTGACGGCGAGCAGCGCGCCCACGACGGCGCATGCCCACCGGTGCAACGCTGCCGGCACTCGGTTGTCCTTCTTGTCGGTCTCCTCGACGGTGAACCCCACATCCCACAGGTCGATCTGCTCGACGCTCCGATTGCCGTTGAGCTCCTGAACGGGCAGGACGGCCAACGCGACCTCAGAGCCACGCCCTGGGTGCTCGAGGTGGAGCGACTGGAGCGTCGAGTTGGTTTGGAGCGCTTCGGCGAGCGCCTCCACGTGCTCGGCCACCACGGAGCGGAGCGTGAGCTTCGTGAGGGACGAGTTTGAGCGGAGAAGTCCGCAGAGCAGTACAAAGGAGCGGAGCGACCGGACGTGCTCGCGATCTCGCAAGTCGTACACGTGGCTGGTCATGCCCGGGTGAAGCTCATAGATGTCACAGTAGCCCACCTTGCCCTCCTTGTTCGCGAGGAGAGCGCGGCCGAGCTCCTCGCGCTCGGCCTCGCCGAGGTCGCCGCCGGGCGCCATGGTGATCTCGGTCAGGGTCTTGTTGGCCTTGAGCACGCCGGCGAGCATGACCGCGTCGCACGCCTGCGCGGACTTCCACGCGAGCGTGCTCGTCTTCTCATAGAGGGCAAAGATGTCGCACTGCAGGAAACAGAGCTGATTGCCGCTCTCGAGCAGCGCGCGCCCTATCATCTCCTTGGCTCGAGAGTCCAGATGAAACGTGCGCTCCATACGCGACATGGGCTCCGCCTCGACGATGCCAATCGATTCCAAGCGGAGCCCTTTGACGCGTAGGAGCTCGGAGAGCGCCGGCTCGCGCCCCGGATTGTTGTACGACACGTCGATGCGTCGCATCGCATCACACGTACGGAGCGCCTGGCAGATGATTCGAATCCCATCGGGGCCAAGCCCATTGTTGGATACATCCAGCGTCGTGAGCGTCTTGTTCATAGCCAGGCCGCGCCCGAGCGTGCGCAGCAAGTGCTTGAGCCCGCCGAGCACATTAGATCCCAAATCGAGCGAGGTGAGATTGGGTGCCGTCATCAGCATGCGCGCGATGCCCGCCGCGTCCGTCTCGCGCTTGCCCACGCCGTTGCCGGCCAGGTTGAGCGTGACGAGCTTCTCATTCTTCTCCATGATGAGCCAGAGCGCCTGCAGCCCCGTCTCTCTCAGCAGCGCATCTTGCTTCGAAAAGTCCCATGAGGGTCTCCGCTTGGCGAGCAGACTGCCCAGGAAGCCGCCGGCGATGCGGCACGTGTTGTTCATGAACGGGTTGTTCAGGAACTTGGCGGCGGTCGCGTCGGTCGCCCAGCCTTCCCAACCATCTTGGGCCTGAATCAGCAGGTGCTGCGCGAAAAGGCCCTCCTGGAAGGAGAGGTGCTTGAACTGGTACTGCGCGGCGGCCACCTCGGTCTGCACCTCGAGCGTCTTGGTGAGCGGCATCCCGTTGTCCTCCTTGTTCAGGTGGAGCCAGAGGGTGAGACCCTCTGGGTTGGGTAGGTCAAGCAGCAGCGCCTGCGCCACGTGTGCCGACGAGAACTCGCGCCGCCCATTGATCTGGTTCATCACGGCCACGTTGCGCAGCATTGAGAGGCCGAACGACTGAGCGCGCTCACCAAGGAGCATCTTGAGGTTCGCATTGACGAGCATCATCACGGTGTCGACGAGCTTCTTGGGCATGAGCAGCTCGATGCGGTTGAGCTCGGTGCGCTGCACCTCGGGCTTGACCGCCTCGCGCAGATAGTGCGAGCCATGCTTGAAGACCTCGTACACCTCATTGGCCGTCAGCTTGAAGACCTGCTTCTCCTTCGACTCGCCTTTCGCTACGCTATTGTTCTCCTCCTTTTTGACCTTCGCGTCCATCCCATCATTGAAGCGCAGCTCCTCAAACTTCGTCTGTGCCTTGCGCGACGGCTTCTTTTCGCGCTCCTTGACTGGAGCGCTCGTCTCAACACCAACCTTGGTGTCCTTCGCGTCCTTGCCCTTGGCGTCCCCAGTATCCTTTGCCGCCATCGCGGCGCCACGGTCAAGGTTGAAGAGGCGCATCCACTCGTGCACGAGGTGATCGGTCGAGGTGAGGTCTCCGGACACCTGGCTGCGCAGCAGCCGCTTTGAGATGGCACTCTCGATGCCGAGCTCGTAGAGCTCGATGCGGTTCGAGGGCAGCTTCGTCAGGTCCTCGCCGCCCGAGGTGAAGATGAGCACGAGCAGCGAGAGCAGCACGGGGATGCCGGTCGCGTCCACGAGGAAGACGAGCTTCTCCTCGAGCAGCTTATCGAGCTCAGCCTCGGGATAATGGCCGGCGAGCCGCTGCCGGAAGAAGTGGTAGTGGCCGTACGCCTCGTTCTTCGGATCGAGTGCGATCTTCATCACGTCCTCGTAGTGCAACTCGGCCTCGCCGTACATGAAGAAGTCGCGGAATGAGATTTTGAGCACCGCCACCGCGAGCCGAAAGTGCGTCGGGTCCAGATCCTCGAACTTGTTGCGCAGTTGCACCATCGTGATTTCGACGCACTCGCCCTCAACCTCTTCACCCTCTTTGTTCACGTAGAACTTCTTCTTCGCAGGCTTTGCGATAATGTTGCCGTCCGCGTCGAGCTTCGGAGGACCGCCGTCAAGCAGCCCGTGCTTGATGATCTCTGGCCATTTGGCGCTGTCGTTGTCGTCCACCGGTAGTGGGGCCGAGGTCTGCAAGAGCTGAACCAGCTGGATGATCTGCGTGCCCGTCTTGCACGGTATGCGCGCACGCACCACGTCTGTCACGCATGCCTCGACAAGCCCGCCGCCCTCCGAAACGCGTCCACCAAGAGGCTCGTCCATTGCCTTCTCGTGGCAACGCACCGGCTCCTTGAGCTCGCCAAATATGGTATCGTTCACGAGCGCACTCGCTTCTGCTGGGTCTCGCGCCACCTCCTTGAGCAGGAACTTGAGCACGAAGGCAAAGACGGGCAAGAACTCCTCAGCTAACATGTACAACTCGTCGGTCCGCGCGACGATGCGCTGCCAGCATGCGGCCGCTGAGATCCCCTGCTTCGCCTTCTGACCGCCGCCGCCGCCGCCGCCGCCGCCGCCGCCGCCGCCGCCGCCGCCGCCGCCGCCGCTTGCCTCGTCCGAGGTCTTGTCTTGAGCCTTCCAGTGCAGCAAACCGAGGGGACTCGCTTGCACATCCGCCGTGCCCAGCTTTCGGATCAGCCTGGCCAGGTTGAGCGCCACGCGGTGGCGCAGCTCCATGCCATCGGAGCCGCACATATCCTCCAGGATCTTCGCCTCGAGTTCACTGGCAGGCGCCGAGGCGGGCGAAATAGAGAGCACTCGGTCGACTCGATCGAGCAGCGAGATGCCGCAGCGCTGCGGTGTGTGGCTCTTCATCTGCCTGTCAAGCTTCTCGAGGTACTTGGACGTTGGCGTCTCCCCTGTGCCGAGCTCACGCAGCACCGTGCTGTGCGTCGATGGCGAGCGCAGCTGAGCAGCTGGGTCAAAGTAGGTCACAATGTCCTTGGGGCGTGCGCCCTCCAAAGTAGGGTCGGCCGCGGACGCGCCTTGGCTAGCCCCAGGCTCGGTTGGTGCGGACGCCGGCTTCGACTGCACCGCGCCTGCCTTACTGTCGAGTATCTCCTTGTCCCGGAGCTCCATCGTACCTTTTCGTTCCCTGGCGGGCTCCCTGGCGCCACTCTCGCCCTTGCGCGGCGAGCGCCGCGTTGCCTCGGCCGAAGCGGCGATCGCCGCGTCCTTGTTCTCGTCGGCATCCTCGCCAACAGAGTCGACCTTGTGCAGGCTGTCGACGCAGAGTAGGCCCTCGAGCTCCGTGCGAACAGACTCCTTGATCTTATTGTACGCTTCGTCGAGCCACTTGCGCACCTCCCCGAGCGAGAGCAGGTGGTCGAAGAACTCGGAGCCTTGCATCTGGATGTTGATCACGCGTCGCTGCTGCTCGTTAGTGAGCTCGTTCAGGTTCATGATGACGAAGCGCGACCGGTACAAGCTGAGTGTGACGCCCTCGGGACGGCTCGTTACCAACACGCGGTTGCCGCTCGGTACGAGCTCCGAGTGCACGAACTTTTCGACCTGGTCGCGCAAGCCGGCGGCCTCGTCGACGCCGTCGAGGAGCACCACGAGCGCGCGCATCTGGTACGCCTGCATGAGCATCGCGCACCATGACTCCATCTTCTTGCCGCTGTACACGGACTCGATGTACCGAGGCAGCAGTTGGAAATCCCCTTCCTTGTCGCGCTGGCCCTCGCGCACTAGGTACACGATGCGCTGCACGAAGACTACGACCGGTACGAGCCGGATGCCATCCTTGTGCCCAGTGCCACCGCCAGATCGAAGCCGGTCGGCGAGAGTGTACACCGCCTGCTTCGCCATCCACGTCTTGCCAGTGCCCGGCCCGGCGCGCACGAGCACCGGCTGCGCTGAATGCGAACCCATTGATCGGTTTGGCGAGGGGATGAGCAGCAGCGTCACCAAGTCGCGCACGTCGTTGACGCGCCAATTTTCGGGCACCGCGCCGGCCGCATTGTCCTGCACGTCGGTCGCGGTGGACACGTGCAGCGTCTGGTCCTTGATGCGCAACAGATTACCCGTGATCGCGTCCTCCACCATCGCCTCGCGCTCGACAATATCCTCAAGGTAGTTGAGGCGCGCCATCTCGAACGCAGACACGTCTTTGAAGCGCTGCACCGAGTGGTTGAACTCATTAAGGGCCGTCGTGATGAGCACCGCCTCTCCCGCTAGAGACGAGACCATCGAACGCACTGTGCCGTCCTCCATCAGCCGATTCTCGAGCACGTTGACTACTGTCCGGTTGGAGAGAGTACCCACTTTGTCCGTCGTCTGCGAGAAGCCCGAGCGCACTATGAGCGGCTTTTGTGAGCTCACCACGAGCTGCGTGTTCGCCGGCATGTTCACCGCGAGGTCACCACGAACCGCCGACGATGAGCCGTCGGAACTGGCTAGCTTGAAGTACTCCAAGACTTTCCCTGGATTGGCCTCGTCCGGCTTGCACACCGTCACCCAGCCCGTCGTCGTCGAGCCCTGCACCAGCAGCCGGTGGCGCGAACCCTCCTTGATGTCTGTGGGATTCTGCATCCCCTCAAACTCCTTTCCCTGGCCGAGGGCCCACTCCTTCACCTCAGCGTCGCAAGCGGCTCCCTCATGCTGATAGAGAAGCCGCGTGCCCGGCGGGTGTCGCGGGTTGGTCGTGCGCACGACCGTCTGTGGCGTCGGGTCGATGATCGACTCGGAATTGATCCCATCGACCTTGACGACGACAGAGTCGTCCCTCAGCACTCGCTGCACCGTCGCGCATCGACCTTCGGTGCCGCCCGGCTTGCGCATCGACAACCGCGCGCCTTCCGCGCACCCGTACGCGAGCCAGGGGTTCACCTTGAGCAACGCCAGATGCAACTCGAGCGCGCCCGTTTGCGGATTCTCCACCCTCCAGTCGACGCGCAGCTCGAGCTCGCCGTCGCCCTGCAGCCCGTCGTGCTCGAGCCCGTGCTCAGCGCCCACCCGCCACTCATTGGCAAACTCGATCCGGTCGAGGAACTCGATGCCCTTCGAGGGTGCGATCTTCAGGCGGCCGATGACCGCAAGCGATTTGGTCGATCGCAGGTCGAACGCCTCGGCGTCGGGTAGCGTCGAGATGTCGCCCTGGTACAGCTCGTACCCCGAGCGGTAGCAGTTGAACATGAGGATCATCGCCGCAGGCTCTGTGACGCATTCGTGCCGGCTCGGCTGACCTTCGGGTCGACCAGCTGGTCGTTTCGTCTCGTCGCGTGCTAGCCTGTTGAGAGAGCCCTGCCCACCCGCCTGCGCACGCATCCGCTTCATGAGCTCCTCGGCCCTCTTCTTGTCCTCATCAGACTCTTCGGCTGCGCCGGCCGCCTCCTTCTTCTTCTCCTTCTCCGCCGCCGCCGCCGCCGCCTTCTCCGCATCCTCCCGCTGACGCTTCTCAAACTCGCGGCGCGCCTTGGCCTCAGCGGCCAGCTTGCGCTCCTTCTCCTCCTCGAGCTTGGCCGCGGCCGCCTTTTCGGCCGCCGCGCGCTGCTCGTACTCCTTCTTGGCCTTCATCTTGGCCTCCGCCTCCTTTCGCTCAAGCTCAATTCGCTTGACCTCGAGCTCCATCTTCGCCTTCTTCTGCGCCTCCTCTCGCGCCTTCTTCTCGTCGAGCTCCTTCTTCGCCTTCTCGTCGGCGAGCTTCCGAGCCTTCTCTTCAAAGGCGCGCTTCTGCTCCATCGCGCGCTCCATCGCCGCCTTCTCCTCCGCCTGCTGCTTGGCCAAGAGCGCCACTGGGTCCGAGACGCCAGTCCTACTCATCTCGGGCGAGGCGCCGCGGGCGGTCGCACCGCCGCGGGCGGTCGCACCGCCGCGGGCGGTCGCACCACGCGGGCTCAACGACATCGCCTGCATCGGCGAGGTGGCGCGCGCGGTCGAAGCGCGATGCGACGGCATCGGGAAACTCTTCGAACGATTCATCTCCGCTGGCGCCGACGCGCTCGACGGGATCTCTCGCTGTCGAAGGTTTTCGATCATGTCCTTGGTGAGGACGGTGACCCAGCCGACGGCAGGACCCTGCCAGTTTCCCTCGAGCGCATACGCCGCGCGCCACGACCCGTCGGCCGTTCGGCGCACCTCGAGTAGATGGATCGAAGCGCCAGGGGCTAACTCGCGAGCTCGAGCTGAGCTCAAGTCGAACTCTGTTCGTGCCTGCAGCGCCTTCTTCGCACTCACCTCCATCGTCGGTCGGCCCGTCGTTTTGAGGTTGATCGCGCCCGTCGCCGTGATCGACGTGATCCAGCCATACGGGGCCAGCTGATTGTCGAGGGCGACGCACACGCGGCGCGAACCGTCCGAGTTCTCGCGCTCCTCGACGACGGCACAAGTCGCGTTCGGCCCGAGCTCACCCGCCTTGTCGCTTGTGAGCTCGAAGGCTTTGCGCACGAGAGCAGGCTTCGTCGCGACGATCAGACCGAGGGGGCGCGAGGCGAGTATCAGGCGCGCGGCCGCCGGTGGCACGTCGTTGTAGTTCATGGTCGACGGCCCTCCGGTGGTCGACTGCGCCGAGGCCGACGCACCCGCACCGTTGCTGCTGCCGGCCCGACGCCCCACCAGAAGGGCCAGGTTCTCCGTGCCATCCTTGGTGACGGCTGTGACCCATGCCTTGATGGTGCTGGCGCCCTCAGGCGCGTACCCGATGCGCCAAGCGCCGTCGGCCGTCGCGCGCGCCTCGAAAGCATGGATGAACGCATTGACCGCCAGCTCGCCTGCCTTGCCAGACGTGAGATCGAAAGCGTCGCGCGCGGCCAGTGGCTTGGCGGCGATGACCTGGAGGACAGGGTGGCCGAGCTCATGAAGTTGCTTCTTGCCGTCCTTGGTCACGCCGGTGAGCCATCCGAGGATGATCGCGGAGCCTTCGGGCGTGACAGCCATTCGCACCGCGCCGTCAGCCGTCTGCCGCGACTCGATTGCGTGCACCGCCTTGCCGCTGGGCAGCTCGCCCGCCTTGGCTGAATTGAGATCAAAATCGACACGCAGCTGCAGCGGCTTCGAGCCGGACACCTCAAAGAGAGGGCTGATTGCACACTGAATAATCGGGTAAATCGGCCTGCTTTCTGGGACCGAGCTCAGCCGATCGTTGCTGGACTTCCCACCTTCGTCCTTTGGAGAAGGGCGTTTACTGGCCCTGCGCGAGCTCGATTTGGCTCTCGCTGAGTCGGAAGACTGGGTATCCGCAGCAGCCATCTTGGTCTTGCTGAGCTTTAAAGGTTTCATTTTTTCCAAAGCCGTCCACGCCTGAATCAAGTTTTTTCCAAACAAAGACGTCAGGTTCAGTTCGTTACACACAAGTGTATGTATGTGTGTGAATGTGAATGTGTGTCTGTGTGACTTCTAACACAAGTCAGGTACATGCCGGGCATGGTGCGCGCGATGCGGAGGGAATAACGTGCGGACCCAGGTACTGTGGTGTCGTGTCGTGAAATCTTGTGTACTTGAATATTTCGCAACGACGCCGCCCGGGGCGACTTACGGGGCGACCGCCGTATCGACACTGTGAAGGTCTGTCTTCTGTCGGTATCCATGAAAGGACCGAGGTAGGACCGATGCCAGAGGCCAGTAACCTATGAGGCTGACAGAGGTGAGAGACCGGAAAACCGGAATCGGGGGTCGTGGAGAATCTGGCCCGATGGCTTCACATGTCCGGGCGCGATTTGCTTATAATTTGTGGCATCCTAAATTGCGAATTGCATATAGTTTGAGATAGGGTCAGTTGAATCATAAAGCTTCGTACGATTCCGTAGCAATTTACCGGTAGGTTGCAACGGGCCGTAACTCCCCATGCTCATAGCTTGCGACCTGGTGCCTCTGCCGCTCTGCAAAAAGTGAGGCGGCTGCGCGGCCTAACTGTTCGCGTTGTCTGAACAACTACAAACGCAAGCCCGGGTACGCGATGGTCATGGTCTGCGTTAGATCCCAGCGCGGCTCTCACCTGCCACCTTCCTTTGGCATATCCGCGCTGACGCTCCTAATTGCGTTTTGTCCACTCATTTTCGCTGGTTTGTCGCCGTGTGCGCCGAGTGTCGAGTGCCGTGCGAACATCCTCGATTGGTCGGTGCGGCATGGGCCTGGCTTCATCTCGCGCAATCTCGGGTTGAAGCGGCTGACGGTCGAGCTCGACGCCATCCTGCCCTGCACCCAGCCTGCAAACGGAGATGCGGTCCCTGTTGTCCTTGTAGACGTGGGAGCTGGAATCCACGGGCTGCAACCGCAATTCATCAACTCTGCGAAAAGGCTGCACGAGGACGATAGCGATTCGTTGTGGCTCCTCGGAAGCTTTGGTAGCCGCGGGCATGTGCACGCCTTCGAGGCCAACGCGATTAAGGCGAATGAGCTCCGATTAGCAGCCGCGACGCGCAGCCGCACCGCGAACTTCACTGCGCATTATACGGTGCATACCGTCGGCGTGGGGAGAACTAACGGTCAGACCCATGTCAATGAGTGTGGCCCTTGGAATATATGGTCCATCGAGGCGAACCGAAGGAGTTCGGTACGTGGGTGCAAACAGGGCGCTGCCATCGCACTGACTACCATGGATGCGTTTCTTGCGTCGCTTCCCCTCCGCACGGTGCCTCTCTACATCAAGGTGGACGTCGAAGGAGGCGAGTGGGACGTGCTTGCGGGGATGCATTCCACTCTGCTGAGCAAGCGAGTCGCGCTTATGTCGTTTGAGTACGCCGTATTCTGGCACAAGTCGTTTCATTCCAATAGGGAATTGTCCGCCGCGCAGAGGCAGAATGCGAGCAACGTGAGCCTGTATCGCTTCCAGAAGACGTTGACTGGATATGGCTATGACACATACCTCATCAATGCCGGAGACGCCACGAGCGGTGTCGTGCTTGTGCCGGTGCACGGCGACTTCTGGCACAATGACCTTGAGATCTGCTTTAACCGTTCGCACTTCTACCAAAGAAGCCACTGCTGGAATGACGTGCTCGCTGTGCGGCAAGGCGACACGTGTGTGCGAGAGGCGCTGTTTGGCAACGCACTGCGCCGGACGCACGAGTCGCTAGGGAGGGAAGTGGACGCTATGCGTTTGGGTGGCGCGACTGGCCACTCAGTGGTAGCATGGATGCCGCCGTTCGCGGCACATTGCAACTGTTTGTGGGGACCCACAGAGCACACGTCCGTGTAGGTCGGTGAGGGAGGAAACACAAGCGCGATGACGCGCGATGGTGGCGTGTTTGTTAAGTGTTTGTTGGGGTGAACCGACCTAACTCGTTAACTCCTAAGTGAATGCGGCGATCAACACACGATCGGTCGGTGCCCGCGAGCGCGGACCGGACGTTACGAAAAACTTGGAGGCACGCGGGCGCTGGGGGGTGGGGGAGGCGGATCGACTCTGATCCGGCCTGATCCGCTACGGTTGGTATCGACAATTCGGCCGTCAATTCGACGTCGGGCAGTGAAAGGCTGAAAGCACTCGGCTGTAGAAGAATCCTGAGTCCCTGTTCGCACGGGTATAGGGTGGGTTATAGGGTGGGTGTCTGCAGGCACCGGGTGTCCGATAGGTGTCCGGAAAAACCTCAATCAAAACCACACACCGCCCGTCACTGCTGGGCACGTCAGTTCCCAATTACGGGCCATCTTTCAGGCGATCCGAGAAACGCCACGCTTGGTGTTGTGAGATCACATTCACTTTGTGCAAACGCGACAAGGCGCGGTGATGAAGGAATCATCAAGCTGAGACTCCTCAGGATTCCGGCATCACCGCGATGGAGCATCGCGCAAGGCGCATTC
>Ga0210243_101016_pt1 | contig 22433 bp, 12 predicted proteins | sample ChrtobMeP5a_32mM_FD_155461 | JGI IMG/M metagenome (GOLD analysis project Ga0210243, IMG submission 155461) | Chrysochromulina tobin associated microbial communities from unialgal haptophyte culture, Seattle, Washington, United States - P5a_32mM | ecosystem: Host-associated > Algae > Haptophytes >...
CACCCCCCCATCCCCAACCCGATCTCCGAATTGCTGATGAGTCGCGCGCCCCTGCAGCTACGCGCCATGTACCCGGCCGATCGGCGCCGAAAGCTCTGCCTCGTCGAGCATGGCTTCCGGCTGCCCTCGGCGCTCGATAACCGCCCCCTCACGCACGATGAGTTTTGGGCTCGCGTACCGTCGGCGGTCTTTGTGTCGGCCACGCCAGGAGCGTTCGAGCTCGCGCATGCAAGGGGCGCTCGGTACGGCGCGAGCGAGGCGGGGGGGGAGGAGGGGGAGGAGGGGGGTGAGGAGGCGATGGGGTCGCTACCAGAGCTTGTGCTGCGACCAACGCACATTGTGGACCCACAGGTGGAGGTGCGCTCGCATATGAGCCTCTGATGGCCTCTGATGGCCTCTGATGGCCTCTGATGGCCTATGATGACCTCATGATGGCCTCTGATGGCCTCTGATGGCCTCTGATGACCTCTGATGAGTTCTGCTCGCCTCTGCAGATCCGCCCACGCGCGGCACAGCTCGACGAGCTCATCGCAGAGGCGTCCCTGCGTGCCAAATTAGGCGAACGTACGCTCGCCACAGTGCTCACCCGCGAGAGTGCGGAGCGGCTTGCCTCGACACTGCGCGAGCATGGGCTAGCGGCGGCGCACATGCACTCCGGCACGAAACCGCTCGAGCGTGTGCGTCTGCTGCGCTCGCTGCGGAATGGCGAGCTGAGCGTGCTCGTGGGCGTCAACTTGCTACGGGAGGGGCTTGACTTGCCGGAGGTGCGCTGATGGCCTCTGATGGCCTCTGACGACCTCTGATGGCCTCTAATGGGCGCTGATGGGCGCTGATTACCACGCTGATTACCCTTGGAATGCGGCTGAGTGACGCTGAGTGACGCTGATCGCCTCTGAGATCGCACTGAGAGCTGGGCCGCCTCATCAGGTGAGCTTGGTGGCGGTGCTCGACGCGGACAAGGAGGGCTTCCTACGCTCAAGTACAGCGTTGATCCAGACCATCGGGCGTGCAGCGCGCCACGTACGTGGCACGGCGCTGCTCTTTGCCGACCGCGTGACCGGCTCGATGAAGCGCGCCATTGACGAGACCGACCGCCGGCGCGCAGTGCAGCAGGCTCACAACGAACGCTACGGCCTCGAGCCGATGCCGATCGTCACCAATGGCGAAGGGAGTGGGGCGATGCTCGATCTGCTCGAGGAAGCCAAGGCGCGCCGCCAACGGACCAAGCTGCGAGCCAAGCAGCAATCAACAGCAATCAGCGGCAATCAGCAGGCCGGCGGCGGCAACGGACGTGTGGCGTACGGGAAGGAGGAGGAGGAGGTGAAGGAGCCGGCGCCGGCGCAGGCAGCGGAGGAGGAGGATGACGACGACAAGCGAGGGCTCATTGTGTCGGTGTCCTCGCTGTTCGACTCCCCGGCCGCACGCGCCGCTCCCGCGTGGATCGTGCGCACAGAGAGGCTCCGTACGGACGGAGAGGCTCCGCGCGAAGCTCAGACGCTCGTCAATGCGTCGGACTTTGGGGTGTGAGAGTGGGGACGCGTTGGCTTACTTTACAAATTACAGTATCGTCCGGTGCTCCTGTGGGGTCGGGTGGCTCTGATCGTGTGGCGTGCTCGCGTGGAGGCTGGAGCGGGCAGGCTCAAATTCTGTGTGAGGATTACGCGAAAGTCGCAACGAAGTTCCTGTCGCGTGTGTTAACGTTCACACATTTTGTTGGCTGCAAACTTTCCTGTCCGGCCGAGCATGCATGCATATTACCATATCGGGCTTCGCACGGCAGCAAGGGGAGTCATGACGCACGACACGAGGGGCCCTTTGCGATCGAAGAGACGACCGAAGAGCTCAGGCCTATGAGCATCGTGACCCTGGACGCGATCGTCGACGCGCTCCGGCGCGGCGACGAGGCCAAGGCTGTGGGCCTCGTCGACAGCGTGAAAGAAGCGGCCCACCTCCACCTTTGCCTGCGTATTGCATGTGAGACTGGTCACCCTAAATGCACGAGGCTGCTGCTCGCCGCCCACGCCGCCGTCGACCAGGCAGACAGCGACGGCGCCACGCCTTTGCACGCCGCCTGCATCAAAGGCCACGGCGACTGCGTGCAGCTGCTGCTCTCCGCCCACGCCATCGTCGACCAGGCAGCCAGCGACGGCGCCACGCCTTTGTACGTTGCCTGCATCACAGGCCACGGCGACTGCGTGCAGCTGCTGCTCGCCGCCCACGCCGCCGTCGACCAGGCAGCCAGCAACGGCATCACGCCTCTGATCGTCGCCTGCGACAGAGGCGACGGCGACTGCGTACAGCTGCTGCTCGCCGCCCATGCCGTCGTCGACCAGGCAGCCAGCAACGGCGCCACGCCTCTGTACGCCGCCTGTGACAGAGGTCACGGCGACTGCGTGCAGCTGCTGCTCGCCGCCCACGCCATCGTCGACCACGCAGACCGCAACGGCGCCACGCCTCTGTACGCCGCCTGTGACAGAGGCCACGGCGACTGCGTGCAGCTGCTGCTCGCCGCCCACGCTATCGTCGACCAGGCAGCTCGCAACGGCGCCACGCCTCTGTACGTTGCCTGCGACGGAGGCCACGGCGACTGCGTGCAGCTGCTGCTCGCCGCCCACGCCGCCGTCGACCAGGCAGCCAGCGACGGCGCCACGCCTTTGCTCGTCGCCTGCGACAGAGGCCACGGCGACTGCGTGCAGCTGCTGCTCGCCGCCCACGCCATCGTCGACCAGGCAGACCGCAACGGCGCCACGCCTCTGATCGTCGCCTGCGACAGAGGCGACGGCGACTGCGTACAGCTGCTGCTCGCCGCCCACGCCGCCGTCGACCAGGCAGACCGCGACGGCGACACGCCTCTGTACGCCGCCTGCATCAAAGGCCACGGAAGCTGCTTGCATCTGCTGCTCGCCGCCCACGCCGCCGTCGACAAGGCAGCCAGCAACGGCAACTCGCCTCTGAGCGCCGCCTGCATCAAAGGCCACGGCGACTGCGTGCAGCAGCTGCTCGCCGCCCACGCCGTCGTCGACCAGGCAGCCAGCGACGGCGCCACGCCTCTGTACGCCGCCTGCATCAAAGGCCACGGCGACTGCGTGCAGCTGCTGCTCGCCGCCCACGCCGCCGTCGACCAGGCAGCCAGCGACGGCGTCACGCCTTTGATCGCTGCTTGTCTCGCGGGCTCGATCGACATCGTCAAGCTGCTCGTGCATGCTGGCGCACGCACTGACTTTCGATCGCCTAATGGCACAGCCCTCGATGTTGCAGAGGCCCAAGGCCACACCGCCATCGCAACGTTCCTGCGCTACAGGCGCTTCGCACGCACGCACCCACCTGCGACCATCGCTGCGGCCACTCCGGTGTCGATTGCGGAGCGTGCGGCAGCCGAGCGGGCAGCTGAGCTTGCCGCTGCGGCTCTGCTGGCTGAGGAGGAGGCGGAGGGGGCGCACAAGCAGCAGGCGCCGAAGAAGAAAGCGAGCAAGAAAGCCAAAGCCAAGCCGACAGGGGCGAGCAAGGCGAGAGCGCCATTAACGAGTGCGTCAGCGGCCGCGAGTGGCAGCGCCGAGGTGGCGGTGCCAGCTGGCGACGAGGGCGTCGTGGGTCCCGCTCCTTCTGCCACCGCTGACGAGGCGCTGCGTGTGGCCATGGCGGCTTCGCAGTACGAGGGCCTGATTGGTGCGATCGAGGAGCACCACGCGCGCGCGAGCGAGGGTGTGTTGGCGGAGGCGAGGGCGATGCGCGAGCGCTTGCACAAGAAGCGCAAGCAGGAGAGCCAGAAGCTGCGTCGCAAGCACGCGTCGGAGATGATGCAAGCCAGCCTGTCGAAGCTGTCACTGCTGGAGGTCACACAGTCGCCTCCTGCCGCAGGCTCAGCATCCGCAGAAGAGGACCCAGCATCGGTGGCCCCGGAGGCTCCCTCGGCGCCGCCTGCGGCCGTCGCCCTCACCCTCGCCGAGCTTACGGCGGCGACGGACGGCTTTGGAGAGCAGAGGCTCATCGGCAGCGGCGGCTACGGCCGCGTCTTCACCGCGGATGCGCTGCCGTCGCTGCCGCCCGCGGGCCTGCCGCTGTGGCTGCGCCACAAGCCCGTCGCCGTCAAGCGCGCCAAGTCGGGCGTGCACGATCTCGCCGATCTGCAGCGCGAGGTGAATGTGCTGCAGCAGTGCAGCCACCCACACCTGCTGCCGCTGCTCGGCTACTATCTTGAGCACGAGGCGCCGTGCCTCGTCTTCCCGCTGATGCGCGGCGGCAGCTTCGCCGATCGGCTGTGGCCAAAAGAGGCCGACCCCGAGCACCTGCGCCGCCTCGGCCTCGGTGCGTCGCTGAGCCCTCTGATTTGGCACCAGCGCCTGCGCATCCTGCAGCAGGCGACCGACGCGCTGCTCTATCTGCACACGCCGGTGCCTGGCGGCAAGGGCGCCGTCGTCCATCGCGACTTCAAGCCGGAGAACATTCTGCTCGACGACGAGCTCAACGCCTACCTCGCAGACACGGGCTTCGCCAAGATGGATGCCGACCCCGAGGCATCGAAGATGAAGAGCGCGTCGAATGCGCTCTACCTGACCCGCGGGTATCTCGACCCGGGGGTCGTCCAGGGACGCGAGTATTCGTCAGCGACCGATGGCTGGGCGCTGGGCATCACACTGCTTGTAGCATTCACTGGCCGATCGCCTCTCAACATGATTGACAATTGCGAGGAGTCATTCGAGCTCGATTTCCCCGACATCGATGCCGTGAAGCTCGCCGATGCCGAGGCTGGCTGGCCGCCGCACGTGGCGGTGGCGATCAAGGATGTCGTCCGGTCTGCTGCGTCGGGTTTGTGCCACGGCAGTGTGCGGAAGAGGCTCACGGTAGCCACCGCGCTGGCAACGCTGACGAGCCTGGCTGATGACGATGGGAGCACTGGCACCGGCCGCGGCGCGCTCGACGGCTCGGTGCTTTCAAGCTCGGAGCAGCCCGCGAGCTCGGCGGCATGCTACGTGCCCACGCCGCTCTCGCTGCAGGTGCGTGAGATGCGCAAGGGCTCCGATGCGCACAAGGGCATCAAGGACAACATGCTGCTCGCGTTCAGCAGCGTGATGTCTCGACTCGACGCCATCTATGCCGGAAGGGCGGCGTTGGCGCCCGAGGGCTTTGAGGAGCGCATCAACTATTGGCGTCGCGAGTGTGGCATGCGGACCGACCTGAAAGATCGGCTGCACTCGCTCCGCATTTGGGCGAATGCAGCGCGCCACCTCGACGACGATCGGTGGCGCCGCGATGGCCCACGGGACGAGGCGGAGGCGTCGAAGGTTGTGTCCGCAGTGAAGACAGCGATCGAGGCGCTCGAGGGCGCCTGATCATGCTGTTGAGTATCATGCATGAATTGCATGGCATCGTGTAGGACGCACTTGTAGTACATTGTAAGTACATTGTATCAGAGGGATGACAATGAGCGACACAGACCGAGGAGAGCGGACTGTCGTGTACTTTAGAACTTATTTACAAGTGGCGTAAACGAAAGCATAAGGATTTTTACGCTACGTTCGAGTGTCACCCATCACGCCACGTAACAAGTGCACATGATGCACAGAGAAGACCGCCACGCTTCTTGGATCTTGCATGCCGTTGCGGGTCGCTCGTCCCCCGCACGTCCTCGCGCCTCGCCCCGACGTGATGTGCCGTTTCCGCTCCGCGGCGCGCGGGGGTCGTTAAACTCGTACGTACTTCTTTTTACTTCGTGTCATCTAGTGTGGTGCGTACCGTCGACACCGCGCGCGCGCACGCTCTCGGACTTACGGACTGTCTCACGACAAGACCCTTACACTCGGTGCACTCGGACTCAAACATGCACCTCTGCGTGCTGCCGTGCGCCGTGCTCCTCCCTGCAGCTGTGCACGCTCCCAAGAGTCCTGCAGCTGTGCACGCCGCGCCGCAGCTGTGCACGCCGCGCTTGGTCCTGCAGCTGTGCACGCTCCAAAGTGTAACACACTCTCGAGTCTCGTCTCATCGTCTGTTCCGTGGTCTCAGTCTCGAGGCTGCCTGCACGCACTGCTATCTCTTTAGACACGACCCTGTAAGCCCACTGCGTCCGCTGCGTCTTATGTAAGCCCACTGCGTCCGCTGCGTCTTCAGTGACCAGAGGAGGAGCCCCCATGTCTGATGCAGCAGCGTGGTCAAGGGCAGCGCTTGGCTTGTGCGGCACAGTAAAGTCGGTTGTGCAGCTGGCCGATCATGAGGCTCCCGCCGAGCGCAGGTCCTCCTGCCATGTGTGGATGAGACAGCGGATGGCGAGGTTGGGGAAGAGCATCTTGACCTCGAGCTCGGCGCCCGTCATCGGACTGGTCGAGTGGCCGACGAGCCATTCCTCGATCGCACGCCGCTCGTAGGTATGGCCATCTGCAGCCGAGACCGGGTCGATCATGAGGTCGTGCGTGATCGAGCAGATGAAGTTGGGAGGCGGGTGCTCCGCCTCCTTCGCCGCTGCTGCTGCCGTTGCAGCCTGCGCCGTTGCCGCTGTCTGCACCGCCTGCTCGCGAGCTTGCTCCTCCGCCTCTGCCTTCGGACTTGCGGGGGCTTGCCTCTGTCGCTCCTTCTTCTTTGGTTGCCGCAGCTGGGTACAGACGGACGTTGTGAGGGCCCCACTGAGAGCCGCATTGCTTGCCTCTGGAATGCTTGTTGCTGCAGCGCCTGCTGCTGCATCGCCTGCGGAGACGCCAGGAACGTCGCATTCGTTCGCGCCAACTTCAAATAGCACTTGCTTGCTGCCCCGCTTCTTCTTCTTCTTGACCTGGGGCGCGTTGGCCTTCTCTGCCACCTCCTCAGCCAGCAAAGTCTCGGCGATGGCATTGGCCAGTTGCTCCGCCTCGCTCAATGCGCATCCATGGCCATGCGCAGCCGCGAGGCCAAACAGCCGCCGCGCCTCCGCCACGTCCGGTGGTCCGCCGAGCCCTGTCTTGTTCATGAGCCCGAGTTCGTATTGAGCATCAGCGAACCCCTGCGCGGCCGCGAGGCTATACAGCCGCCGTGCCTCCAACAAGTCCTGCGGTCCACCAAGCCCTCGCAGGTGCATCCACCCGAGGTTGGATTGAGCCTCAGCAAGCCCTTGCGCAGCTGCGAGGCCATACAGCCGACGCGCTTCCGCCACGTCCTGCGGTCCGCCCTGCCCTTCGGCGTGCATGATCCCGAGGTTGGATTGCGCTTCAGCAACCCCTTGCGCAGCCGCGAGGCCAAACAGCCGCCGCGCCTCCACCTCGTCCTTTAGTCCGCCGAGCCCATGCATCCAATGCATGCATCCAAGGTCGAACTGAGCCATTGCATGCCCTTGCGCAGCCGCAAGGCCATACAGCCGCCGTGCCTCCGCCTCGTCCTTGGTTCCTCCCCGCCCGCCGAAGTGCATGGTGCCGAGGCTGTGCTGCGCATCAAGATCACCCTGTGCAGCCGCAAGGCCATACAGCCGCCGCGCCTCCGCCTCGTCCTTGCGTCCGCCCTCCCCTTCCTCGTGCATGAGCCCGAGGCTGTACTGTGCTTTATTATCCCCTTGCGCAGCCGCGAGGCCAAACAGCCGCCGCGCTTCCGCCTTGTCCTTGCGTCCGCCCTCCCCTTGAGCGTGCATGAGCCCGAGGTTGTACTGTGCTTTATAATCCCCTTGCGCAGCCGCGAGGCCATACAGCCGCCGCGCCTCCGCCTTGTCCTTGCATCCGCCCTCCCCTTCCTCGTGCATGAGCCCGAGGCTGTACTGCGCATCAGGATGACCCTGTGCAGCCGCGAGGCCAAACAGCCGCCGCGCCTCCACCTCGTCCTTTGGTCTGCCGAGCCCATGCATCCAATGCATGCATCCAAGGTAGAACTGAGCCATTGCATGTCCTTGCGCAGCCGCAAGGCCATACAGCCGCCGCGCCTCCGCCTCGTCCTTGCGTCCGCCCTCCCCTTCGAAGTGCATGAGCCCGAGGTTGAACTGCGCATCAGGATCCCCCTGTGCAGCCGCAAGGCCAAACAGCCGCCGCGCCTCCGGCATGTCCTGCGGTCCGCCCTCCCCTTCGAAGTGCATGAGCCCGAGGTTGACTTGCGCATCAGGATCCCCCTGTGCAGCCGCAAGGCCATACAGCCGCCGCGCCTCCGGCAAGTCCTGCGGTCCGCCCTGCCCTTGGCAGTGCATGAGCCCGAGGTTGAACTGCGCTTCAGCAAGCCCTTGCGCAGCTGCGAGGCCATACAGCCGCCGCGCCCCTGCCTTGTCCTTTGGTCCGCCGAGCCCTGCGTAGAGCACGTCAGCGAGGCGGTACTGCGCATCAGCATGCCCTTGCGTAGCCGCGAGACCAATCAGCCGCCCTTGCGTAGCCGCGAGACCAATCAGCCGCTGTGTCTCCAGGAAGTCCTGCGGTCCGCCCTGCCCGTGGCCGTGCATGAGCCCGAGGGTGAGCGCTTCAGGATTTCCAGCGTCCGAAGCGTTTTTGCTGTAAAGAAAGCGTAAACAGTGAAATGCATGCACGTAGGTCGAGTTTGGCCGCGCCGCGGCGGCAGCGGCGACGGCGGCGGGCCGCGCGCTGTCTTAGACTCTTAGTCGCGGCGCGCGCGCGCACTTGATCGCTGTCGGCCTGAGCCCCGGCAGCCCCCCCAATAACCCGAAGGCCCCTGTTCCCTAATCCCTATTCCCTAAGGTTCTCACCCAAAGGCCCAATCAAGCGCTGAGGCTCTCTCCCACCTGCGCCGGCCCCTTTCCCCGGACACCATGACCCCTCAGGTGCGCAGAGTCGCGTCATCAGAGGAGGCCTGGAGGGAGCATCGCCTCCCGTCCGCGTCCCGTCCATGGCCTTCCTCTGACCTCTGTCCGTCTCATCTCGTTCTTTCGCTTTGCTCACTTTGACACTTTCAGCACGACACTGACGTGACCGGACGTGGGACGAGTCGAGTCACGAGCGCCGGGCAGCGGGGGCCGTCGCCCGTCCGCTTTATATATGATTTGTGCGAAATCGCCCCACCCCTCCGCTCCCACTTTGACTGTCGGATTGCCGCTCATCGATAACATCTAATACGCTCGGCTCGCTCGCTCGCTGCTCTCTACCTCTCTCTCTCTCTCCTCTTCACGACCAGCGCTCGTCCACAAAGGCATCCGGATCCTCGTCATCCTCGTCGAGCCCTCCGCGCGTCCCCGGCGCCCCCGGCGTCCCCGGCGTCCCCGGCGCCTTGCCCTCCTGCGCCCGCCGCCGCGTCCAGGGGTCGGCCGCGCTGCCGCCACGCTGCGTCTTCTGGTCCTCGTCCTCGTCGCCCTCGGTTTCGTCAAGGCCCTCCTTCGCCACTCGGCTGCCATCGGCGTTCAAGCGACGTCGGAGGAGGAAGGCGACGCCCTCATTGGTGGCGCGGCGCAGCGCCTCGGCCTCCTCGGCCGCCTCGGCCGCCTCGGCCGCCGCTGCCGCATCACGAGCGAGCTCCGCCTGGCGCTCAGGCGTGCGCAGCTCCGCCTGCAGCCTTGCCGCGTACCGAAAGTCCTCATTTTTCACCGCCACCGCGAGGGCGTCTTGCAGCTGGGCGGCTGTCAGGACGCCCGGCGGCGGCGGCGGCGCGCGGAGCGCTGTGTTGAGCACCTCGAGCTGGCGCGATCTGGCCTCGCGCTTCATCGCTTCCATGATGCCCTCGGGTGGGGAGGTCGGAGGGAGCAGGCGCGCCGTCTTGAGCATCGCTGCCTCGAGCACCGCCTGCGCCGCGCGCGCGTCATCCTCATCCACGCCCACACGCAGCCGCTCAAGCGCCTCCGTGCGCTGCGCGGCGAGCTTTCGAAGGACCTCGCGCGCCGTCGTGGTGTCGGCGAGCCGCTTCTGGATCGCGAGCACCTCCGCCGCTAGCCTCGCCAACTCCGCCTCCTCCTGCTCCGCCGCCTCCACCAGCTCGCCCACTGCGCGCTCCTGCCGTGCCGAGGGGCCACCCATGCCACGTGTCTCACTGGCCGCGGCCGTTGGCCACGTGGCGCTCGAGGCGGCGCTCGGCTGTGGGGACAGCGCGGCGCTCAGACGCTCGGCCTCCGCCGCCGACGACGCCGCGCCCGACTCGGACGGAGCGCCGTCTTGAGCACGCTGTGAGCGAGCCCAGACCGCCTCGATGGCCGCACGGTACCCCTCGGCGCGAGCCGCCTCCTCCTTGGCCTCCTGCGCCGCCTGTGCCGCCCAGCTGCCAAGCGCGAGCCGCATGCACACCGCCAGAGTTTCGTCAATTAAGAAGCGCGAGCCGCATGCACGCCGCCCGAGTTTCGTCAATCAAGAAGACACCGCCCGTCGGTATCAATCAAGAGGCACTCACAAGGCACACACGAGGCGCTCACAAGGCCCTCACGAGGCCCTCTCATACCTGGCGAGGGCTTGGCGCATGCGCCGCCTCTCCGCCTCATCCTCGAGGCTGACTAACGCGCGCGTGGCGGCCAGACGCCGTGTGTACGCGCGCCGCGCCGTCGCGTTCACGGCGAGCTGTGCGCCCTCCAGCTGCTTGAGCAGCACATTGATCGGCCTCGTGAGCGGCTCATCCTGGGCGCGCAACATCGAGAGCTCATCCTCAACGGCCTCGATCTCCTCCCTCATCGCGCCGAGGCGGTCGTACTCGTAGATGCGCGCAGTGCGCTCCGAGCCCGCGACCCTCGCAACCGACTCACTGTCGCGGGCAAGGCGCTTCCTGGCGGCGGCTGCCTTCGCCCGCGCCGCGCACGCCTGAGCCTCCACCGCAAGCTCCGCCTCCACCGAGGTCGTCGAGTCGAGGTCGGCGCGCGCCCTGGCCTTGGCGAACAAGTCGGTCGCACGCGCGTCCGCCGCACGCTTTGCGCGCTCGCCGCTCCAATCGGCTATCGCCTCCGCCAGTCGGATGTCGCTGGCGCTCGGCGCTGCCGCCTTGGCCATCATCTCGCGCAGAGCAGCTTCGGCAGAATCTTCAGCATCCTCGCCGCCGCCGGCGAGTGCAGCGGGTGCACAGGGGCGCCACGCCTTTGCCGGCATTGAGAGCTGCCCCGCACGCGGAGTCAGCATGTAGCCCATGGCTGGTGACGTGAGAAGCCCAAGCCGTAGGACAGCATCCACCAAAGCGGTGGCGGGCATCTTGGGATTCCTAAAGGAAGTCTCCCGCGCGGCCCGCCATGGTGTGAATGTGTGTGTGAATGTGAATGTGTGAACGTGTGTCTAGACACACACGGCGGCCCCCAGCGAACCCGACCCTGCCGCCACCCGCTCCCAGAGCGCCTCCCCGCGCCTGCTCGAAGGCGGTCGGCGAAATGAAGACGCGCGCGGCAGACGCGTAGCGGCCGGCGGTGCAGCCAGAGTCCTCGACGAGCTCGAGACGCGAGAGGCGGAGGCGGGCATGCGCAACTTGTCACAACTGCCGCGGCGAAGCCGACCTGGGAGCGCAGCGTCGAGATTCCCTACCGTACCGGTTCAAAAACACCGGGGTTTTCGGGACACACACGGGACACACTGTAGGCCGTTCCTTGAAACCAAACCTCTTGCCGCACATCCAAGAATTGAAGCCCCGCTTCTCGAATTTTGGCCTCCTCTGTCAGACCCTGCATTCGCAGGACTTTGCCACGGAGTGGTCGAGGATGAGTACAGAAGGGTTTACTCCGCTTCGCGAAGAGGATGAGGTCGAGGTCGAGGACGCGGACGCGGACGCGGGCGAATTGTCCCAGAGCGACCTCGACAGCCAGGTGCTGCTGTCCAAGTCGCTCGGCGGCGTCGAGGACGAGGACGCGTACGCGTACGCGTACGAATTGTTCAAGAGCGACGCGGACGAATTGTTCAAGAGCGACCTCGACAGCCAGGTGCTGCTGTCCAAGAAGCTCAGAGGCAAGGTGCATACTGTGAGCTGGTCGGGCACCAAGATCGCGTGCGGCGATGAGGCCATGTCGGTGACGGTGCTGGACGTGGTGAGCGGAAAGGAGTGGTCGAAGAAGCTCGGCGGCAAGGTGCGCAGCGTGAGCTGGTCGGCAGATGGCACCAAGATCGCGTGTGGCGATGGCGCCAAGTTTGTGACGGTGCTGGACGCGGCGAGCAAAAAGGAGGCGTGGTCCAAGGCGCTCGGCGGCATGGTGTACAGCGTGAGCTGGTCGGCGGATGGCACCAAGATCGCGTGCGGCGATGAGGCCAAGTCGGTGACGGTGCTGGACGCGGCGAGCGGCAAGGTGGCGTGGTCCGAGGCGCTCGGCGGCGAGGTGCGCAGCGTGAGCTGGTCGGCAGATGGCACCAAGATCGCGTGCGGCGATGGCGCCAAGTTTGTGACGGTGCTGGACGCGGCGAGCGGCGAGGTGGCGTGGTCCGAGGCGCTCGGCGGTGAGGTGTACAGCGTGAGCTGGTCGGCGGATGGCACCAAGATCGCGTGCGGCGATGGCGCCAAGTCGGTGACGGTGCTGGACGCGGCGAGCGGCGAGGTGGCGTGGTCCAAGACGCTCGGTGGCTGGGTGTACAGCGTGAGCTGGTCGGCAGATTGCACCAAGATCGCGTGCGGCGATGAGGCCAAGTCGGTGACGGTGCTGGACGCGGCGAGCGGCAAGATGGCGTGGTCCAAGACGCTCGGAGGCTGGGTGCGCAGTGTGAGCTGGTCGGCGGATGGCACCAAGATCGCTTGCGGCGATATGGCCGAGTCGTTGACGGTGCTGTACGTGGCGAGCGGCGAGATGGTGTGGTCCAAGACGCTCGGCGGCAAGGTGCGCAGCGTGAGCTGGTCGGCGGATGGCACCAAGATCGCTTGCGGCGATGGCGCCAAGTCGGTGACGGTGCTGGACGTGGCCAGCGAAGAGGTGGCGTGGTCCAAGACGCTCGACGGCGAGGTGCGCATCGTGAGTTGGTCGGCGGATGGCACCAAGATCGCGTGCGGCGATGGCGCCAAGTCGGTTACGGTGCTGGACGTGGCCAGCGAAGAGGTGGCGTGGTCCAAGACGCTCGACGGCGAGGTGCACAGCGTTAGCTGGTCGGCGGATGGCACCAAGATCGCGTGCGGCGATAAGGCCAAGTCGTTGACGGTTCTGGGCGCAGCGAGCGGTGAGATGGTGTTGTCCAAGACCATCAACGGCGGGGTGCGCAGCGTTAGCTGGTCGGCGGATGGCACCAAGATCGCTTGTGACGATGGCGCCAAGTCGGTGACGGTGCTGGACGCGGCGAGCCGCGAGGTGACGTGGTCCAAGACGCTCGACGGCGAGGTGCGCAGCGTGAGCTGGTCGGCGGATTGCACAAAGATCGCGTGCGGCGATAAGGCCAAGTTTGTGACGGTGCTGTACGCGGCGAGCGGCGAGATGGTGTGGTCCAAGGCGCTCGGCGGCTGGGTGTACAGCTTGAGCTGGTCGGTGGATGGCACCAAGATCGTGTGCGGCGATGGCGTCAGTTCAGTGACGGTGCTGGACGCGGTGAGCGGCGAGGTGACGTGGTCCAAGGCGCTCAACGGCGGGGTGTACAGCGTGAGCTGGTCGGCGGATGGCACAAAGATCGCGTGCGGCGATGATGCCAACTCTGTAACCGTGGTGAAGCTGCACCAACCCTGGTTCTTGGCCTCCCGCTCGCTACATAACCTCGCCGAGCTTCCGACTCTGTTGGCCAGCCCACAAGGCCTGCGAGGCCGCATGACAAACGGCCGCACCATCGCCGCCCACCTGATCGCCGCAAAGGACCCGCGTTGCATCGAGTGGCTGCCGGCGCCCGATGCGTCCGCCGCGGCGCTCTTTGCGCCAACTATCCTGTGGCGCGACGTGACAAGGCATCACATGCTCGACCATGCTCTCGCCACTCGCCAGACCAAGGTGCTCAAGTTGCTCCTGCAGCACGTTTTCAAATTCATCCCACCCGAAGCGCGAGACCCTCTGCTCGACTCGCCTAGGGTGCCATACGAACCCTTTCTGTGCGAGCTGGCGCGCACGTTCCCGGCAATTCTCGTCGCGCTGCTCGAAGACTTCGGCCTGGACGAGTACGGCGCCAACAAGTCCAACGCGCCGCAGGTACGCTTTGCCTACCCCGCAGAGCTCACAGCCGAACCCGGCCGCCTCGGACTGGCGCCGTGGCCTACCGCGCACCCCGACAAAGACGGGAAACTATACGACGCCTTGAAAGCGAAAGGGCAAGCCAAGGCCCAGACTGCGAACGCCGCTGATGGAGAGGAGGAAATGATTGAGGTCGATTGCCGCGTCGCCGGCGTGCCTGGCCTTGTTGCCCGCCCACCCAAGGACCCCAACGCCCCCGATCTCTTCAAGATCCTCGTCGAAAGGGAGGACACCAGAATCCTGCGGAGCGAGGCCATGCGCGTCGCCATCGCGTTCAAGTGGGAGGCCTTCGGTTACGAGAAGTGGCGCTGGCAGGTTGCTCGGATGGCCGTGCTCGTTGCAACCTACGCTGCCGGGCTCGCGCTCGCGCTCAATCCGCGCTCATCGCTCCACGCCGTCGCTGGTGTCTCCCTCTTTGCCATTACCTGCGTCATGGCCGTGTGGCTTGGCTACGAGGAGATGGTTCAGATGAAGAAGGCGACGAGTGGCGTGCGAGAGCACTTGAGTGACCCGTGGAACGAGAAGATGGTTCAGATGAAGAAGGCGACGAGTGGCGTGCGAAAGCACTTGAGTGACCCGTGGAACTGCGCCGAAGTCCTCTCGATAGCGACCATCCTGGTCGTAGGTACTCTGCTTGTCGTGGGCCTAGCTGCCGAGGAGCGCACACAGGATGCGGCACGGACGCTCGGCGCGGTGGGCATGCTGCTGCTGCTCTTCCCGATGATGCAGGTGGGCCGTGGCGACGAGAACTTTGCCTTCCTCGTGAGCATGCTCGAGCGGATCATCATCGACATCAGACCATTCTGCCTCGTGCTCGGCCTCGCGCTCGGCACGACCTCGTTTGCGCTCCGCCTGCTCAAACACGACGATGAGAGCTACAACGACCCGTTCACGGCGGCCTTCACCTCGTACTCAATGATGGCCATGGGTGACTTTGAGCAGGACTCGTACAATGACAGCGCTCTACTCGCCACCGTCTTCCTATATGCGACGTTCATCGTCAACATAGTCTTTCTCAACGCGCTCATCGCCATCATGGGCGACACGTATGACAATGTGCAGGAGACGCGCCTCGAGAGCAGCCTCTTGCGGCGCGGCAAGCTGCTTATCGAGATTCAATCTCTCATGATGGAGAAAGAGCTTGACAACCCCGAGTTCTTCCCGAAGTGGGTGCACGCGATCGTAAAGCGCTCCGAGGACAAGGACAAGAATGCTTGGGCAGGCCGCATCCATGCAGTGACCAAGGAGGTGAAGGCATCGGTGGCCAAGTTGCAGGAGCAGTCTGAGGCTAAGTTTGCACAGATGCACAAGCACACTGAGGCCAAGTTTGCGCAGCTACTCGAGCAACAGGACAAGATGCACAAGCAGCAGGCCAAGATGCGCTTGCAGCAGGCGAAGGACGTGCTCAGCATTGTGGAGAGGCTTGGAGCTGTCGTCCCTTCTGCCCCTTTAACAAGTCGAAGACCTTATTTTGACTTGAGACTTCGAGACTTGACTTGAACCTGATTACGCATTACGGGAGCGATTCTCTTCCCCTCTGATCGGTCTCGAAAGACGAAAGTGGCTGGTACCGGAAATTCGGAGGAATGCCAGTTTCGAGTCCGTCTATCATCATCTCATCCGTTAACGAAACAAACCAACACGGCGTCAGAACGTGCGGCGCGCGCAACAGCGCCGACGAGTGGGGCAAGCGGCCCGTCGTACGTTGCAGCGGTCCTGGCCGGAGCGCGCAGAAGGAACAGGGTCGCCACATACGACGAGACCAGCCACAGGACGGGACCGCGCAAGCAAAAGATACCGCACATCGCCGACGCGAGAACTGCGACAGGCAGGCTAACGGAAGAAATCAAGATCGGACCGCAGATGATCGGCATGATTGAAAAAAGCGCATCACTCGCACGGACGGCAGAGGCAGCGGCAAGACAACGACGGCAGAGATATGATGACGGTTGACAAAACCCCACCCCCCACCCCTCCCCCCACCCCCCACCTGATTGCCTGTCACAATCCCGCCTGGTAGTATAGGGCAGCGAGCACCAGAGATCACACTGTGTGCTGGGAGAGACCGACCTCACTAGCGAAAAATGCGAAATTGAGTAGCCCGAGCGAGCGAGTACTCAGGTACTTGTGTTGACCGAGGGGAGCGGAGCCGTCCGTTGAGACGGTGGTGGAGTGAGCGTGGGGGGACCGCGAAGAAACTGAACTGAACTGAATCTCATGTGTGGTTATAATCCTGGGGCTTCTCTGAGAAATACAGCATAGTTACTGACTTCGTAGTACGAATCTATCTCAGTCTGTAGTAGTCCCGAATAGTGCACTCGACGTGACAGACGTGGAATTTTCGCCGGCAGCAGCTCGCGACAGGCCCCCCGCTCTAAGGGGAAACGAAAAGGCCGCGACGCCCCCTTGATGAGGGATGTAATTATTGCGCCTGCTCGGAAACATGGCGACAGGGCTTCCTCCGATGGCCACGGCGCATTTGCTCGCGGAGGAACTGATCACGTTCATCGACGCTTCGCCCACGCCCTTCCACATGTGCGCCAAGGGGGGCGCGATGCTGCTCGCGGCGGGCTTTGTCGAGCTTGTGGAGACTGACGCGTGGCGTCCGCTGCTCAAGCCGGGCGGCAAGTACTTCTTCGTCCGGGGCGGCACGCTCGTGGCCTTCTTCATCGGCGCGGCGTTTGCGGCGGGTAATGGCTTCAACATCGTGGGCGCGCACACGGACTCGCCCGTGCTCAAGCTCAAGCCGTGCTCCAAGAAGAGCGCCCACGGGTGCATCCAGATCAACGTGGAGGCATACGGTGGCGGGCTGTGGCACACGTGGTTCGACCGCGAGCTGAGCCTCGCGGGATCCGTGATCGTCAAGGAGGCGGACGGCTCCTTTGCCAAGAAGCTCGTCCACGTGCGCCGGCCGCTGCTTCGCATCCCCAACCTGTGTATCCACCTGACGTCCGCCGACGAGCGCGGCAAGTTTGCGCCGAACCCCGAGACGCACCTGCAACCGATCCTCGGGTTGATCTCCGAGGCAGTGAACAAGCCCGCGGCCGCGGCGGCCGAGGGCGGCGGCGGCGGCGGCGGCGGCGGCGGTGCGGCCGAGCCGGGCATGGACGAACGCCATTGCCCGGAGCTGCTGCAGGTCCTCGCGGCCGAGCTCGACTGCGAGATCGGGGCGATCTTCGACTTCGAGATGACGCTGTGCGACACGCAGCCGTCGCAGATCTGGGGTCTGCGCTCGGAGCTCCTCTCGGCCCCTCGCCTCGACAACCTGCTACACTGCTACACGTCGCTGCGTGCGCTGATGGTGCATGCGGACGAGGCCCCGCCGAGCGCAGACGATGTGTGTATGGTCGCACTGTTCGATCATGAAGAGGTGGGCTCGGACTCGACCACGGGCGCCGGTGGACCGATCATGAGTGAGTCCATGCAGCGCGTCTCGTCATGCTTCGCCCCGGACGAGCCGCACGCCGCCGCCGAGTCTCTTTTGATGTCCAACCGTCGCAGCTTTCTCATCTCGGCGGACGCTGCGCACGCCGTCCATCCCAACTACGCGGAGAAGCACCAGGTGGACTGATTGCGACCGATTGCGACCGATTGCGACCGACTGCGACTGATTCCGACCGATTGCGACTGATCGCGACTGCTTGCGACCGATTGCGACCGACTGCGACTGATCGCGACTGATCGCGACTGATTGCGACTGATTGCGTCCGATTACGACCGATTGCGACCGATTGCGACCAATCGCGACTGATCGCGACTGATTTCGACTGATTTCGACTGATTGAGCCGCTCCTCGACCTCTGCCAGTCGGCACACGCGCCCAAACTGAACAAGGGGACTGTCATCAAGACGAACGACAACCAGCGCTACGCGACCAACGGCGAGAGTGGTTTCGTCGTGCGCGAGCTCGCGCGCCGTGCTGGTATCAGCGTGCAGGTGACGCTGCTGCTGCTGCTGCTGCCACTGCTGCTGCTGCTGCTGCTGCGGCTGCTGCTGCTGCTGCCACTGCTGGTGCTGCTGGTGCTGCTGCTGCTGCTGCTGCTGGTGGTGGTGGTGGTGGTGCTGCTGCTGCTGCTGCTGCTGCTGCTGCTGCTGGTGCTGCTGCCACTGCTGGTGGTGGTGGTGCTGCTGCTGCTCTGATGACCATTGATGCACTCTGATGACCACTGATGGCCCACGAGGACCCGCAGGAGTTCATGGTGAAGAACGACTGCCCATGCGGATCGACGATTGGTCCGATCATCTCGAGCCGCACGGGCATTCGAACTGTCGACCTCGGCGCCGCGTGCTGGTCGATGCATTCGATCCGGGAGACGGTAGGGGGCTGGATGGGACCTCGAGATCGCATCCCCGAGATTGCATCCCCGAGATTGCATCCCCGAGATTGCGCCCCCGAGATTGCATCCCCGAGATCGCATCCCCGAGATCGCGTCCACGAGATTGCATCCCCGAGATTTCCTCCCCGAGATCGTCCCCGAGATTCCGGAGATTACATGGCCGGAGCCCCCATGATGACGGCGCTGAGTGTGTCTCCCCGATGGCCTCGCTCATCAGGTGGGCGTGGCCGACATTGAGAATACCTTCGTGCTCTTCCGTACCCTCTTCAGCTCCTTCGGCGCTCTTGATAAGAAATGCGTGTTCGGCAAGCCTCGGGTCTGCCTGCCGTGCGGGGTCCCCCCGCCTCCGCCTCATCTCGTCGGAGCCCTGTGAACTCCGCCTGATGACCTCACCAGCTTGATGGCGCCTCATCAGCTTGACGGCCTCGTGCTCTCATGATGAGCACGTCATCAGCCTAGGAGGACACGTCATCAGCCCGATCTCGCCTATGAGGACACGAGGCCATCAAGATGATGAGCTGCGTCATCAGCTCGATCTCGACTACGACCACGGCGAGAGTTGGTGGAGCAAGATTAATGATAGGCATTGGAATGGTTGCGGAACGAAACGCCTACTACGCACATGTAAATCGTATAACGCGAAGGCGAGTTTGGAGTCTTGGGGGTTACTTGGTTGGGGACGGCAGCCCTGGTTTGGAGACACAACGTCGCACAGTACCGGTCGCAAAGTGTACCGTCGCAAAGTACCGGTCGGCGGTCGCCCAGTAAGGCAATCTCGCCCAGTTTCTCGCCCAGTTTATTGGAGACCACGAGGGTTGGTGGAGCAAGATAAAAGGTAGGCATTGGAATGGTTGCGGAACGGAACGCCTACTACAAACTTGTAAATCGCGGTGCACGGGGGTGTACAACGCGAAGGCGAGTTTGGAGTCTTGGGGTTTACTTGGTTGGGGACGGCCCCTGGTTTGGGTATTGGGGACATCAAAGTACATGTAAATCGCGGCGGTGCACGGGGGTGAGTCTCGTACAATCTCGTACAACGCGAAGGCAAGTTTGGAGTCTTGGGGTTTACTTGGTTGCCAAGCAACCCCCCACCAGACCTAACTCGTATACCCATTCAATTAGCCCCGTACGTAACGAGCTGAGATGTTCCAGTGATTTTCACTCAATATTGCCAAAATTCAATTTGACATGTACATGTGGGGCTGAGATCGACGTACGTGGACGAGGAGAAGATTGCCCCCAGGGAATCTCCCCTCGAGTCGTGCTCACTCGATGTTTGTGCTCAACACGGCGTTTTGTACCCGTGCGCACGGGTACAAAACGCCGTGTTGGCAAGTCCACCTATATCTGGCAAGTTATGAATGTGAGCCTCTCTCATTCATAGGAATTCTAACTTCTTTTGGGATTTGGCCACCCACCAAAAATGCCGCGTCGTGGCCTCGCTGTCTGATCACCAGCCGAGCACGATGGCTGAGCGCTCATGCCCTCGCTGCACATTGCTCACGAGGAACCAGGACGCTACGACGTGCGAGCTGTGCGGTGCGGCTCTTCCTCGACTCGGACCGCCAGCTTCCGCTCAGCCCTAGGTCACAGGCAAGCGCAAGCAGCCACCAGCAGGCAAGCAGCGCGGCATTGCTGCCTTCTTCGGCGGCGGCGGCAACGGCGCCGGGAGAGGAGCGCCCGCCGCAGCGCCATCGGCGGTCTCCGCAGCGCCATCCACGGCCGCCTCAGTGCCATCAGTCCCTCATGCCGCGCCGACGCCCGCCCGCCAGGCCGTCGCAGCAGCTGTCCGTCCAGCTTGCCATGGACGACGGGCCGCCGCCCGACCTGAGCCTGCCGCTCGCGCAGTACCAACCGCTTCGGGCGGGCTGGCAACCGGGTACGCCAGTGCCGTACGCGCACGTCGCGGCTGCGCTCGACGCCGTCTCAGCTACACGCTCACGGCTGGCAAAGGAGCTCGCACTCAGGAATGCGATGCGCGCGCCGCTCGCGCTGGACGCGTGCGCCGCGGATCTGGAGGCGCTGTGCTACCTCCTCTCACATGCCAAGGATGCGCAGTCGGGGGGCCACCGGCTTCGCCCCGATTGGTCGACAGACCGGCATGTCCCGTCCCAGCCTAGATTAGCCTAGACGCTAGAGCAACCATGCTCGACGTGGGTATACGTATAGATAGTTATTGTAACACCGATTAGTGCCAATCAGGGGTTCAGCATACAAACCCACACATGGTGTACGAAACCAGACACACTCACGCCAAACCCTCCCCATTGGCTGGACCACCTGGTGCTGCTCCACCGCTGGCGCCACCCCCTATCGTGCGTCGACGTGCCGCCGACACGCCATAGCTGACGTCCAGTTTTTTCACAGTTTCACTGCCAACTGAGTGTGTCCAAGTTCCGTCCATTCATTCACTGCATGCATTCATACGCTCTACGCTGCGAGCGGAGAGGCAGTGCACACCCTCGCGTCACCTCGACCTGTGCGGAGCCCAGAGCCCCAGACGTGCCGGCCGATCCACGTGAGCCTGCCGCGAGCTGCTGCCATGAGCATCGAGACGAAGGAAGGGGCGAACATTTCCCTGCGTCCGCACCGACTGCAAAGCGGTAAGCTAGCGGCACTGGACCCGAACAAGCCAAGGTTCTGGCGCGACATCGACCTTGCGGGCCACTTGCACATCGTGGATCCGAACGACCCGACCAAGGTGCTGCGCGACTTCACAACGGTGCCCTTCACGTCGTCGTCGGGGAAGGCGACGCGGTCCACCTGGGGTCGCCTGATGCAGATCCTGGAGGCGCCCGGCGACCTCCCCGACGGCACGATCTCGGTCACGGACCCCAAAGGCAGCGTCGAGACCCATAACGTCCGCCGAGTGAGCTACGGGTCGCCGGCGCATCAGCGGCTGCTGGAGGACGTGCGCGACCAGACTATGACTCTCTCGCGCCTGGACCTCCCCATCCTCGCGTGGCTCATCGAGGACATGGGCGTGCTCCACATCAAGACGACCACGTCCTCCTCGACGCGCGCGCATGAGGAGTGGCTCAAGAAGACCGCCGGGGGCGAGCTGGGCATCCTCGCGAGCATGGTCCCGGTCACCCGCGCGCGCTTTGAAGCTCAGCGCCTCGAGCACGCGACGCAGCCGTCGCAGCCGCCACCGCCGCCGACGCCGCCGCCACCGCCGCCGCAGCCGCAGCCGACGCAGGCGCAGCCGACGCAGCCGTCGCAGCCACCGCCGCCGCCGCCGCCGCCGCCGCCGCCGCCGACGCGGCCGCAGCCGACGCAGCCGCCGCAACCGCTCGTGCAGCCGCCTCAGCCGCCCGTGCAGCCGCCGCAGCTGCCACAGCCGACGTCGAAGCTGGGTACCCTGCTGCTAAGCCAGTGGACGCGCATGAACCAGCTCAGCCCAGACGATACAGCGCGCCTGTTTGCTGCCTATGACGTGTCAAAAGAACATGGCATTGCCACATTCTTGGCTTTTGGCCAGGGCCTGCGGGCTGGCGCTGGCTCCAGCAGCTCCGGCGGCGGCAGCATGCAGCAGCCGCCACCGGCGGGGCTCGCACCGCGTTACGAGGCCTCTGATGATTCGGACTATGATCCCAATCAGCAGACCTCCCCCATCAGCCTGCGGCTGGCGGCCGAGTGGCTGGCGGCCAAGCACGCCGGGTGCGCTGGGGCACCTCGCCCGGCCACCCCACCAGCGCGTGGCGCGAAGTCGCCCGGCTCAGTGTCGCCTGAGCCGGGCGGCAAGAACAAGCGTGCACGCTGAGTGGGGGTGGAGTTCTGGAGAACTTCGAGCAGTGCGCGCGCGCGGCAGCGGCAGCAGTGGTGGCGTTTTCGATCGCAAGAGCACGAGCTGCGGTTGCGGGACTGTGCGGGAGCTGAGTTGGTGGGAACGGCAGTGGCGGCAGCTGCGGTTGCGGCATGGGTTGCGGACGCGGCGGTGGTGGCGATGGTGGCAATGGCGTGCGGCGGGGTCGCTTGCGCAGGCTCGACGGCACGTGCTGCAGCGAAGACAACATCGGCGGCAGGGCTAGGGTCACGATCCGCGGGGTGAGTCTGCGCGCGTGTGGAACGCAAGTGGAGCGTGTTCTCGGGCTTGTTCGGTTCGTACTAATGCGGGCCGCCTCTGACCCCCC
>Ga0210243_101017_pt1 | contig 22389 bp, 18 predicted proteins | sample ChrtobMeP5a_32mM_FD_155461 | JGI IMG/M metagenome (GOLD analysis project Ga0210243, IMG submission 155461) | Chrysochromulina tobin associated microbial communities from unialgal haptophyte culture, Seattle, Washington, United States - P5a_32mM | ecosystem: Host-associated > Algae > Haptophytes >...
CTGAGTGCCACTGAGTGCCCCCCGCATCAGCTACTCGTGCTCACACTGAGTGCCACTGAGTGCCCCCCGCATCAGCTACTCGTGCTCACACTGAGTGCCACTGAGTGCCCCCCTCATCAGCTACTCGTGCTCACACAGTCCGTGAGCTCGAAGCTCGAGCTCGAGTCGACACTCTTCCATCCGGTCTTCGCACAGTACGCCCCTCAAATCGCCGAGCTCGCCACGGCTGAGTGGGGGCAGGTAATGGCCCTGACCTGCACCTGAGTGCCACTGATTGCCCCCCTCGCCAGCTCTTCTTCATCGAGGTCAGCCACGCACTGCGCGCGCTCCGCCTCTGATGGCCTCTGATGACATCTGATTGCCCCCTCTCATCAGCTCTTCCTCAAGGAGGTCAGCCACGCACTACGCGCGCTCCTCCTCTTCGCTCGACGTCGCGGATCGCAACTCGGCGCCTTTGAAAAGTTCCTGCCGCTCTGGCGTGCGATGAGCCGCATGAACATGCGCTTTGGGCCACTCTGGAAGGATGCGCAGGTCATCGCCTCCTCTAATTGCCTTGATGGCCTCTGATTGCCTCCCTCATCATGATTGCCTCCCTCATCATGGGCCACTCTGGAAGGATGCGCAGGTCATTGCCTCTTCTAATTGCCTTGATGGCTGATGCCCACTGACGCCACCCGTTGTGGACGCACGCGCAGCTCTCGGCGGCCTTCACGCACGTCGAGCCTCTCGTGAACGCGTGGGTCGCTAATGAGCAGTCTCATTTTGACGAAGTGCTCGCTCGGATCCGGCGCCGTGGCGAGCGCCAAGGCGAGGCCCATGGGTTTCGGTGGGAGCCGATCGATGCCGACCGAGGCGCGTTCCATTCTGGCGTCGTCGACGAGCTGCTCGAGATAGTGCGCGCCTCGTTCCTGAGCTTGATGCTGAGCATGCAAGTGCTCACCACGGCGCCTTTTCCCCCTTTTCCACAGGTGCGCGCCTCGTTCCTAAGCTTGATGCGTATGCGGCTGCCTGACGCGCTCATGCGAAATGGGCTCCGTCGCCTCCTCGATCACACGGACGATTCCTTCGCCGGCTTGGCGGCGGCGCTCACGCATGATCTAGTGGACGCCGCCGCCGTGCGTGCGTCCGCGCAGAACGTCGCTGGAGTCGGCGCGGAGAATGGTTCTGTGCTCAGTGCTCTCCTCCCGTCTGTCGCGCTTCCCCCAGTCGGCGCGGGAGCCGGCGTTGGTGGGGGGGGCGGGGGCAGCAGCAGCGGCGGCGGCGGCGGCGGAGTCGGCGGGGGGGACGCTGGCGGCGGCACTGGTGGCGTCGGCGGCGGTTCGCTCGGATGGCTCACGCGGCAGGTGATTGCATCGTAGTGCACCTGATTGACACAGATTGCCACCGGTGGCCTCTGATTGCATCTGAGTGCACTGGCTGCACGCAGTGGCCACTCTGATTGCATCTGATCGCATCTGATTGCACTGGCTGCACGCAGTGGCCACTCTGGCGCAGTAGTGAGGTTGCCAACCGGCGCCGTGACGAGAAGGTGCTCGAGACGGCGCGCAATCTCCCCTTGACCTCGCTGCTCGTGCGCTGCGCGTCGCTCGGGCGGGTGTGGGAGCTTCTACCGGCCCTCTACGAGGAGCTCGTGACGCCGCTGCAGGCGCACCTGCTTGGGGGGGGCGTCGGGGGGGGCACCGGGGGGGGCGTCGGAGGGGATTCGCCCATGACGGCGCCAACGACGGCGTGCTTTGCGAGGGCGCGTCAGGCGCAGCTGGTGTGCCTCGAGCGCGTGTGCGAGCTGCTCGGCGCCAAGGTGGTCCTTGTTGACTTGCAGGTACATCCTGTGATGGCGTCTGATGGCGCCTGATGGCGTGCCGGAGGGGGGCCGTGATGGCCCCTGATTGCCTCCCTGATTGCCTCGCTGATTGCCTCCCTGAGTACCGCCTGATAACTCGTCCCCCGCAGCCCTCGATGCTCTCCTACCTGTACCAGCCCCGGGTGGCCGACGCCCGGCTGCGCGACGTGCTCAAGGCGCTCAACACGGCGCTGGGCACGATCGTGCGCAGTACGCCACAGCCGATGCTGCGTGAACGGCTAGTAGACGCCATCCTACGCGAGTGCTGCCACGCTATCGAGCACGTACTGCTCCACAGCGGCCCGGAGCGTTCCTTCGACCCTCCGGATGTGCCGTTGGTTCATCAGGTGATTGCGCACTGATTGAGCCCCTGATTGAGCCCCTGATTGAGCCCCTGATTGAGCCCCTGATTGAGCCCCTGATTGCAATCAGCGCACTTTCGACCCTCCGGATGTGCCGTTGGTGCCCATCAGGACCTGCAGCAGCTTCGCGCCTTTTTCATCGCCAAGGACGCGAGCGCCGTGCCCCAGGGAGTCTCTCCGACGCGAGTGGACGAGGTGTGCCGGCCGTTGCATGCACTCCTCCGACTGCTCGGCACACCAAGCGAGCCGCTGCTCCAGCTGTGGGAAGACCACGAGAGCGTACGCGCCGCCGCCGCCGCCGCCGCCGCCGGAACGAGCGGGGGCGCTGTCGCGAGCGGTGCCACCCCTCGCGCCCAGCACGGCGCGCGCGCCCCCGCCTTTCGGGAGGTGGAGGCGCTGGGCGCACCGCTTGCCCAGCACGGCGCGTGGCCTGTGATCGGCACGTGGGACGTGGCCGAGGCGCGCCGTAGTGAGCGCGCCGTAGTGAGCACATTGGACGTGGCCGAGGCGCGAGGTGGCGTGCTCACCACGGCGCGAGGTGACGTGTGGACGCTTCCACAGATCGTGCAGGTGGGTTGATGAGCCCTGATGGCATCTTTACGGCCTCCCTGATAGCCTCCCTGATGACCTCCCTGACTGGATCTGATTGCATCTCATCGTGCACAGGTGCTTGCCCACCGGTCCGATGAGGTCGCCAAGGCCTGGCATGCGCGCCAGCTCAAGGCAGCCCGAGCGGCTAGGCGCCGATGAGCGACGAGATCTGCTCCACGAGATGACAGCTATGCGATGTCTCTCATAATTCATTTCAGATTAATAGAATACCGGCTGTACGGTACCGCACGTACCAACCTATGAGAGACCAGACGTGCGGTGCGGATTAACTAAAACGGTTTAGCTGCTCCCCGGCTTTCCGGTTTCCCTTTCGCACAGCGGTGCGGACCGTCAGGTCCCGTCCTCTAGTCAGGTCCACACTTCGTAACCACACCACTTACGACTTACCACAAAGAATGCAGGAAGCAGCGGCGCTGCCAGTGCCACCCTCGCCCGCTGCGTGGGATGACGGTATCAACGGCCACCTGAATGTTATAAAGCGGGCCACCAGCAGGCCTAAAGCCGTGCGAAGCGAAAAGCGCCCGGCGCCCATTTAGTTTGTTCTGCTCGCTGCCCCCTGCTCGCTCGGCTGCCCCCGTGCCGCAACTCTGAAGCGTATGTGGATACTGTATGATGCCCCTTCCCTCTACTGAACGCTCTTCTTTCTTCTTCAGTCCTCCTCGTCCTCCTCGTCCTCCTCGTCCTCCTCGCCGCCGCCGCCGAGCTCGCCGCCGCTGCCACCGCTCTGCTTCTCGAAGCGCACCCCCGTCCGTGCGAGCACCTTCGCGATCTCGATTAGGAAGTCCTGCCGGATCTGCTTGTTCGGCGCCGTCGTGGCCACGTTGATGGAGGCCTCGAGCTCAATCGAGCTCTTGCCGTAATCGACCAGGTACGCCTCCCCCGGCTTCCCCGGAGCGAGATTGGGCATCCTCGCCACGACTTCGCGGATCTGGCTGATCAACTGCAATCAGGCGCACTCAGGAGCACTCAGGGGCCATCGGATGCCATCGGTTGAAATCAGAGGCACTCCGGTGCGCTCCGGTGCACTCCGGTGCACTCCGGTGCACTCCGGTGCACTCCGGTGCACTCGGATCAGTTGCAATCACCTGCGGGATCTTTGCCAGATCATCGTACTTGAGTCGGAGCCTCACCACCTCCTTCTTCGCCGTCCGACGCGAGAGGTTGACAATCTGCCGATCGGAGATGCAATCAGATAAAAGATACAATCAGATACAATCGAATGCAATCGGATGCAAACCGATACACAATCAGATAAAATCAGATGCGTTCAGAGGCAAGCAAAGGCAATCAGTGGCAATCACCTGCTTCTCGGCAAGCAGGCTATTGGGCAGTGTGACGAGATCGTTCTCTTCCGTGCGCAGTCGGCTCTGGTACCACCTGATGCGCCCGGGCACAGATGCAGAGCACTCAGACAGGCGAGTGCAATCAGATGCCACATCAGATGCCACATCAGATGCCATAATCAGGTGCCACATCAGGTGCGGAGCCCTCTGAATCGGGTGCATTCCGGTGCCATCCTGGTGCAATCAGGCGCAAAGTCGCACGCACCCAAAGTCCTCGACGACCCCCGTCATGCCAGCGCTTGCGATCTTGTCGCCGGTGCCGAAGGAGCCACTCGCTGCGATGATGAGTCCCTTGACAACGTTGGCGAGGGGCGTCTGGCACGCGAGGCCGACGACAATGGAAGAAAAGCCTCCGAGGGCTAGGACTGACTTGAGACGGAAGCCGAGCTCGACTGAGAGCACCTGGGCGCAGCCCGCGCCCGCGAAGAACCAGATCAGAGCGCCCCAGAGCCGATCGAGCGTCGCGGGGATTCCTTTGAGCTTCTCAGCGGCACTCGAGCCAGCTGACTTGCGGACCAGATGGGTCTTGACGCGCGTGAAGAGGAAGCCAGAGAGGAACGAGTAGCCGACCGTGTCGAGCACGGTCGGGATCTCGCCCGCGACAATCTTGGACATCAATTTGGTGCACGAGAGCGTCCAGCATGCCGCATCCGCGAGGAGCAGCACGAAGAAGAGCCTGGCAAACTGGAGTGCGACCTCCGCGAGCACCGGGAAGATCGATTCCTCATAGGGGCCCTTCCACTCGGCGGGCGCAATGTCGCTGGCCATGCTGTGCGCGAGGCGCGAGGCTGGCCCTCGCAGTGCCCAGACGCCCACGATGGTCGCAATGTCGAGCGGCTGCCAGAGCGACTCGGCGAGTGGCTTCACCCAGTCACTCCAGTGCCAACTGACATCTTGGAGGAGTTTCAGCGCTGAATGGACTAGCGGCCCGACGCGAGACGCCTGCACGCGCTCGTGCAGCAGCTCGTAGGCAAGCTCAGCATGCTGCCATTGCGCAACCTTGGCCACAGGCGGCACGATGCGAGGGGCCAGAACGGGCCGAACCATGTTCACATGCCGCATGGCCGGACCAAGAGCTAGCCCCGCGACCACGGGGAGCTGCACCAAGAGGGCGACAATGACGTGATGATGTATAGAGGCCAGACGTCGCGCCCCTCCCTCAGACAGCCGTAGCATGCCGCGGGGCCCTGGTCGGTCGGCTCTCTCGGCACTCGCAGTCCCTCATCATCTCGCTCACGACGGTTTCGGTCTGAGTTTCGTCATGTTTGGCGCGAAGCAACGTTCCGGCGTTAGGCAACGCGATACGACCACCGATCAAATAAGAACGACAGACGGAGAACAAAAGATAGAGACGAAATGCGCATACCCCCACAAGCTGCTTTTACAAGCTGGCCGGACGCACCCCTCACTTCTTGCCCTTGCCCAGCCCAAAGCTGAACCGACTCGCAGCCTTCGCGGTGGCTGAGGCGGTCGCTAGCCCGCCGCTGGGTGCCTTGTGGAACGCCTGGTCGAGGCGATCGACCAGCTGGAGCTCGTTGAACGCCTTCCCTACGTGCCCCCCCTGCTCCGCCAGCACCCGCGCCGCATCGGAGCGTGTCGTGCCGACCAAGCTCGGCTCCGCCGCCACCTTGGCCATCAGTGCATCCAGTCGAGGATCCACCGCCGCCACCGACGCTGTCACCGCCGCCGTCACCGCCGCCGCCGCTGACGCGGCTGCGCCCGCGCCCGCGATCGTCGCCGTCGTCGCCGCCGTCGCCGTCGCGGCGGCGAGCGCTGTGGCGGGCGCGGCGGCGGATGCGCTCGGCCGGCGCCTCATCAGCGACGGCAGCCCCAGCCTCGCCTTGCGTTTCGGCTTGCCCGAGACGACGCTCGGCTCGCCCGCCACCGAGGCGGAGGCGGACGTGTCCACGTCGGACACTTCGCTGCGCAGCGAAGCCGACAGCGACGGCCGAGCAGAGGCCTGGCGCTCGCTCTCCAGCGCCGCGGCGAGCTCCGCGAGCTCCGCATCTCGAGACGCGAGCTCCGCATCTCGAGACGCGAGCTCCGCATCTCGCTGTTCCAACTTGGCCCGGAGCCTCGCCTCTTGTGCCGCCGCGGTCGACATCGTCTCGCTCAGCGCCTCGAGGTCGTCCTTGGCGGCTTCGGCAGCACGGTTCGCCTCGCCCTCGCGCTGCCTGAGCACCACCATCTCGTCTGCTTGCTCGTCCAGCTGCCGCTTCGCATCCGCCAGCTCGTCCTGCGTGAGCCTCAGCTGGAAGGTCAACCTGCGGAGCTCCTCGGCCGCGTCGAGCTTGGTGCGCTCGAGCGTCTCTCGAAGCTCCTGGATCGTCTGCTCGCGCGCGGAGGCGTCTGCAGCTGCTTCGCGCAAACGTCGCTCGGCCAGCCGCCGTGCTGCCGCCTCCGCAGCGACGAGATGCTCTGCGGTGCCGACTTTTGGTGCTGCCGCCGGCAGCGGCTTGCCGAAGTGCTCGAGATCGCCGCGCAAGCCCGAGTACTGCTCAGCCATGCTCTGATGCTGCTCGCGCACCGTCGCCGCGAGCCGGTCGAGGGCCGCAGCCACAGCGGTGTTGCCCACCATCGTGGGCAGTCCGGACGGTATTTCCAGAGTGCCTCGGCGCGTACGCGTGATTCCGCAGCCGTCTTTTTCGCGATGGTATGTATCACGCCAGACGTCTACGTACAGAGTTGATCCTCCTAAGATTTCACAGACAAGCCTCTTCTTGTGGCTGGCTGTTTCACAGACTCTCGTAGGCTTGCGCAGGAAATGGGGCGCTCAATAGGGGACGAGCAATGCCTCCTTCGCTGATGGGTGCGCAACGCGGGTTGAAGGCACTCGTGTGGCCGTGCGTGCCGCACCCGCGCGCTCATGGATCATGCCTACTGTGCTCGCAGACCAACTGAACAGCATGGCTGCGGCGGCCGCCAGCGCTACGGCGGACGCTACAGAGGCTTCCGCAAAGCTGAACGAAGCGGGCCAAAAGGCGCGCCGCAAGTCGCGCGACCTTGAAGCACAATTCTTCGGGATGCACGTTGAGGAGGTCGCGGACATCAAAAAGATCTTTGAGGAGTTTGATGAGGACCACAGCGGAGGCATTTCGCTCGAGGAGCTCAAGAAGGCGATCAAGTCGCTCAAGGCGACCATATGTCCAGAGGACCGCGTGGTGCGTGCTACCGCCGGCCACCTCAGCCTGTGCCCCGTGTCGTACGCCGGCACTCAGCGCGCGCGCGCCTCTCTCATCTTCGCGGTGAGATCTCCGCCGCTTCTCGTGCCACCGAGCGCGTCGTGTGTGTGCTGCCCGCCGCTGCCCGCCGCCCGCCGCAGCTACGCAAATCGATCCCAAAGTACACGCGGAAGGATTTCAAGGACGGCAAGGAGCTGGATGAGGATGCGTTCCGCAAGCTGATCTTGGCGGTCAAGACCGGCGCCCTAATCGAGGATGTCCAAAAGTCAGACGAGGAAATTCGGGCTCTCTTCAACAAGGTCGATGGCCACTGATTGCCACTGATGGCCACTGATGGCCTCTCATGGCCTCTCATGGCCTCTCATGGACGCTCCGCTCTCTTCGAGCAGATCGATACGGACGGCAGCGGCTTCCTCGACGAGAAGGAGCTCAAGACGGCCATGGATAGCACGCCAACGTCCGAGCGCGCAGACTACGCGGAGCACTGGGCGCGCATGCTCGGCTACGCTGACAAGGACGTGGGCGGCAAGAAAGAGTTCTCGTTCGAAGCCTTTCTGAAGCTGACTGACGACCTCAATCTGGGCAGGTTTGCTACGTCGAGTTAGAGATGTCTCTAACTCGTGTCCCAAATTAGGCAACTCTGAGAGGCGCACGAGCGGTACCCATATTAGGGGTGTGGCGCACCCCTACTTACCATATTAGGGTGGGCCAACCCTACTAACCATATTAGGGTGGCCCACCCCTACTTACCCCAGCAGGCGAGCGGAACCCAGGTGGGAGCGCGATCTGCGCCAGAGCGAGCTACGTGGCGGGAGGTCTCCTGCGCGAGGAACAGGGCGGCTAGAGCCTGCAGCATGAGGGATGGCGCATGTCGAAGAGCACGCGCTGATGCGAGTGTTCCGTCTGTGTCGGCGCGCGCCTGGGGCGGTGCCTACAACAAAGTACGGTGTGCAAACTGCAAACCTCGTGCATTGGCATGTGCATTGGATGGTCTGTTGGAATATGTTCCCCGCAAGGTTCCCCGGGGCCTTCGTAACGGTTAGTGTTCAGTGTACACGTGACGATACTTTACCGATACTGAGTGACCGTTGACTGAGTGTACCGTTGGAAACAGAAAAGCCAAATGCCAGTGAAGCTTGAGCTTTACCGCGGCTTCAGCGGCTTCAGCGGCTTAAAAAGCCGTTTATAGACGCTACATGTGCGTTCAGCTGTGCACCGGGAAGATCGGAACACGGCTACACATTGTCCAGTAAAGTCCCTAGAGCGCGGCCGCGCCGGGTTGAAGTACTAAGACTTGCGCTTCAAAGCGGTACCAATTACGATGTCCGCAGAAAGCCGCTTGCCACCACCCGACAGCGGGCATCAATTTGCTGCTGCAACTGAGTTGCGTCTGATCCAACCGCAAGTCTCGACTGTTGCGCATCCCCTGAACTATTGCGTGTAGAGATCCTCTGCGTCGCACGAATCGAGCCACACGGTCAGACGAATGCTCGGGAGACCGGCGTCAGAAGGCCAATACTGACCTCGCGGCTTGAGACCACCGCCGCCCGTTGACTTCTTCTTCTTCTCTGGCTGTGGCAAAGCCATGAACGCGATGAGGGCGATGAGGCCTCCAACGATCGTACCGATAATGACTGTATAGCTATCGAATTCCATGCCTGCACGCTAATGCACCTCGAGTGCGCGCGCGCACGGCGCAAGGTTGTCTTTCGGGGGGCGACCGCGGTCGTGTGAATTGACTGTGAACAGGGTTCGCTCTGAGAGTTCTAAAAATTTATCCTCGACCAGCACGTCCGCTCCCGTCAGCCATCCTCACACGTAACGAAGCGGAGGCGGGGGGATCGAGCCCGATCTGTCATAGTGTCATTCACTCACTCACTCACTCGGGGTCGAGCCCGATCACATTCGCCTCGACGAGCGTGTCGCGCAGCTCGGCGTGAGCCGCCGCATTCGCGGCAAGTAACGGTCGGCTCGCAATCCCAAACGGTGCGCCGGAGAGCTCGGTCACGAGCCCGCCCGCCTCCCTCACGAGCAGTACGCCCGCCGCCGTGTCCCACGCGTTCAGATCAGCCTCGAAGTACGCGGAGAGACGTCCGCACGCCACCCACGCAAGCATGATGGCCGCCGAGCCGAGCATACGGACGGTGCGTGCGCGCGCGCCCACCGCCACGATGCCGCGCGCCATCGGGCGCAAGCTGGCCTGATTGGGGGCGAAGCCGGTGGCCACGACGGCGTCGGCGAGGCGCTCTGTGCTCACTCGGATCGGTACGCCATCGAGGAAGGCGCCGTATCGGGCGGCGGTAGAGAAGACCTCTCCCTTGAAGGGATCGACGATGACGCCTGCGGCCATCTCCCATACGCCCGCGCCGCCGCCGCCGCCGCCGCCGACTGTGGGGTCGCGGCTACCCCCACGTCGCCGTCGGGCCACCCCAATCGAAATGCCCACGATCGGGAGGGACTGCACAAAGTTCGTCGTGCCGTCGATTGGGTCGACAATCCAGAGCCAGTCATCGCCCGGCGCGCTGGAGGTCGATGCTGATACAGATCCAGATCCAGATCCAGAGCTCTGCGCCTCAGAGGCAGCGCCGCCACCCATGCCATCGAATGCCGCGTCCATCGCAGCGGCGATGGCCTCGGCGCTCGCCTTGGCCCCCGCCGCCACGGATTCCTCTCCAAGGAACGCGTGTGTCGGGAAGGCTGCGCGCACGCGCGCTTCAATCAGCCGCTCCGCTGCGCCATCCACCTCAGTCAGCAGGTCCCCTCGCGAAGCCTTTGTCTTCACCACGTCCGCGCCAAGCCGCGCCTTGACCATGGTCGCAGCGGCACGACCCGCCTCCTCCGCCACGCGCAGGACCGCACCGAGCTCAGCGTCGTCCACGCACAGCGTCCAGGGCTCTACAGGCACTGCGGGCTCCGCCGCACTCATCCTCGGCCCCGAACCCGCCGTACGGGTAGGCACACGCACTGGTGACGGTGCCCGTACCTGTCCCGGCACTTGCACTGTCAGCGATGCAACGACCGAATCGTAGTCGTGAGCGCCGTCGTGAGCGCCATCGGGGACGAGCGCGTCGGGTACAAGGCGCTTGCTGAGGAGCCGCTGTGGAGGGCATGCGTCGTCCACGAACTTGAACGTCGAGAACCGCGAGTTGGTCATGTAGCCTGTGGCCGCAGGGCAGAGCAGCAGATCGGCACACATGACGACGGCATCCTGGCCGCCGTTGAACGACACGACGACGCCATCCGGGCCGTACAGGCGCAGCGCGTCGCGGCACACGCCCAGCACGCGCTTGAGCGCGCGGCCGAGCGGCGTGTCCTCGGCGTCTTGCTTCAGCCGCTGGTAGAGCGCGAGCGCTTCTGCGGCATCGTCGGGTGCCGAAGCGGACGGTGCGCTCATGCGGGCGCTGCTGGCAGCGATCGCGGGCATTACGGTCGCGGGCATTACGGTCGGGCGCAGCAGGACGGCTGCGACGGCGATGGTGCTCAGCAAGCTCCATGGCAACATGACCAGGGCCGCAGTTTCCCGGACCGCGGTGTGATGCTAAGAGCCCAACCCGTGAAATCATTGCCACGCAATAACCCAGTCTCTTTGGGTTGAAACATCTCGCCAAGGATTTCGTCAACCGGTCATCTCGACGAACCTCCGAAGCACGATGTTGACCCGCATTTTCCTTCTCGCCGTGATCGCCGCTGCGAGCGCGTTGCGCATCCCCGTCGTGGTGTCTCGCCGTGCCGCAGTTGCCGGTGCCACTGCTGCTGCGATCGGCCTCGCTCCAGCCAACGCTGCACTGAAGCCTTGCCCGAGCGGCGCCAACAACTGCTGGTCCTCGGCGTCCACGGACAAGACGAAGCTCTCGACGTGGACGTGGCCTTCGTCCACCTCCCGAACGGCTGCCATGGCCGATCTTCGTGCGCATGTGCTCATGAACTCTAAGAGGCACGCTTGTGATTGCGCTCGCCATGCCACTCACGCCCGGCTCGGTCCGCTTTGCCCCTTGCGCAGGAGCTGCGTTGCAGGCGTACCCGCAGGAGGGCCAGGGCGGCGTGGATCTCGGCGGCTGGACATTGGTCGAGGACACGCCGAGCTACCAGCGTGTTGAGTTCCGCTCGGGCATCGGCAACTTTGCTAAATTCTTCAACGGCGGAAAACCCTTCGTGGATGACCTCGAGTTCTCTATCGAGGAGACGACCGTTGGCGTGCGCTCCTCGAGCCGCGTCGGCGATTCCGACTTCGGCGTCAACGGCAAGCGGCTCAACTACATCGCGGCCGAGCTTGCCAAGAAGGGATGGGATGCTAAAGGCGTCGCACTCTGAGTCGCTTTCTGAGGCGCGTGTGCGGCGAGGGCGTCTACGGATGGCGGCTACTGCACGGATGGTCGCGTCGCTGTCAGGACCAGCCGGCTGATGGGGGAGACCATCAGTGCTCATCAGTCGCAATCAGCATGCAAGCTCGCCTCGCCGTCAGGACCGGCCGGCTGACGCCTGCGCTATGGTACGGGGTAGGCTCGTCGAAGTGCTGCGGTCTCTCTGCGAACAACAACAGCAGGCTCCTGGTATGAGTCACGGCCCGCGACCCGCACAGCTGCAACGGCTACAGCCACGAGGTGTATACGGGGCCCCTCTCGACGTGCGTGCATGGTGACGTTTACAGAACTGCTGCTCCGCGCCGCGAGTGCCGAGTCGCGCGGTACCGCGGATAGTATGGTGTAAATTACCTGAGACAGATATGAACTGTCAGGGAGCTGGCGAGATGTCCTCACTCGGCCTCATGTGCCCCTGAGCCCCCAACTCGACGCACGTCCGCCCCGCCGCACCCGGAGTGCGACACTGCCATGGACACTGCACATGTGTGGACCCGCAACGCATGCACGAGACATGTCGACCCAGAGGAGTACGCACGACGGCTTCTTCATCTAATACATAATCATCTAGAGCTACTTCGAGACTCGGCGCGAAGGTGGGCGAGAGCTTCGCTGTCGCTGGCAGGCTGCTCTGGTGGCTCATCCTGGTAGAAGCGTGTGCGTGCGTTCAGTGGCAAGCCGCCAGCGCAAAGGCTACCAAGCATTCCACTCCCGCGGAGGCTGCCACTGTCACTCCTTGATGAGATGAGCCTGGGCCGGACTGACTGGATTTCTAGTTCGCCCTGTGGTTCCGCGCCGGTCGTGATGAGTTGCCTTCGCTCGTGGAAGGTGTATGGGAGAGAAGCGAGGTGCTTGGAAGGGTGAAGCGAAACCCTGACATGTGTCTGAAGAGTGGGGTGACGAGGTGGCTCTGCAACCTCCGCGCTACGTTGAGCGCCGGCATCGGCTACGTTGATGGCGAGCGCCGCCATCGGCTTCGGACTAGGAGCCGTCCTGGACGGTTCGCGAGTTCCCGGCGCCGGAGGCGTACGAAATGTCGGCCAAATTTGACGAATCTTCAGTGACTAAGTTTGGGTACAAAATATCACAGCTTCACGCAGCACCAGCCAACCGGCATGTCGGTGGCCACCAGCCTCTGCAGGCTGCGCGTGCCCGGCAAACACGCCGGCGGCTCTAGGGAGCGGCCGCGATCGCGCCCGGTCAAGTTGAAACACGGCCGGCGCTCGTTGCAGCAGCAGCGGCTGCGCTCGCACGCGCCGCCCTCGCCGCGCGCACGCGCCGCGTGCAGCGCCGCCAGTCGACGCTCGAGCGCCGGCCCCTCCCGTCGCACCCGCGCTGCAAAGTCCCGACGTACGGCCTTGTAGAGCCTCACGTCCCACGGAGCGATCGCCTCGATGTGTGCGCGGCACGCGGCCATGTCGGGGCAGATGGCGTGGTCGGCCAGGCGCATGCCGTCCATCCCCTGCGGCTCGGGCCGCACCGCCACGTGCTTCCTCTCCTGCAGCGGCGCAAGGCGCGTCGCGTCCGTCGTCAGCAACAGAGCCTCATCGAATTGATCCATCGGCGCGACGACGTCGTAGGAGCGCAGGACGCGCAACAGTGCGCGATGGTCGGCACGGCTGTGCTCGTGGTGCTGCAGCCAGTATGAGTGCGGCCGCCGCCCTTCGCCACGTACGCCCGGGAAGCCGCCCGCCTTGAGCCCAGCGAACAGCTCAACGTCGCCGTGGAGAAGCCCGATCGACTGCAGGTTCGGTGGGCGCCACTCGAGAAAGGAGGCGCCGAGCGGGTTGATGACGCTCTTGTGCGCCGAGAGCCGAATCACATTGCCCCGCCGCTGCATCCCCGCGATGCGCCACCGGTAGAAGCTCAGGTAGTAGGAGAGCGGCTCGCGCACCCGCGTGGTCACCACGATGCGGACGGGCGCGCCGAGGCGGCTAAAGTGCTCGCGCAAGCCTATGAGCTCCGGCAGCCGGCGCGACGTCCAATCGGCCGACGCCGTCGACGCGTGCGCCTCGATGCACAGGCGCGGGAGCCGACGAGTGTCCGCCACGCTCGCGTTGCTCCGCATCGCGTTCATGAGCCGGTCCCAGCCCTCGCCCGTCTGCTGGTAGCCGTAGTAGACGCAGTTGCCCGCCTCCTCGTTGCGGAGCATCACCTCGCGCAACGTCGAGCCACCATTCTTGTGCAGGTGCCGGTCGACCCAGAGCACGCCCTCGGCCGCCGCCGAGACGTCCATGGCGCGACTTTCATGAATACACACACCACGACTTTCACGATCGGAAGTGTTAAGTAGGGCATGAAACGGTGGCAGGTCGCCGTAAGGTCGCTGTTGCGAGCACGTGTACTTGTATCGCGCGGCTCGATTCGTGAAAGTTGCGTGAAACGATCGCGCACCAAGAACACCAACTGCCATCTCGTGTTCTGCAAGGGAGCACCCGTCATCGAGGCGATGCCCGCCATGGCCTCCCGCCGCCAACCGCCAGTGCCGCCGCAGCACCTGCCCATCTCCGAGCAGGCCGTCCATGAGGTACTACTCTCGCAGCCGGGCACCGAGATGCCGGCGGCCGCGCTCTCCGCCCTCTTCTCTCCACGCGACGACGCCGAGAGGCTCAAGCTGACGCGGGCGATCTCAAGGTTGTGCGACATGCGCACCACCCCGGCAGGCGAGCCGGCGGTGCGCCTGCGCGGCAGCAGTGCCGCGCACTCGCCGCCGCTGCCCATCGGCGCCATGGCCGTGCGTGCACTGCTGCTGGCCCAGCCTGGCGAGCAGATGGACGTGCAGGCGCTGCGCGAGCGCTTCGCCCCTGCGGACGAGGCCGAGCGGCAGCTGCTCGTCGCGGCCATCTCGGACGTGGGCGAGCTCGCCGCCTCGGACAGGCCGGGCGCCGGTCCTATCTTGCGCCTGCGCCGCGAGGGTGCGCGCACGCCGCCCTCGTCGGACGCAAAGGTCGTGCGCGGTGGTGGCACGTCGCCCGCATCGGTGCTGTCGCCCGACGACGCCGCGCAGCCGGTGACGTCAGTCGAGCGCGAGCTCGTGCGCAAGGTGCTCGGCTCGAGCCCGGGCGGCCTGAGCGCCGCACAGTTCGCCAAGCTCATCTCCCCCGCTGACGCCGGAGCCAAGAAACGTCTCGCGCGAGTGGTCGCCGAGGTGGCGCGCGTGACGGAGCGCCTTGACGGGCACGGCAAGCTCGTGCCCGTGCTCATGCTGCGCGACGCGCCCGACGGGGAGGCCAGCGCCCTCACGAGCGCCGCCGCCGCCGAGGCCTCCCGGTGCTCCTCGATGACGAGCGGCGCTGTCCCGAGCGGCGGCGCGGAGGGACAGCGCCGTGGTGAGCACATGCATGCGCGCGTGGTGACGGAGGAGATGGTAGTGGAGCTGCTCCGCGCCAAGGGGGGGCGCATGCTCTCCTCGGTGCTCATCAGCCAACTGCAGCCACTCGACTCGACAGGACGGCGATCGCTCGCTGCGATCGTGCAGCGCGTGTGCAAGACAGTCCTCCCCGCCTCGCGCGATGTCGCCGCGCACTCGGGTGCGATCGTCGTGCTGCGCGAAGTGCTGCTCGCGGACAAGGTCGAGGCGCGCGCCGCCACGTGCCTCCAGCGTCGGCAGCGCGAGCGTCAGGCGCATCTCCTCGCGGCCGTGGGCGCAGCGATCAAGCTGCAGTCGAGCGCTCGTCGGTTAGCTGGCGCACGGGCTGTGGTCCGTCGACGGATCGAAATGCATGCTGCTCTGGTGCTGCAGGCGCACGCGCGCCGGCGCATGGCTGCCGAGCACGCACGCCGCCGGCGCACTGCTCTCGAGGCCGCGACCGCCGTGCAGATGGCCTTCCGGAGACTGGAGCTCACTCGACGAGTAGCAGCGCGTCAGGCAGCCTCGCATGCCGCGGCGACAGCGGTCCAGGCGGCGGCACGCGGCGCGCGCGGCAGGCAGCAGGCGCGCCACGCACGGCGCGAGGCGCTGCTCGCGCGCGAGACCGATGAGCAGCGTGCCGAGCGGCTCGAGCGTGAGAGGACTGCTCTGCTTCGTCAGAAGCTCCTCCGTCGCCGCCGGCAGCAGCAGACGGCGGCGGCGACGACGGCGGCGGCTCAGGGCGAGGAAGAGGGAGCGTGCCAGCCGCCGCCGCTCAAGGCGCCCATGGCCACCGCCACCTCGCCGCTCCTCACGCCGGCCCCCAAGCTCTCGTGCCTCGCCGCGCGGATGCCACAGCACGGGGACGAGCATGAACCCGGGGGTGATGACGGGGATGCACTCGAGGCTGGGGACGGCGCGGCGGATGTGAACGTCGCGGGCGAGGACTTCCTCGCTGGCATGCGCAAGATGATGCAGCAGTATGGGGCGGAGCTGGGCGCGTCCCTGTGAGTCTAACGAGCATCAAACACAGCGGGCTTGGAGTTGTGTGTTGTTCGATGTCTGTTGTGTTGTTCGATGCGCTCGAGCGAACTCCTGAGTAGTAAAAAGCAGTAATGACAAGCGCAAACAGGCGCGCCCGTCGCTTCAAGGTCACGCGGTGTGAACAAGTTTTGTTCACGGCGCGAATGCGGCCGGTCCAGGGGGGGCGACACCCTGGAGAGCAGCGTTAGTGTGGTGTATTGATGTCGTCCCGCGTCCCGCTAACCGAGCGAGTAACGGCGACCTTGAAGCGCCACGCCGAGGAGCGATGCCATTTCGATGAGCGCCATGCCAAGGAGCTCCATGAGCTCACTGACTCTGGCATGAGCGCTGACGATTGTGAGGCCGTCCGGCCGGCGATCCCAAGCCTTGTGCAGCTGCTCAAGCTTAGCGGCGGAGCCTCAGTGGCTGCATCGACCCTGCTCAGACTCTCCCTCACCAGCGATACTGCCCGTGATGCCATCCGAGAGGCGGGCGCCATCCCGCCGCTCGTGGCGTTGCTGCATGCGGGGGCTGAGTCGGAGGCAGCGAATTATGCGGCTGACGCATTGTGCAACCTCGCCCTCGACAACCCCACCAACCGAGACGCCATCCGAGAGGCGGGCGCCATCCCGCCGCTCGTGGCGTTGCTGCATGCGGGGGCTGAGTCGAAGGCGGCGAAGAATGCGGCTGACGCGTTGTGGATCCTCGCCCGCGACAACCCCACCAACCAAGACGCCATCCAAGAGGCGGGCGCCATCCCGCCGCTCGTGGCGTTGCTGCATGCGGGGGCTGAGTCGGAGGCGGCGAAGAATGCGGCTGACGCGTTGTGGAACCTCGCCCTCGACAACCCCACCAGCCAAGACGCCATCCGAGAGGCGGGCGCCATCCCGCCGCTCGTGGCGTTGCTGCATGCGGGGGCTGAGTCGGAGGCGGCGAAGAATGCGGCTGACGCGTTGTGGATCCTCGCCCGCGACAACCCCACCAACCAAGACGCCATCCAAGAGGCGGGCGCCATCCCGCCGCTCGTGGCGTTGCTGCATGCGGGGGCTGAGTCGGAGGCGGCGGAGAGTGCGGTCCGCGCGTTGTTGATCCTCCTCGACAACCCCACCAACCGAGACGCCATCCGAGAGGCGGGCGCCATCCCGCCGCTCGTGGCGTTGCTGCATGCGGGGGCTGAGTCGAAGGCGACGGAGAGTGCGGCTGACTCGTTGTGGAACCTCGCCCGCGACAACCCCACCAACCAAGACGCCATCCGAGAGGCGGGCGCCATCCCGCCGCTCGTGGCGTTGCTGCATGCGGGGGCTGAGTCGGAGGCGGCGATAACTGCAGCAGAAACACTGTGCGTCCTCGCATGTAACCCCACCTGCAGCGATGCCATCCTTGCCGCCGTCGCCAACACCGCCGCGCCTCTCCACGCCTTCTCTGAGCTGCAGCGCAAGCTCCGTTCAGTTGCGACGGCGCGGCTGCATCGTGCTGAGGCTGGTGAGACTGTTGTTGCGCTGGAGGCGGCGCTGGCAACGGCGGCGGCCGTCGGCGCGGCGGACGAGGCGGTGACGGAGCGCGTGCGCTCGCGGCTTGAGGAGCTGCAGACGGCGGCGGCACGGCGCGCGCGGCGCGAGTCCGTCGGGCTGAACGTGCCGCTGCCTGCCGACTTCACATGCCCGATCACGTACGACAAGATGAAGGACCCAGTGGTCGCATCCGATGGCCATTCCTACGAGCGCAGCGCGATTGAGGAGGTCCTCCGCGGCCCGCACCCGCTCAGCCCGCTCACGCGCGCGACGCTCGGTACGGCGCTGGTGCCAAACCTCAACCTGCGGCGGCGCATCGAGGAGCACGAGGCAGAGCTCGATCGGATGGCCGAGCAGGTGGCGGCACGATTGGCCACCGCCGTCGCTGAGGCGGAATCGGCAGCCAATGTGAAGGAGGCGGCTGCCAAGGCGAAGGAGGCGGCTGCCGAGGCAAAGGAGGCCGCTGCCAACGCGGAGATTGAGGCGTTGCGCAAGCAGCTCGCCGACGCCAAGAAGCGCGTTCGGACCGAGGATGATCACACGGAAGAGCCTTGGGAAGAGCAGGATCCACCCGCACCCAAGCGACGCGCGACATCATCACGGCGCTCCACGGGAAGTGGCGCTGGTGGCAGCGCATAAGGCTTTTCATAAGGGCGCTCTTGTTATTCTTGTGAGTCCCGAGAGAGTCCCGTCCGACGGAGTCGGCAGGTGTGCGACAACGTTGTTGTCGATCATCCGACAGGCATGATCAACGCAGTCGCGCTGCGCTGGTTGGTTTGTAGTCCCTCAGTGCGGCCGCACGGCGGAACCTACGCGACCCGAGCCCCGAGAGGGTGCGCCGAGGGCGAGCCGCCTTCCGAGGCGCCGTGGCTAACGATCGATCACCTTGTTCCTTCGGATAGATCCGGACGCGGAGTCGCGGGACAGGCTATAGTCGCACTTTCCATATTACTAAAAGTGCTGCAATTTGTTCATACCGGAGCGACGCGTCGACCGCCGTGAGCAGACACACGACGAGACTGTCGTGACTCGTGTGCCACTCGGTGCCGTGCGCAACGGCCCAACGGCTGCTCTAGAAGTAGACGACCAGCTCACTCTCGTCGTACGGTACTAGCTTCTAGTCCTGTCGTGAGATTGCGGCGGCCCGCCTAGTATCATCTATCGTGCCTAGCTAGCTACCATGCCTGTAGTACCGCAAGGCTGCTGGCCTGCTGATTCTGACGTCACCAGGCTCCTGACCGTAGGAGGGCTGCGAGAACTGCTGCCTGTATGAGGGCTGCGAATACTGCTGGTCGTACTCCCAGCCGTCATAAGTCGGCGTTTGCGGCGGCATCATCGGCCCTGGGCGTGCATCTCGCATGGCATCTCGCATGGCATCCCGCTGCTTAGAGAAGGCGCGCGACATGGCCTCCGCGCGCGAGACTGGCAACGGTGGCGGCTGAACGACGGATGGCGGACGAGCACTGGCAGGCACGGCCTCTGTCGTGTAGCCGAGCTCGACCGAGATGTCGAGCGGTGCGAGCAGCTCTAGTATGCGTCGACTCGGGCGCGCTGCCACCCCAGCCCCTTGTGCCACTGTGCTCTCGGGCAGCTTGATGGTCGTCCCGCCAACAGAAATCCCACGATGAGACGGCGGGCCGAACCGCCCGCCGCCGTACTCTGCCATGACGTGGAGCGTCACGCTGCTCGCATTGGTCCCCGGGAGGAGCAGCGCGCCGCCCAGGCCGTCGCGCCCGTGCGTGCTCGGTGGCTGCGATGCGTGCATGCGCTCTGACTGCGTGAATTCGCCGGCATCCGTCTCGGCAGTCACATAGACGGCGCTAGCGCCTTCGGGCATCCACTGCGGCCAGCCGATCAAGATCTCGAGCTCGCTCGGAGCCTTCACGGCTGCAACAGGCGCCATCCGCGGTGCTGCCCGTGGCTGCGGCGCCTCGGCTGCGTACATGGGTATGTCTTGGTAGTGGCCGTGGAGCGTGTCAGGGTCGATATACCGTTGAGCACGCCGAGGCGATGGATGGCGGTTTTGGCGGGCCGAGGTGGATCGCAGACGTGCGGCCCGATGGCTTTCCATCGGCCCGGTGAAAAAGTTCGGGCTCAGACTCCCCTCTCGCAGGCCATCGCCCCTCGAGTAGTGCCCTTGATAAACGCCCTCCTTGAACAGCCCTGATTCACCGCGGTCCGTTCGGCCCCGCGCAAGCTCCACGCTGGAAAAATTGCGCTCCATCGTGCCATCGCGGCTCGGCCATGCCGAGTACAGCGGGAGAGGCTCCTCCGAGCGCGCGTACCAGCCTGGCATATCCGAAAGTCTCCGCGAATTTCACACTCGACAAAATTTTCGAACTCGAACGGAAAAATATGGTGTGTAAGGAGAAGTGTAAGGAGAGGTAGAGCAACTGGCAGAGCTAGATGTCGCTTCTTTTCTCTTTTCCTTCACAGGAAACGCATGGCGGCGCCGAATCTGGTCGAGGCGCTCAAGACCGCGATTCGTTTCTCCGTGAGCGAGTATTCGATCGCGGCGCGAGCGGCGCACGAGCTGCTCGTACCGCTCGACGCGGCGTCGGGCTCGTACATCGTGTACGAGTATGGCGAGGCGAGCGAGGAGGGCGTGCACTTCACTGTCCACACGCAGAGTGGCAAGCTGCTCCTCGACGAGCTGCAGCCGAAATCCAAGGGTCAGCTCTTCGTCAGCGCCGGCGTGGACGCATGCCGGCTCACGTGGACCAACTCGGAGTCATGGGTTTCTTCCATCTCCCTCTCCTACTCGGTGCGAGCAGTCTCCACGGCGGGCGTGCGATCCACGGTTGAGCGAAGGCTGTTTAGCGCGGCAGAGCAAGGCAACGTTGCCGGCGTGCAGGAGGCGCTTGCGTCGGGCACCGCCGTGGACGCGCTCGACGAAAACGGCCACACTGCGCTGCTACGTGCATCCCTGGGCGGGCGCGCAACGGTGGTGGTGGCGCTGCTGCGGGCGGGCGCGTCGGTCCACGCATGCGACCGGCATGGCAACCAGCCGGTGCACTACGCCGCGCTGGCCGGTGCGACGCCGACGCTCGAGGCGCTCATTGCGGGCGGCTCGGCCGTCGATGCGCGCAACAGCGACGGCGCCACGCCACTCTTTTTGGCCACGTTCCGAAAGCACGGGGACACGGTAACTGCGCTGCTCGGCGCGCGCGCAGACCCGGCAGTGGCCGACAGCCGTGGGAATTGCCCGGCACACCTGGCGGCGGCGGCGGGCGATGCGCCCCTCCTGAGCCAGATGCTTCTCAGCCGTGACGAGACCAGTGGAGCGGCCGCCGCCTCTCGCGCCGCGTGCAGCATGAACGAGCGTGGCGAGACGGCGCTACGCTTGGCGGTGACAGGCAACCACGCAGCGGCGCTCGCGGTGCTGCTGCGTACCGGGGCGGCGGAGGACGCGGCCACGGCAGAGGCCGCCCTGCGAGGCGCCACGCAGGCGCTGCTAAGGGGTGCGTTGCTCGTGTGCTGTGCCGAGGGGATGGAGGTGGCCGCGATGAGGCTGCTCGACGCCGGAGCGCCTCTCGCGCTCGAGACGGCGCCTCGTACCGAGACGGCGCCTCGTACCGAGACGGCGCCTCGTGCCGAGACGGCGCCTCGTGCCGAGACGGCGGGTGCACCCTCCACGACGGGCGCTGCGCCGGGCACCAGCGCGACAAGCGCAGCTGTCGAAGTGGCAAAGGAGGTACGTGGCCCTCTGACGACGGCTGCGGCGGCGGGCTCATTGCCTCTGGTGGCGCTGCTGCTTCGCCACTCTGCCAGGGCCGCGGCCGCCGCATCCGCTGCAGGCTCCGCCGCCGCCGCGCCCGGTGCGACGCTCAGCCCCGACGACGAGCGCGAGGCGCTCGATGTGGCCGCGACGCTCGGTCATACGGCCATCGTCGACGCGCTCCTCGACGCCGCAGCCGCCCGCGAGAGCGCCATCAACAAAGCCGATCTCCCAACTGCCATGAGCGCCGTCGCGGGCGCCACCTCCGTGACGGACCCGGCCAAGCAGCGCGCCCTCCACGTGGCCGCGGGCGCTGGACGCACCGGGCTCGCCCTCGTGCTCCTCCACACCGGCGCCGTCGCGGGCGCCCTCGACGCCTCCGGGAGCGGTACAGCCCTCCATGCTTTGATTGCCTCCCTCATCAGGTCTGATGAGCTTTGATTGCCTCCCTCATCAGGTCTGATGAGCTTTGATTGCCTCCCTCCTCAGGTCTGATGAGCTTTGATTGCCTCCCTCCTCAGGTCTGATGAGCTTTGATTGCCTCCCTCATCAGGTACAGCTCTCCATGCGGCCGCGAGCGGTGGCTGATGAGCTTTGATTGCCTCCCTCCTCAGGTCTGATGAGCTTTGATTGCCTCCCTCATCAGGTCTGATGAGCTTTGATTGCCTCCCTCATCAGGTCTGATGAGCTTTGATTGCCTCCCTCCTCAGGTCTGATGAGCTTTGATTGCCTCCCTCATCAGGTCTGATGAGCTTTGATTGCCTCCCTCATCAGGTCTGATGAGCTTTGATTGCCTCCCTCATCAGGTCTGATGAGCTTTGATTGCCTCCCTCCTCAGGTCTGATGAGCTTTGATTGCCTCCCTCATCAGGTCTGATGAGCTTTGATTGCCTCCCTCATCAGGTCTGATGAGCTTTGATTGCCTCCCTCATCAGGTACAGCCCTCCATGCGGCCGCGAGCGGTGGCTGATGAGCTTTGATTGCCTCCTTCATCAGGTCTGATGAGCTTTGATTGCCTCCCTCATCAGGTACAGCCCACCATGCGGCCGCGAGCGGTGGCTGATGAGCTTTGATTGCCTCCTTCATCAGCTC
>Ga0210243_101031_pt1 | contig 22149 bp, 16 predicted proteins | sample ChrtobMeP5a_32mM_FD_155461 | JGI IMG/M metagenome (GOLD analysis project Ga0210243, IMG submission 155461) | Chrysochromulina tobin associated microbial communities from unialgal haptophyte culture, Seattle, Washington, United States - P5a_32mM | ecosystem: Host-associated > Algae > Haptophytes >...
CGCGGCATCGCGAAGTGGCTCGAGCGCTGCGACAAAAGATACAAAAAACACAAAGAATCGAGGACCCCTACCCCCCCCTCCCCCCACCCGCTCAATGTCAAAAATTTCGACTGTAAATCGTCTGTTCCCCGTGACGCGCAAAATGGGTGGTGCAGTCGGGCCAGCGCCTCCCACGCCCGTGCTTGTCGGAGCGATGATCATGACCTTCGTCGCCGGGCTGATGGATGTCACGACCTATCTCTCTGTGGCGAAATTTACAACCACTCACTTGTCAACCAAGATACTGTTGATCGGTGTCTCAGCCACTGCCGGCCAGGTTGAAGCCGTAACGCCATTCTTGGTGACAGCCTTGAGTTTCTTTCTCGGCGCCATGTGCAGCGGCCTTGCCACGTCCACGCCAAAAACGAAAAACCTGTGGACGTGTGCTGCAATGATCATGATCGTCAGCCTCGGCTACTGCCTAGTCGCCCTGGTCTTTGTGGTCACTGAGGACGACATCTACGGCCGCCGGCTTGCGGACCCCGGCAACAAGGAATGGTACCAGACCGCCATCGTCGCTCCTTACCTTGCGTCCTTCTTTTCGGGCATGCAAAACGGCCTCCTGACGACGATCACGGGCTTCATGCGCACGACTCACATGACGGGCACCGTGACGGACGTAGGGTTGCTCATTGGCCAGGCATACCCGAGCAAGGGCCTGCCCTGGGCAAAGAATCACGATCACGCGCACTGGTGGAAGATCAAGTGGCTCTCCAGCCTCATCGGGACATGGGCCCTCGGAGGCGGTGCTGGGCAGGTGCTCTTTGTACGAGCGCAGATCGGCACGAAGCTGGGCTTCATCGGTGGCGGGATCGGGATCATCGTGTCCCTGATAGGCTTCTACTACCTAAGGAAGGAGGCCAAGGCCGCAGCCAAGGTCGCTGCGGAAGAGGCCGCCAGTGCTGAGCAAGCCAAGCTCGAGCGCCAAAAGACAATGACCATTAGGCGGAGGGGGAGCATCGTCTCTGCCGTCACTAAAGTCACCACGTTTCGGCTGAATGCGGGCATGCAAGGTGAGCAATAAGGGTTCACCCGGGCTTCCGGCAGCGCCTCAGCCGGCGCAGAGCCATGCGGCCCGCCCCATACCTCGTAGTACACTTTGTCTTGAGTGCACCTACTGACCACCGCGAGTGTCCTCGCCCGCAGCGCTGCAGGAGATAGCCAGCGAGATGGCGGGCAATCTGGAGTCGATGCCAAGTCCGACTGGCAAGGTAGTCGCGACTGCGATGGCCGTCAACAAGGCCGCCTCGAATCTCAAGGGCTTCTCGTCGAAGCGGCTGGTCGGCGAGGGCTCGGATGCGGAGCGCACACGTGTTCTCGAGCAGCTCGGGCACGTGTGCGAGTTTCTGCTCTCGAAGCCAGAGCTCGTCGTGCAGCTGCAGGTCGAGAGCGGCGACAAGTGCAACGCCGAATTTCTCGCGAGTTTCATCGTGCAGCAGCAGGCATTTAAGACGGAGGAGGACGAGGCCGCAACAAAGGTGCAGGCGGCGATTAGAGGCAAGCAGGCACGTGTGAACTTCCCGTAGTAGACTTCATGTCTTCATCGCGGAGGCCGCGACTTCGCGCACCGCGCCAGCCGGGGGAAAATGGGCACGAACCAGGGGTTTTTTTCGGGCTGCCGCTGGTCTTGTGGGTTGTCCCGGGTGGGTAAATGTTGAACTGGAGGACGGGAAGTCTAACTTGTACCGGGCGGACTTCAACGCGCAAGAAGCTTTGTTCTTGCAACATGACGCCATCGCGCCAACCGCATCCAAGAAGTGCGCAAAGATGCATCACAGTGTGTTCACTTTTCAGCCATCAGCGTCGTCATACGTTTAGTTTCGAAGTTTAGTCATTGGAATTTTGGAACATTCTTCGCGGGGGATGAACCCCCGGGGCAGACGGGCTGCCTCCACACGACCACGTGGCTGGTGCGCCGCGCTGCGTGCGCCGTGCGGGCTGCGGGGTTACTCTTACTGTGGTTGTGTGGAACTGTGCCGCGGGGACGGGGTCGGCATTGCCGGCTGTGACCCCAGGAAAACCGCCAGGACCAACGCCAGGACCCGACGTTTCCCGACCCGACCCAGACCCAACCTCCACTCCGCGCCAAGGCCCCAAGCCGCCACGAATCCGCCAGCCCCCCGCGGCGCCCGCCCGGGATCGGGGATGACCCGCCGCACCGCAAGCAAGCCAATTTCGACTAAAGAGCTTGCTTGATGACCCGCACTGGGCCGCGCGATCCGGCTTTTCCGGGATGCCCGGCGCCAAAACCTCGGGATAACCTTCTGGACCCGACGTCCCGCCTGTGGCGATAACCCCTAACCCGGGACATCAACCCACACCCGCACCCGCACACCCGGGACAACCCCGCAACCCGACGACACCCGACCAGGGTGTGTGTGTTGGTGGACACGAGCACACGACCCGTCACACGAGACACGATCCGTTAGATCCGAGAAAACCTAGTATGTGGTACTATCTTATAATATCGGTTGAAATCGCCGTCGTTATCGCCGTCGCTCCCGCTGGCACGCCAACCGTCAATGTTTAACGATAGACTGTAACGATAACCATAGCACTTTACGGGATTGTGCGTTGTCCTGGGCTTAGTCCTGGGCGGGGGCACGATATCGTGAAATCTCACGATATCGTGGGCGCGCCCACGATATCTACACGATATCGTGCCGGCACGATATCGTGAGCCCGCCCACGATATTACTACGCGAGTACGATATCGTGCTGCGATCGTGTTATCGTGTGTGTCCTGTGCGATATCGTGCGCGTTCTACGATATTGCTAACCGGACTACGAAATCGCGGAATCTCGCAATATCGCGACCCCCCCGTCAATATCGCACAAACCGACGAGTGGTAATGAACACCGCGTCGTCCCCTGTCTGTGTGAACGTTTAACGATCGACACACAAAGAATAGGGTATATTAGGGAGACACTGCGTGACAGACATGTCAAATTCTCAAAAAATCTTTTGTAAAGTGATGAATTAAAGATGTATAAAGACAGGGCCGAGTGAGGCTCCGGCAACAGACAGCCGACGGTCCGTGCAACGCGGTCTTCATAGCGGTAACGGACGTCCGTCCGACGCGGTCTCAGTCCTGCTGGGCCAAGTACCAGTCCATGTCGTTCTTCGCCTGCCTCAGGTGATCCCCGCTGCCGCAAGTGCTACTCTTCTTGAAGGCCTGATGGTGTGCAGCCTGGGGGTCTCGGTTGGAGAGCATCTTGGCCTTGATCTCCGCTGTCAAGATGCTCTCAAGGCCTCGGGTCCTCTCAAGGCCTCGGGTCCTCTGCATCTTAGCCTTGATCTGCGCGTGCAGCGCGTCCTCAGCGTCGGCGACGTCGTGCTCCGATTCGGGCCCGTTGCGCTCCTTGCGATGTCGGGAGGACGCACGGCTTCCACTGGAATGCAGGGCGGAGGGTCGAGAGGATGCGGACACGGAAGAGGAGCAGCTTGAGAGCGGCGAGCGCACCTCCTTGGGAGAGTTGATCGTGAGCAGCACTTCCTCTCCCTTTGGGAGCTTCTTCGTGCACCGCGTGGAGGCTCTATCCTTGCCACTCGTCGCTGTCCTAGGCGCTGTCTTGGGCGCCATCTGAAGCACTTGTGCCTCACCGTCCTCTACGTTCGGCTTGTCTCTTGCAGGTTCATCGCGCTCGCACCCTACGTCGTGTGACTCGGACTCATCTTCGAGAGCTCCAGCGTCTTCGTCCACTGCTACGTCCACTGCCGCCCGAAGCCCCGTCTTGCCTCGCCGAGTACGCTCCTTTCTAGGCCTCGCGTTCGCATCCAAGTACGCAGGCCCGTCACCGTCCTCGTCGTCGTCCGTCGCTGGCACGAGTTGGCCTCGCGCCGCATTGCGGCGCTCCATCCAACGCGTTGCCGCCCACCCGCCGCCAGCGAGAAGCAAGAGCAACATTCCAAGCACCGCGCTGGTGCGAGCTCCGAAGCCGGCAGCACCAGCGCCTCCTCCTTCCTGTGCGTCTGCTTGCGCGCTGTTCGCCTTTCTCTCATCGTCGAGAGTCAAGGGAGGCTCTGTGGGAATGGCGTACCCCAGTTCCGACATGCCGATGGGCACATACCAAGGGCGCGCCGGCGGCGAGGGTGGCTTGGGTGATGGGGGCGGTGGCGACGGCGGCGGCGGCGGCGGCGGCGGTGGTGGCGGAAGTGGAGAGGGCGACGGCCAGCGCGGTGGTGGCGGAGGTGGCGATGGACTTGGGAGGAGCGGAGGCGGCGGCGGGCGAAACAATCTGCAGCGCTCGAGGTGGATCTCACCATCGGGAAAGAGTGGCGGGCTGAAAAGGAAGCGGACGACCATCGGCTCCACCGACGGCCGACCATCGGGCAGACGACCATCGGTGGCACCGGGCTCAAACATGAAGCTGATCATGTTCTCGGAATGGCGCAGCGCATCAGCGTCGCTCCCGTACTCCAAGTGCGCCGCAACGGTCAGGCGCCCGATGTCGTCAACCTCGTTGCCTGTGCACCGCTTCTGGCACGACCTCGAGCCATCCGGGGCTGGAGCATCGCACCATTCGGCTGTGCAGTGCGCGATGCCGAGCTTCTCGACGCCGTGATGACTGTCGTCGCGCTGCGCGATGAAGTTGACCGGGCGCTCGTGGCCATTCGCGTCAACAGCGATGTTTGCGTTGACGTAGATAGTGTGCGTCACAGGGATGGCAAGAGGCATGTTCGGTGCGAGTCTCAGCAACAACTCCGTTCGCTCCGTGGGCCAGCCTCTATCCAGCAACACGTCCATGTCAACTCCAACGCCGTCCTCGTTGGGATGGTTCCAGGTGCTGCGCGTGAACAACTGGAAGCCTAGCGACGCGCAGTACGTCATAGCAGGCGCGTACGTGTGGTTGCCCTCACAGGACTATCCAGATATCCGTCAGTGTGAGCATTGACTGACGTGTCGAGTTGAACACATTGAAGAATGACTTTTGTCGTGTTTCGGTTAGCGGCGAAAGCTTTTATGTTTTTGCGGTTTGCATGCACGAGACGTCTATGTCGACGACTTTGTTAACACGGGTGTGGGTGGCTCATACGTGCACGCATGCCCGATGCCGTCCTCGTCCTCGTCAGTTGCCGACACGGAATGGCCACGCGCCATAGGATTCCTATTGCGGCGCTCCATCCATCGCTTTGCCACCCACCCGCCGCCAGCAGCAAGCAGGAGCAATGCTAAAAGCACGGCGCTGGCGCGAGCTCCGAAACCAGCATCAGAATGGTCGCCCATCTCTACCTGTGCCTCTGCTTCGAGGAATGGAACCTCGCGCTGCTCTGAGGGAGCCATGAACCAAGGCGGCGGCGAGGGAGGCGGCGAGGGCGGAAAGGACGAATGGTGTCCATGCCGTTTCCGCGATGGCGGAAGTGGAGAGGGCGAAGGCGACGGCGGCGTTGCATGAGGAAGGCGCGGATGCGGCGTCGGGCGAAACTGCATGCATCGTTCGAGGTGTATCTCACCGAAAGGCGGCGCTGGCGGACGAAAAAGGAAGCTGAGGACCAACGGCTCGAGGCTCGCGTATCCGTTCGTACTGGGCTCAAAGGTGAAGCTGATCATGTTCCCGGACACTCGCTTCAAGATGTAGGCGCTTCGCAAATAGATGATGTCTGATGGCACGGGCCAAAAGTGTGGCGCGACACTCAGGTGGCCAATGTCTGTGCACAGCTCTTGGCACGCCCACAAGCCATTCATAGCTGGAGGGCACCATTCGGCCCATTCGGCCTTGCAGTGTGCGACCCTGAGCTTTTCGACACCATCGTGGCTGTCGTCGCGCTGCACGATGAGGTTGTGCGGCGGGCGCCTGTGAGAACGGCCATCATCGATGTGGACGCTAACAGGGATGGCAAGAGGCATGTTTGAGGCGAGGCGCAGCAGCATCTCCGTTCTCTCCGACGGCCAACCACGGTCCAAAAACGCATCCATGTCGACGCCGTTGCCGCTGGAATTGCTCCAAGCGTGGCGCGTGGCCAAACGGAAGCCGAGCGATGCGCACGAGGCCGTCATCCACACCAAAAACACACGCCAAGCTGTAGGGAGAGGTCTTCACGTGAAAACATGTGGAGATCGCGATCTCGCTGTCAGGCTGACACGACTCAAAGAGCCGCCCCCCCCGTCCGACACAATCTCTTAACGACGCTCCTCAACCCCGGCCGCCTCCTCAGCGTGCATCTTGGCAAGTTCTCCGCCGAGGCGCACGCCAAGGTCCTTGGCTTGGCACACGTGAGCAGCCTCATGCTGCTCCTGCGTATGGACGGCGGCCGTGACGGCGGCCGTGGCTCGCTGCAAGGCCTGGTGGTCGCTATGGAAGTCGCCGCGCGCCTCGGCGGCCCACGGCCACGGACTATCCATGCTGCCCTCCTCGGCAGCCGGCTCGTCGTCGTCCTCCGATTCGCGCGTGCCCGGTCGCTGGTACCCGTGCCACAGCTGGGCCACAGCGTGCCCGAACGTCAGCCTGGCGGCCGCCCCCGCCAGCGCGAGCGCCGTCATGAACGCCAGCACGAGCACGACAAGCCCGCCGAGCATGTCCGAGATGGCTTCCGCCGCGGCGTCCTCGGCTCGTTTGATCGGTTTCGGAGCTTCCGCCACCCCCTGCGCCGCAGTCGTCGCTACCGACATTGCGCCTGTGCCGCTCCGAGATGATGTCAGCAGCCCCCTGCACGGCGCGCAGGCCACACAGCCGCCCAGATCACACTCCGTGGCCAGCTTCGGAGGTGAGAGGTCGCACCAACTCGCACACTCGCCGGCAAGCCATTTCTCGGCCAGCGCGGCCCCAGGGCCCGCCGTCGTGGGGCCTCGTGTCGCCGCGCCCGCGCCCGCGCTGGCCGTCGGCGGGTTCGACTTGCCGCCGCCGCCGCCGCCACCACCAGCCGTGACCACGCCGTCCGAGCCGCTGCCCTTGGTTGTTGCTCCCGAAGCCTTGCTAGTCTTGCTCCCGCCCGCGGCGGTCGGGCAGTTGGGGCAGCCGGCGCACTTGCACCAGTTGGCACAGTCACTCGTCTTACACCACGTCGCGCAGCCTGTCTTCGAGATGTCGCCCTGCCGCTTAGGCGTGCACGCAAAGACGATGCCGCCGGAAACGCCGCCGCCGCCGCCGCCGCTGCTTTTGTTGCCGCCGCCGCTTTTGTTGCTTCCGCTGTTTGCGGCGGTGCCACCCGAGGATTGGCTCCGATTCTTAGCGGTCGACGAGGGCGGCGTGCCCGCCGACGATGTAGAGTGATAGGGCACATAGTGCGTCACCACGTTCGTCGTGCCGCACCAGTTGTTCTCGCTCACAGCGCGCGCCATGCAGCCGGCGAATGTACGCGACTTGAGGTTTTTCTCGCCAAACATGTCACGGTTCCAGCCCGCCCCCGGGTAGTACGCGGCTCCGTTCGCGTTACGGCAGCCACTGCCAGCCGCGCACGGACATCCCGACGGGTGCTGCATCCAGCACGAGCCATACGGCGATGTTGGAAGCGTCAACGAGGGCTGGGGCGCACCCGAGAGGCCATCCTTCGAAAGGAGGTCCTTGTGGCTCGTGCCTTTAGGTTTGCTGCCGGCGGCCGCAGGGCTTGGCGGGGGACTTGACGAGCGAGGCAGTGCCGCAGCCTGGGTAGGGACCTTGATCTTTTGCTTTGGGGTTGCGGCAGGCGCAGGCGTGCTGCCGCCGCTGCGGCTGCTGCTGCCGCTGCTGCTGCTGCTGCCGCTGACGCTGCCTGCGGCGGTGCCGCCCGAGGATTTGAGTTTCGGCTTGGAGCTAGATGAGGGCGGCGCACCCACGGCGGGCGATGATGGCGCACTCGAGGCGCCGAGCCGGTCTGGCGCACTGGAGCACATGGCGCACTGCTTGCACTTGCAGTAGCGGCAGTGCGCCGCCGTGTTCTTGGGTGAACAGAATGCTACACACGTTTGAAACTTGGTGTCGCCGGCGAGACCGGTGTCCGGACAAAGGGGGCCGTGTTGGTGCTGACCGTTGGCCTCTTCGGCAAAGCGGCGCCGATTGGGCGCCGTGGCGATTGCGAGAATCAGCGCGGTAAACAGCATTCGCTGAAGTAGCACGGACGCTCGAAACGGCGCTCCTTTCGCAGAAATGGTAGCAGAAATGCAAAAGTCTCACACACACCGCCGAAGCCCAAACCTTACATGCTCCGCGCCGCGTATGGAGTCATGTAAGGTGTTGTTTTCAGAGCGGGCAGTACAATTGTACCCGGTAGCAGTGCGAGTGCCGTACCGGTACCGGTACTGTACCGGTACATGTACCGCGCTCGCACCGGTTGTCGCATATTTTTCGTGTGGTCAAGTCAATTTTACCGTTTACATACAATTGTACTGTAAACATGAACGAACATCAGACAACCTCAAACGGAAGCCATAATGTGCTCCGGCGGCCAGCAGCAAGGGTGGAAGGGAGTGGGCGGAGATGACGGAGGGGTTCCATCTAGAGGTGACACGTCATAGGTGCTGACTTGAGTTGAATTGACTTGAATTTTTCTTGTGAACGTTCACACTCCATCAAGGGTTCGGCGCACCCGCTTCTGGTCGCTCGTCGCACGCTGGGGCGGTGGTCGGGGCAGCCCGTCCCCGGTCTGAGCGGCGCCGCGTCGCAAGATGCCGTACGATAGCACCTGGTTCTCGCGCTATGACACCATGATCGCCGAGGCGGGCGACCTCAAGCAGGTCCAGGACGGGCACAAGACTGCGAAGGACAAGTTGGCTCAGGTGCAGGCGGAGGCTGACGCTGCGACCAAGGCGCGCGAGAAGAGCGAAGCATTCATGAAGGAGCAGGAGACGCGCATCGGCCTCGTGCAAACGCACTGGTTCTACGGCACAACTGCTCTCCAGCCGCAGCTGTGGATGCGCGGCGGCGTAGAAGGAAAGAAGGCGCGGGCGCAGGCGAAGCTGGACATTGCAAAGTCGGAACACCCGGTCTTGGAGCGACAGGAGAAGGTGTTCCTTGATGAAAAGCTGCCCGCGGCGAAGGAGGAGGTGCGCCTGCTCGCCGCTTCGATCGAGCTGAAGAAGTCGTTGCTGCGCGAGACGGAGGAGATGAAGAAGGCCGCCATCGACGCGAGCCCGTCGAGCGAGATCACGCGGCTGCGCGCCCAGGTCGAGACGCTCAAGACGACAATCTCGGAGACCACCTCGGGCGCGGATGGCATCGTCAAAGTCGCCGCCCTCTGCGGCGACGCGAACGAGCACTTTGCGAAGGCATGCAAAGCGGCTGAGGAGGCCAACGCCGCGGGGCGCGACGCTGAGCCTGTCATTGGGCCTGCGGCTGCGAAGCAGAGCGACAACGCACGGCCACCGTCGGAGCCTGCGGAGCACGCGGAGGCAAAAGAGCGGCTGCGCGCCGCCGCCGTCGTCGTGCTCAAGGGAGAGGTCGAGACTCTGAAGACGACGATGGCTGAGACGGCGGCCGGCGGCGACGGGCTTAAGGCAGCCCATAACAAATGCTCGAAGGCGAGCACGTGCTATGCAGCGGCGCTGAAGATGACGCTGGAGGCGGCCGAGGCGCACAAGGAGGCTGACGCGATCATGCAGCCGCCCGATAAGCCGCCTCTCTACGGCGCCCACCCCGCATGCGAGAAGAAGCCTTGCCCTGCTGGCTGTGGCAACTCTCTCACTGGGCTGCAGTGCGTGCGAGCCCGTGCACGCCTCTGTCGCTGCTGCTGCTCTCTGAGCTTTGCGCGACCCGCGTGCCGCTGGCCGTCCCATCAGCCCTCTCCCCCACCCCTACCGTCCCATCGGCCCTCTCCCCTACCCCTATGCGCGTTGGCGCTCCTCCCCGCTCGCGCTTCACAAGTCACGCCTCACGACTTGGGTCGACTCGCGCGCTGGCCGCAGCCCGACGCACTGCTGTCCCAAGTGCGCGGAGCTCGACGACGGCGTCCACCGCCCGGACGAGCACGAGGATGGGTGCGCGCGGATCGAGTGCGCCGACGTGTCCAGGGAGCGCGCGGCCATGCTTGAGCATTTGCGTGCCCAGGCTACGGACCTCAAGTCCTTGATGAAGGACACTTCGGAGGGGGCTGAGGGGCTCAAGTCGGCAGGCGAGCTGTGTGTCAAGGCGAAGGCGCGATATGAGCGCTGCCTGCAACTGACCAAGTGGGCTGCCAAGGCCGAGGCCGAGGCCGACAACGTGCTCAAGCCAGCGCGCCCGTGCCCGGGCGGCTGCGGCTTTGCGATCGCCGACAAGCCCGGCGCCACCTATTGCTGCGGCCAGTGCGAGCGCGGGACGGGCGAGCACGGCCCGAAGTGCGAAGCGAGGCCGTGTGGCACTGCGACCGTCGAACGCGCCGCCGCCATCAAGAAGATGCGCGCGCAAGCCTCCTTGCTCAAGGAGACGCTCGAGGACAAGACGTGGTCCGCGGACGCGTTCAACAAGATGGTGAAGACTTGCAAGACGTCGCACGAACATTACCTTAAGGCGATGCAGGCGCGGCGTGCGGCGGACCGGCTTGCGCCTTCGCCGCTCGACGACGTGGCAGCCACCGCGCCCGCCTCCGCCTCCGCCTCTGCCTCGGTTGGGATGCGCGATGCAAAGATGCGCGAGGTGCAAAAGGAGGGCGACGAGGGCGCTAAGATGTTACAGATGGCGATCGAGGGGCTGCCGGGCGGCACGCACGGTGCGGAGCGCTTCAAGGCGCAGTACGACGCCTTCCGCGACGTGTCGGCACTTGCGTCGGACATGGACTCGCTCGCGACCGTGCAGGGATGCGTGGCGCTTGTGGCGGACAAGATGAAGATCGTCGAGGAGGTCGAGGCTACCCTTCGCAAGGAGGTCGCCGCGCTGAAAGGCGAGCTCGAGCCCATCGAGCAGGTGCGGCGCCACTGATTGCCTTTGTTTGCCTCTGCTTGATTGACTTAGATTGCCTCTGGTTACCTCTGGTGGTCTCTGACGGTCTCTGGTTGCCGATCGAGCAGGCCTTCAAGGATGAGGCGGAGCGTGAGAAGAATTTGAACGAGTGCGCCAAGGAGCGGGCCGACGGCGACAAGCTGCTCCAGCAGGGTATGGCGTCGGTGCCGCCGGCCGTGTTCGCGCGCTACACGGAAGCGAGCCAGCCCCTCGTGGCGGTGCAGCTCAAGGAGTCGCTCCAAGTGTCTGTGGAGCTCGCGCACAGCCTGGGCAACACGTGCAAGGAGCTCGAGACAACGCTCCGCGCCGACTATGACGTGGCGCGCGGCCGGCTGGCGCCGATTGAGCTCGCCATCAAGGCGGCCGAGAAGAGCGACGCGCTGGTGCACAAGGCACAGGCCGAGGCGGACAAGGGCGCCGAGTTCCTCCAAGAGGCGTTCAAGGCCGTGCCCGAGACGCTCCCACGCCGCTATCCGCAGACGCTCGAGATGATCGGGTGTGAAGTGACACTGGTGGCGGCGACGGTGGAGGCGGTGCGCGTGCGGGTCATCCGTCAGATGGCGGCCCTCGCCTCCCTCAAAGAACGCAAGGGGAAGGAGTACGAGGTGGCCGTGCGCAAGGACCACGACACTGCCAAGGCTGAGCTGAAGCCCATCGAGCTCTCTCTCAAAGCTGAGGAGCAGCGGAATGCTAAGATGAGCGAGGCGCAGATCGAGGGCGATCGCGGCGCGAACTTGCTGCACCAGGCGTCCGCGACCGTGCCCGCGCAGGTGCCCGTGCGTTACCCGCAGGCGAGCGCGCCGCTCGTGGGCCTGCAGGTGCCACTGCTCGCGCAGATCAACCCACAGGACAAGGTGCTCGCCTTCTTGGGGGGCGATGGCAAGGGGTCGGCTGCCGAATGGGCGTCGTCGGATAAGCTGCGCCAGACGCTCGCGCTCACGGGCTTTTGCAAGACCTTCTCGGCCGAGCTGCAGGTGGGTGCTGCTTCGGAGTGCCCTTTGGATCGCTGACGCTGAGTGACGCTGAGTGACGCTGAGTGACGCTGAGTGCCCATCGCTCTCTGCGCCGCGCAGGCGAACGCTAAGGCTCTTGAGACCACCATGAGAGGCGACGTAGCCACGGCCAAGGTCGAGCTCCAGGAGACCAAGGACGCCATCCCCGCCGAGGAGGAGCGCATCTTTGCCGACCTGCGCAAGAAGGCCGGCTGAGCGCGGGCCCACATGCACAGCCAGGGCACACGTCCTTTTGTCTTTGGGCCTTCTCTACGTTGTGCGATGGGCGCCCACAAGGCGCGAGTGAGACGCGAGGACCGTGAAGGGCGACACGCGAATCTGTGAGCGAGCGAGCGTTGGGCTCGATAGGATCTGCTGGGCGAACGGGCGGCCCTGGTCTGCGCGCGCGCGCGCGCGCGCCGCGCGGGGACCGCGGACGGGCTGTGTTGCAATATCGTGGTCACTGATTGGGCAGGATGTAATGTGACGCATAGAGACGAGAGGCCGTAGACCGCAGCGTGCGTGCCGAGCGGGCCGCTATTTTTCAAAGAGGGAAGAGTTGCATGCAGCTGGCTAAAAAGCCCAGAAAAGGACAACTTCCGATTTCGGTTACAGAATTGGACCACGGCTCTCTCGCTGCACTCTCTCGCGCGACTTCATCCTAGATACATCGCATCGCCGGTGGCTTCTGGAACGGATTGATGGATTTCCCGCGCCGGCAGAACGCGATGGCGATCCAGCAAAGGGCGACCCGGCCGCCCTGGCGAAATCACGGCGTCTCAGCAGTCGCCGAGCCCTCCTATGAGTGGTGGGCGCCTGCGCGGCCCAAGCCAGGCGATTCTCAGGAGCAGGTTCGGCTGCGTCTTGCCAGCGCGAACGCGCTCAACCAAATTCCACGGGACCCAAGATACTATGAGCCAATTAAAGAAGCCAACTGGTCCGTGAACACGTCGCTCAATGGCCACTTCATCCCCGAGTATGACATCACGGGCGGCGACAACATTAATTGTGTGCACCAGATCGAGCCCTTTATCAGCAGGCCAGCGAGCAAGGCTCGGGCCGACTTCGTGTCCCAGCGCCTGAGCCTCGGCAAACGCAGCTCGCCTCTGCTCTCGTATAACTCCCTCGGCTGGAATCGGCGCCACTACGAGCCGGTGCCCGACGTCACAATGGTCGTCACGTTCAAGAATGCCTACGACGGGAACATCTCGATGGCCTCACGAATGTCGTCCCCTTCGGGGCGGCCCGCATCACGCGCACTCTCGTGGAGCGGCTCCGAGATCGGCTCGCCACGTCAGGGCTCGCCCATCCCGCCCCTCTCGCCCAATGAGCGCTCGGCCGCCTACTTGGAGGGTTACTTGAACTCACCCTCGGGCACCCATCCATCGAATACCTTCGCGGTGCCGCGCATCGCGGGGATCGACACATACTCCAGGCCCCCGCTTGTCGTGCACTCGACTGACGCGCTGCGCCGGACCGCCTGGATAGGCACGCGCGGCTGAGCTGCGCCGTGCGATGGCAGCGGCGCGTGCATGCACAACTCATGCATGCAATGCAGGCATGCTGAGAAATGCTCGATTGTCGAGTCTTGCTTGAAGCCCCGTTGCACCGGTCCTCCCTGCTCCCATGCGTTGGGTGTCGGCTTCGTGTGTGCCCTGTGCGTGCTCCCCCCCATGCTCCTTCCATCCGCTCCCCCCTGTGTCTTGCCGGTAGCACATGAACGCCGAATACCACCTGACGGTAGAGCCGGGTATGTGTACAGTAGTCAGTTACACGGTCAGTAGAAGACACATCACTGAGGGGAGCCGGGACACCACGAGACAGACACATGGTGTGCGTGAATGTGTCGGTGTCGGTGCGATTTCTAACACACGGTTCACAGCCAATCGTGGTTAAAGTCCAATCATAGCTCCACTGGATCGGGTACATTTTACAACGGCGTGCTCGTGGGACACACCGCTCTAGAAGATGAAGCCACTGCTGCCGCTTCGACACACAAGTGAACGTGTCTCGTCTATGGGGTCATGTAAGGTGTGTGTATTCTGTGCGGCAGAAAAAGCGCCGTAGCAGTCGCATGCGTCGTGGGGATTGGGGTTATTTTCAATACAAGAAAAGGCTATTTTCAATACAAGATATCATTATATATCATCATATATCGTGATTATATCATTGTGTATCATGTGTATCATCATCGTGTATCTCATATATCATGTCCCTCGTCGACACATGATATATAGATATATTCATGATACAAATGCATGACATGATATATGATGATATAACTCGCCTTTTGGAAAACATGATACCAACATGATATCACAAAAAATAAAATTATGATACATCGCTGACAAATATCATGTCCCGTATCATGGCCACTCCGGTATCATCTTGTGAGACACATGATATATGGACTTGATACCGGAGTGGCATGACCTGGGATATGAGATGACGAACAAGGTTGACCTTTACAATGATACAATTATATCATCTTATATCTATCAGTATCATGTTATATCATGGGATATGAGTAGATCATGGCATATCATGTTGTATCATGTTGTATCATGTTGTATCATGTGATATCATATGATATCAAGTGTGTGAGGCTCACCGACCTCAGCGTGAGAGGTTCTCTGATGCAGAGAGACATTTCTCACCATGTGACGCGAGGGAGGAAGCTTACGTCTGCTTCATCGTCCGAGCTGTCAGCCTCCTTGTACAGGTAGTGGAGTACTCTTGTCGCCCTTTCGCCTTTCATCCATTTCGCCCCCTTCTTCGTCGTCAGGGCTTGGGTCATGAGCCGTACATTGCAAAAGGAAAGCCGCCTCTGCTCGTCCCGGGTCCCTTCCTTGACCCAGCAGTGCGTGACTGCAAGGATGTGAGCGCAAATGCCAATCTTGCGGCTGCCCTTGCACTCGCATACGAGGTCGAATGGATTCGCCTTGCAGCGGATCACTGAGGATTCCTCCTCAGGCAGGGTCCTCTTGACGCAGACAACAGCTTCGCAGATGCCAGCCAGCTTCTCAAAGTCCTTTTCAGCGCCCTTGGGCGCTATCCCGTTGATGCACGACTTGTATCTGTGATATCACATGATACAGATATGATATTCTCAATAAGCAGATGATATCACATGATATATCATGATATAGGATGATACTCACTTCTTGACGAGCCCTGGTGTAATCTTCTTGTAAGTTTGGAGCCCTTCACTGGTCAGCACGTACGCGGATGAGCTGTCTCCATCTGTGTAGATGCGCTTGTCAGCATTGAATGCAATCACCTGAGCAGCCCTGTATTGGGCCTTTGCAATCCACTTAATAGGTAGCTCATCCAAGCGAAGTATGGCAGGCATGCGCGATTCTGTGAGCGAGATTCGTCACCTACAGTCAGATATATGAAGATATGACATGATATGACATGATATCATATGATATGACATGATATGACATGATATGACATGATATATGCCCACCGTCACGTCTCATGATCAGTGGCAGCGTCTTGTGGATCACAGTCGCAGTGGACTTCTTGAGCCCTATCGTGCCCAAGAATTGCTTGACTCCCCATTTGTGCCAGGATTCGATGGGCTGGTTGTTGGCAATCTGACTGGGAATGCCATTGCCGTGGCCAAGTGACCAGCACTGCCAAGGGTCGCAGCAGTACGTGTTCCAGAAGGTACGAAGCTTTGGTTCAGTAGTGATGTGCTTGTCCATTGAAACGCCTGCCAACTCGATCAACATCTCACTCATGGGAACCGAGTTTGCCATGTGGATGGACTTGAGCATCCCTTGGAACGTGTCGAAGAATTTTGATGTCTGTGATATACGACGATATCATATGATATAGGTTGATATCATATGATACCAGTCGAGTCGCAGAGTCATCAGGTACAGAATCATCATTGTATCAATGTATATCATGTTGTATCATATTGTATCATGTTGTATCAAGGTGTATCGCACGGTATTTCTCGATATGCGCACCTTCCTCACGTATTCTCCACGAAGGACCTTGTTATTGATGTGAGGCCAGCACGTGATGGGACCTGTGTGGAGCAGCAGGTAGCCAACCTTCCATCAGAAGCACAGGGTAGCACACATTCTTAAGTGCAGCACGCACGTGAGTCTGGCCAAACCATGAGCACCCCGGCGCGGAAGGCGTCGCTGCAATCCATGTTGACTGCAGCTGGACGAAGGGGCTTCCCAGCATAGAGCATGCTTACGTGATTGCAGGCGGAGCAAATGAGCTTAGTGCCATCAATGCTCTCGCCTTGCTTGCAGAACATGTAGATGCACGGACGATATGAATGCGTCACCTGAGAATCATATGATATCAGGCGGTATCAATAAGTCTCATAATATATCATTGCAAATCAAATGGTATCATATTCGTTTTGCGTACAGTTCCGTCATCAGCCCTGTTGAGAGCATGTGGTCCAATGGTGACGAGAATCCACTCCCCGTGGTGCAGCTTGTGAACTCCATCTATGTGCATGGTGTACTTGAAGTCCGTCGCCGCCAGTTGCAGAAGCCACTTAATCTGTGTGAGCCCCGTGAAGCACACGGCCTGAACGCTGGAGAGCAACTCCATGTTCATGGGAACCATGTATGCCTTGCGAGGAATCACTTCTTCCAGAGTATGAGGCAGCATCATGTCCTCCGCTACGCTGACCAGATCGTGAACGTCGTTGAGCATGCCATACATACCACCTGCAATCATGTTGTATCATATCATATCATGTGGTATCATATCAGTATCATTGTATATCATATCATATCATGTACTTTTCTTCTTTTGCCGCTTGACGTAGCCCTGAACCTGTGACAGCTCAGGTACACCCTCGAAGCCAGCAATGTCCATGTCTTCAATGAGGTCTCCTCCATCCTGGGATAAGTGTTGTTTTTTCCCGAAAGTGGTGTTGTTTTTTCCCATACGCATTTAAGTGCATACTCATGCATTTTGATGCATTTTCAACATTTTCATTGCATTTCATCAGATTGCATTCTTCACCCTTGCATCCCACCCTTCCTCGAGCGTCGCACTACACTTTCGGAAGTCCTCAAGGAGCTGAGCCTACGGAAGGAGGAGACCTCTGGTCGCAACTTCAACTGCCTCGCGTTCTCCATTCTGCTTGGCACCGATAGGATCACACCGGAAGAGCAATGGACGGGGGGCACGCGGGGCGACGAGGAGCGCCGGCTCACGCACGAAACCATCATACGCCGCCTCCCGCCCGAGGCGGCCACGAAGGTAGGCCACAATGGGGAGTGGTGGGCGGGCGAGACGCGTGATAGCCTGAACATCACGATGGAAACCTCCCAGGTTATGGGCGAGGCGCATGTGCACGGCTTCTGCAACAGGTTCAACCGCAGCATCGTGGTCGTCGACGTGCGGGAACCGGCTGCCGTGCTGAGCGAGTACCGGCCAGGCTATGACATACAGCGACAGATCTCCATGCAGGAGGCATACGGGCTACGTAACCATGGGGAGCAGCCCATTTGGGTACTGCTCGAACCCGATCACTTTAGCGCACTGCTACCTGTGCGGCGGCCCGTCGCCCTCGAGCGGCGAGCGTCTACGGTGACAGGAGCACCCGCCACGGCTGCCGCGGAGGAGACCGCGGAGGCGGACACCACGAGCGCGAGGGCCCGGGATCCGGAGCAGCAGCTCTTGCCAACGGCCCTTGACAACCCGCGGGTAGACGCGGCGGGGGGAGGGGCCGAGAGGGCCACACAGACAGGCGCGGCCGACGGCGCCGCCTCGGCCAACCAAAGCGACACGCGCGTTGAACTTGACGTACAAGGGGTGCATGACGCCCCGACTAACACCCCCCCCCACGCGACGACCCGGGCACGGAGGCCACAGCCGGCGCGCCCGACAAGGGAGCCGGAGCCACCGCCGGGTCCGCAGCCCGGGGCCCACCCGCAGGGCGACACAGCGGCGCCGGGGATCGCATGGGCCGCGCGGGTTCTCCAGGAATCCGGATACACTAACCGTGGGGGCGCGGCGATCGCGGATTTGGACGCTTACGCACTCGCAAGATACGTCAACGAGTCCACAGCAGGCGAGAAGGAATTCCGGGACGCAAGATTCGATGAGGCGCCTGTGCGCGAGTACATCCGAGAAGGGGGGGGGAACGACGACAAATACGACACCCACACCCTACGGCAGGCCGTGGCGGACCACAACCGGCTCAGGAGAGGCGACCGCTACGCGAGCGGCCTCACTCCCGACGTCAGGGAGCAGGGCCCGATCGTCTGGCCACGAGATACGGTACGCCTGCAACGCACAGGGGCACCCGCACAGCGCACGGGGGACCGAAAGAAGGCGTGGGGAACAGGCGCCACGGGCACGGTCCTTCGCAGCGCGTCCAGAGGCGACTGGACGGTCGAACTTGACAACGGAGCGGGCACGTACGACATCCCGGGACACGATGTAAACATTCTTTCGAAGCGCGACTACGCGGCGGGGGACGTGGTCGTCGCCACGCGCAACACAGCGACAGGGGGCGCAGGGATGCACGGCCCGGGCGCACTGCTCCTGCTCCGGCGAGTCCCGGACGCCACTGGACGCCCAGGCGCGCTATGGCGAGCGTTCAGCAGCAACGCTTCCCTCGTGGACATACACGAGGACGACGTGACACGCGTTCCGTGGCAAGTACACGGCCGGCAGCCACGACGCACGCCGCGACCCGCGTCAACGCGCGAAGAACTGGTGGCGATCGCGCAACGCTTATACGCCCAGACGGGGGACTGGGAGGGCGACCTGCTCTCCGCCACGCAAAGCGCCGCCTCGCAGGAGGGCCTCTCCATTGACACCGGAGAGGCGGGCCGAGCGATCCAGGAGGCGCAACGGCGATGGCGAGGCGGCCGATCATGCGCGCGAATGGTCACGCTCAACCATGGGGGCATCGTCGTCCGCTTACGCGAGACGACCGCGGCAATACCCGGGCTGCGGCGCATGGCGGCGGCACCGGAGCACGCGAACACCGCCGCGCTGGCGTGGGAGGCAGACGGCAGACTGTGGCGCACGATGCATACCCTCGCCGCCGACAACGACATTGTTCTCCTACAGGAAACACATCTCCCGGAACACGATCCGGAAGGACTCAGCGAGCGGATTACCCAGCTGCTCACTGGCGGGGAGTACTCTGGGTGGCGCGTGGCCGCGTCGCCCGCCCCAGCGGACGACACGTATGCGGGCGTGCTCATGTGGTGGAACGCCACGACGGTCGAAGTGTCAGACATCCAGACCCTGACGCCCGGACGGCTCCAACGCGCCCGAGTACGGGTCCTCGCGGACGGCACGGAGCTGATCGTCGTGAACGCATACGTCCCCACCAAGCGCGGTGCACCGAACGCCCGTCAGGCGACCGTCCTTGAGCAGGTTCGGTCGCAACTCCAGTCCGCGATCGACACCGCAGACACCGACGGAGACGAGATCGCCATCGGGGGCGACCTCCAAGCGCAGACTCTGACTACCCTCGAAGCGCGCAAGCACATGGGCAGCGCGCACGAATACGACCTGTGGCTGGACACACTCTGTGCGGACAACTGCCTCACGAGCGTTGGCGACGACGAGCCCACCTACAGCGGGGGCGCCGAAGGCCCGCAGACGACAATCGATCACTGGCTAGTCAGCGCGGGACTCACCGACAGGGCAGCAGCAGAGGTGGGCGCAGGCGCGGACGGCCTCGCGGGACTGGAGCACAGCACGCACGGGCACAACTCCTTGCAACTGACCATCGCCATACGCACGGCCGAAGCTGAGGACGTCGAAGAGGAATGGGAGCACCGGGAACCACAACTCCCACCCATGGACGAGGACGAGTGGGTAGCATTCGACGCGCATGAGGAGGGGACGGCAGCGGCGGCCGCGGACGGCGCGAACAGCGGAGGAGAGCCCACATTCGGTCAGGCCGCGCGACGCCTCGAGGCTATCGAGGACGCGCTGAAAGGGCTAGTGGCTGGCATACAGGAACTCAGCAGCAACTCGGACACGCCGCAGGGCACTAAAATCTCGCGCCTGCACGCGAAGTTGCTGCGCTGGCGCCGATGGCTCCGTATGTGTGATGGACAGAAACTATTTCCCGACTCACACCCCATGTTCAACTCGGAAGACTGCGCACACGTTCTCGGAGACGCCCCCGCCACAGATGACAAGATACGCAAGGCCATCCTGCACAGCGCGCCGGGGAAGGAGCGCAGGGTCGCACTCCGCGAGGTCTGCCGCTGTCGATTCCTACAAGCCCGTGAAAGGTATGAGGAAACGGTGGCGGAGGGCGCCGTCGACAGGGACCGTGTTCGCACCCGTCTGCTCGACGATATTCGTAAGGCCGTGGAGGAGGGACGCGACCCAAGGTGGGAATGCTTCAGAGCGGTGGGCAGAGCGAAAGCGGCGCTGGCGGGCAAGCGCACGGCACCTCGGCTGGATCAACCAGGCATGCGCGCCATCAAACGAACGGGAGCCGCCGAAGCGGAAACAGGGACGGACGCGGTGCTCCGAGCAATACACGATGAAAGTGTCGTCATGCACCAGGAGAGGGGTGCCAGTGCCGCCGGCGCACTGACCATGCAGGATCACATGGCAGCCGCGGGACTCCCCGCCCCGTGGCCCCACACGGTGCACGAGCGCCGCGAGGAGGCGGAGATCGACGCCGAGAAAGAGCGACGCGCAACGGCGGACGCGCAACGTCAAGAGTCATGGGCGAGATGGCGGGAGGCCACATGTAGGGAGGGGGGCGACACGCACGATCCATGGCAAATGGTACTCAGCGACGCATACCCGCCACTCGTCGAATGCCTACGAGCCGAAATGCTGACGATCATGTCCGACGACAACATCGACCGCGGCCTGCAGCGCTTTCGCGCGAGGCAAGGCGTCGGAGTCGGAGGGTTCTCGGGCATCTGGATCACCCGAGCCGGCGCCCCTACACGGAAGCGGTACGTGCAAGCGCTACGGGACACGGCGGCGGACGTACTCGTCGCCGCGGACGCCCTCGACAGAGCGCGCTGCCCACAGACCAGACGCGTAGCCGTCCAAATGATCCGGGACGCTGCACCGAAGGGCTGGACACAATGGATCATCATGCTCCTCACCAAGCCTGGCAAAGCCCTCGACGTGCTGAGCAAGCGACGCGACATCTGCCTACAACCACACTCACTCAAACTTTGCGCCAACGCGGTTGCACCACACTACGCGGCGGTGCAGGAGCGCACTCAACCGGAATCTAACACGGGCTTCCGCGAGCACGGCGCAGCCACGACCACGGCGCTCTGGCTCGGCCTGACCAAGGAGGAGGCGGCTTCGGAGCGCAAGGGGTGGTACTGCGGTTACATCGACAAAGGGGGCTTTTTCCAGTCATGCGTCCGGCGGGCGCAGCGGGTCGTCGAGGCAAGGTTTGGAGTACCCGTAACCGTCACCACCCTTATCATGGCCATCCATGAAGCTCTTGTCGTCCGCTACGACTCGGGATCGGGCATCACTCATGGCACGGAGTCCAACGTGGGCAACGGCCAAGGGGATACCATAGCACCGATGCGAAGCATGATCCCTCTGGCAATCGAAACACGGGCGGTCGAGTGGCTGGTGGCGGGTTTCCAGTTTGTGGCCCCGAAGGGGGTCAGCCGCACGCGTACACCACAGGGGTGGTTCGCCGATGACGGGGCCTTCGTCGTCGATTCCCTACGTGCTCTGCAACAGGCGTTCCTCGTCGCCTCCGCAATGGCACGAGTGCTGGGCTTCACGGTCGGCATCGACGCGGACGCCAAGGGGGTGCCCAACGGCGACAAGACAGGCTGGATGGGAAGCGAGTGGCGAGATGGCGCATGGACGGAAATGGGCGACGACGTCACCATCCGACTCATCGACGGCCGGGCCGTACCGCGAGTCAAAGGATTTTATAAGCACCTGGGGATTCGGCAGACGCCCTTCGCCGATTGGACTACTGCGCGGCAGGTCGTCATGAACCGATGCGGCGGCATCGCGAGCGCGCTCTCCCGCCTTGGGGTCCTCACGGCGGAAGAATATGTCGACACGGTCGACGCCGCGACGACGACGGTCGTCGCGTACTACGGCGCCGCGTTCCCGATCGGACGACGGGCATGCGAAAGGATCGACGTTGCGAAAAGACGCGGGCTCGCGCGCATGGGGCATGCGGGCCCCCGATCGCTAGGGGGGCCTTGGTGGCGAGCCACCAAGCGCCGGGTGCGTCGTCGAGCAGTTCTTCAGCTCGCTGCTCGATGGTGCGCTCCCCTTCCGCTAGGTATGCCGCGCGCGCGGCGCGCAG
>Ga0210243_101045_pt1 | contig 21912 bp, 13 predicted proteins | sample ChrtobMeP5a_32mM_FD_155461 | JGI IMG/M metagenome (GOLD analysis project Ga0210243, IMG submission 155461) | Chrysochromulina tobin associated microbial communities from unialgal haptophyte culture, Seattle, Washington, United States - P5a_32mM | ecosystem: Host-associated > Algae > Haptophytes >...
CCCCCCCTCGCTTTACGGGGCTCTGCCCCCAGCCCTGCCCCCAGCCCTCAGGCTCCGCTGCCGTCCTGTGGAGCTCATGCAGCGCGAATCGCCCGGTGCCCAGCAGCAGCGCTCGCATCTCAAGCGCAAGGGGCAGCACGTCCGTGGCCACGAAAACCTCCCCACCTGGAAGCAGCGAGTCCGCGATCGCTTCACAGAGCTCAGGTGTGACCATGCGCCGCGCCGCGTCGTGGCCTGAGCCGAGCCACGGGTCCGGGAATTGGATCGCCACGCGGCGCAAGTTGGGCACCCGCAGCGCCACCAATGACTCAGGAGTCGCGTTCGCCGAGATGAAGTGGAGATTGCGGCGACCCGTTGTGTCGCGCCATGCGTTCGCAGCCGTGACGAGAGGCGCGAAGATCTCGACGCCCACAAAGTTGTGCGCGCCGTAGCGTGCCGCGAAGGCCGCGTCGCCGCTCAGCGCGCAGAGGAAGCGCCCCTTGGCGCACCCAAGGTCGAGTAGCGTGGGCAATGAAGGGTCAGCAAAGACGTTGGCCCAGTCCGGCGCCTCTGCAGTCTCGCGATAGCTCTGCGGGTTGGCGAGGCGGCGCAGCCGGTTCTTCAGGTTGCGCTTGAGGCTGCCCGCGTGCACCGTCTCATCCACGAGGTGTGGTAGGAGGACCGCCGGCGCCGATGGCCGTAACACATGCAAGAGGACGGCCGGCGCCGCTGCCTCGGCCGCCGCTGCGGCCTCCGCCACGTCCGCGCCCGCCGCCGCCGCCGCCGCCGCCGCCGCCGCCGCCGCTGCTTTTGCGGCGTGCTCACTGCAGAGTCCGCCAAGCCCGTCGGCCGCGGCGTTGCTGCAGAAACGCCGCCGCCGTGCGATCCAGAACGAGCAGCCGCCTTCGCGGCACGGCGCTGCCGCCTCGCGCTCGAGAGCTTTGCGCCGCTCGTACAGCGCGTGCCACGCCTCGTCGGCCTCGATGTCGGCGGCCGAGAGCTTACGGCCGGGGAACTCGGCAGCAAAGGCGGCTGAGCGCGCGGCGAGCTCGGCCTCGGCGGCGGCGAGGGCAGCACCGTGGTCGAGGGGCCTCTCCATGGGGTTCAAAGTGTGAAGTAGGAAGGTCTCACCCACAGAGTGGTCAGCACGCCGAGAGTGGTCGCTAGCAAGCACCCCCCTATTTGCTACCTAGCATGCTTGATAGCTAACATGCTAGCAGGAATCTTTTTCGACTTGCTAGCATGTTAGCTATCAAGCATGCTAGGTAGCAAATAGGGGGGGTGCTTGGACCTGCTAGGTAGCGACCACTCTTGGACCTAGCGACCACTCTGTGGGAACACCCTTCCTATGTACGGGTACCCGGTACAGTACGCCGGTCCGGTGTCTTGGGTGTCGAATTCCAAACAGAGACACCGCTGTGCAGTACAGTACCGGTACAATAGTAAATCGACCTGCGGGCCAAATGTGCCAAGGATGGGACACCTCCACAACGAGTCGCGTCGTCTGAGTGTTGCCAACGCACCTGGTCAGAAGCGACAAACCAAAAGACCCTGGGGGGTGCCGGGACACACCGGTTCCGGTACTTTATGCACATGCACGTGAACAAGCGCATCCTCTGCAAGAATAGCGGTCCGAGCGGCAGAGCTCGGCGGAAGCATCCTTCCAACTCCCCCACCGTACTGATGGTGCTCGCCTCTCGGCGTGTGCTCTGTGCAGCCTCAGCGGATCCACCATCGCGGAGGCTGCTCCAGTTCAACCTCATGGCTGGGAGCTGCGGCATTCGCGAAGCGCAGGCGGTAGGCATGCAGCCCTATTGGTTCACAAGGCAGCCGCACCACTGGCGACAGCAGCGGCGACGAATCTGAGATACAATCTGTCGAAGAATCTGAGATACAATCTGAGATACAATTTGTCGCAGGCTTCCGAGCATTCTCGGCGGCGGCAGGCACGTGCGGCGGCGGGTTGGTGAGCCCGTCGAGAGGCGGCGCGCCGTAAAGAACGTCCCCAACGATCGGATACCCTTCGAACGCGAGCTGTGCACGTAGCTGGTGGGTGCGACCCGTGTGGAGCCGTAGCTGGAGCTCGTACAACCACACGCCGTCCAATACTGCCGTTCGACCGTATCTGCCAGAACGAGCATGGCCACAGCCGCCGCTGCAAGCGACACCAGCAACGCCGCTGCCAGCGACACGAGCGACGCCGCACATGCCCCTGTCGCTCTCAACTCCATGCTCCAGCACCGCTGGCAAGGCGCATACCGCACGTGCGTGAAGCAGCTCGCACTCACAGCGCTGCCAGCCCGGCAGCGGCTCGGCTCTCATCTGTTTCGGCTCTCGGCTCTTGCCGTCCATCCAGTGCACCAGTGCTCGCTGCAGCTGTGGCTGCTTCGGGAGAAGCTGCTGTGGCAGCGGAGGCGATCGCGATGATGACGAGGCGCTGCCCGTGACGGCGCTGCCCGTGACGATGTCGGCGGCGCGTGGGTGCACGAGCGCGACGTAGTCTTTGACGACCTTGCGCTCGCGCAGCAGCTCGTTGAAATGGGCTTGCCACGCCCTTGTTTTCGCAAGCACGAGAAGGCCTGAGGTCGGCACATCGAGACGCGATGTGACCAGCAGCTCGATGCCCAACTGCCTTGCCATCCCACTGAGCACGTTCTGGTGGAGGTTGTCGATGGTGCCGTGGATGGGTACGCCCGCTGGCTTGTTGCACACGACGTACTCGTCAGTCTCACGCACAACCTCAAAAGTAGACGGCATGGCCACCTCCTTGGGTTCGAGGTGCACGCGCAGGTAGGCGTCGGGCAGGACGACCTCATCTGCGCGCATTGCGCGGTGGCCATCGAGGTAGACGGCTCCGAAGTCGACGGCCGCACGGGCTCGAGCCTTGTCGAGTGAGAGCAGGTGCTGGAGTGTCGCATCGAGTTGCCGTGGCTCCCAGGCTGGACCCGTGTTGATATGCCGTGTGTCACCCTTTTGGCCGTGATGCTGCAACGTCACGCTGCAGCCGTGTAGCGGTACCAGGAGACGAGCCTCGATCCGGCCGTCCTCGCGGACCATGAGGTGCGTCCGCACGCCCGGGTCGTCGGCAGTGGCAGCGAAGCAAAGCATCGCGGTTTCGTCAGCGGTCCGCGGGCAGTTTCGTCAGGGCGCGCTAAATTTGTTCATGGGCCCGCAGATCTCGCGAAAAGGTATTTCACAGCCAGGTGGCGTGAAGCGTCGCCATTTTAGGCCCCTGGGTCGATGGCCTGGTTCGTGCTGGCGCTCACACCGTCGCGGAAGGAAGGATAAGAAGAATGACCGACGTTGAGTTGACGTCATGGGCGCACCGAGCTCGTGAGCTTGCTGCACGCCTCCGCGAGCACCTTCACCTTTTGCGGCATCCCCAGGACCTGCTCGCATGCGATGTATGGCAGAGCGTGCCTGGAGACTGGCAGAGCTACCTTGAGAAACTGAGCTTCGCCGAGCTCGGACGGCTCCACATGGACCGATTGCCAACTCGCTGTGGCGATCCACCACTGTCCTTGGCGCACTTTCTCGCGCTGCATGAACACCTTGCACTGCACCGCCAACCAGCCGACGACGATGAAGAGGAGGCCTCTGACTCTGCCTTAATCGGAGTCGTGAGGTCGTCCTCCAAGTCGGCCAAGCTGCACAAGAAGACGCACGAGGTCGAAAAGCTCTCGGCACTGATTGCGGCCGTGGCGGCAACAAGCCATTGCTCGCGTGCGATCGATATTGGCTGTGGCAAGGGCAGCCTCTCTGCTCACCTGAGCGTTAGCAGCGGGCTAGATGTTGTGGGTCTGGACGCCCAGGAGGTCTTGACGTCCGCCGCGGCCGCCTTGTCATCCCGCCCGCCCTCTGCCGGTGGTGGCCGCGTGCGCATCTGGCAGCGCACCGTTCACTCTGATGAGCACGCGCCGGCGGCCGTTGATGGGATTTGCGAGGAAGCTTGGCCTGCGGCAGGTAGTGCCGCCGCCAGCTCGGGCGTGGTGCTCTGCGCGTTGCATGCATGTGGCGACCTGAGCCCAACCATCACGCGCTGCTTTGCACTGGCGCCCAGCGTCGCGGCCCTCGTGCTGGTGCCGTGCTGCTACAATCTGCTGACTGTGGACTCGGATCCGTGCGGCGCGGAGCACTCTCCGATGAAGGTGGGGAAGTGCCATCCATGCCATCCGTGCGGCGCGGAGGAGTCTGACCCGCCGTCGACGAGGCCGTCCGCCTCGCCGTCGACGAGGCCGTCTGCCCCGCCGTCGACGAAGCAGGCACGGGTGCCGTCCGTGGCGAAGGCCGCTGCGGCGACGGCCGGCTTCCCGCTCTCCGAAGTCGTGCGAAGGACAGGCCTCATCCTATCGCGCGACGTGCGCTGGATCGCCACACAACGCGAGGCAGCCGCATTGCCGCCTTCGTGGCTGGATGAGGCCTCGAAGGCGGACGGCGCTGCGCCGCCGGCCGCCTTGCTAGCGCAGCTGTGGAGAGCTCTCTTCGCGGCTCTGATGCGCGACCACTATGCCGATTGCGTGCCTGAGGGCACCCGTGTGTCCACTGGAGGGCATGCGAGGCATCGCCAGCAGGTGGCAGAGGCGGAAGGCCAAGGCAAGGCAAGGCAAGGCAAGGCGGAAGGCCAAGGCGACGACAAGGTGGCCAGCACAGCGGGCTTCGAGTTCGTCGCATTCGCCGAAGCGGCCCTCGCCCGAGCTGGGCTGCCAGCGAACCGGCTGGACCGCTCAGAATTGGCACGCTACGCAGCGGCGAGATGCGCCGATGGGGTTGTGAACGCTGCGCGCCGCGTGGCAGCCATGACAGCGCTGCAGGCGGCGCTGGCGCCACTGGTGGAGTCGTTACTTCTGACCGACCACGTCCTCTTCCTGCACGAGAGCGGTGTGTGCGAGGACATACGTGCGGTGCCCGTGTTCAGGCCGGCGCGCTCGCCGCGCAACGTCGCCATCGTCGCCCGCAAGAGGATGACCGATGGGCCTACCGGTACAGGAGCGGCGCTCCTGCTCCCTACCAGCCAGCCCGAGGACGCTGAGCTCGCGGCCTGCAGCGAGCAGGTCGCGAGTTTCAGGTTGGCAGAGTCGTGATTCAGGACGTACTATAGGTTGTCTCGTGCACAAGATATGCTAGGGTCGGACCACCGTCGCTCCGAGGCTCGTGCGGCTGTGTCCCTTGTCTGGTGAACCGAGGTGCTCTGTTCTGCGCCTCGGCGGGCGTGGCCATTGCCTCATTTGAGGACGGAGTCGACGTATTTTCGCTTTTTCGGGGACCCCGGTCCCCGCCCACCTTCCCACCTAAAATGAAAGTTGAAACCGAACCAGAGTGACCGAATACATAGACCTCCTTACGTTACAAAACTTCTCGTCTAGACCACGCCAGATGAACGGGAGCTACGGGCCGCGCGCCACTCGCGGGACAACTCGCGGGCCCAGTTGCAAGCCGCCGCGCGTTCAACGTGGTCAGCCAAAGACATCAAATCCATCACTGATGTGCTGCTGGCCCAAGGTTTGGTAGAGCGCTGCAGATTCCCGCGGTGCTGTCGGCCCGATCGCTGTCGATGCTGCGGCCGCACTGGCGGCCGCCCGCCTCACGAGCACCTCATACACCTTGAGCCGACTACGCACAGCCGCTCGCATCGCCACAAGCTGCGGGCACAGACTCTCGGCATGGCTGTCGGCGGAGCTCCGTGGCTCCGGCGCTTTGTAGAGCTCGGGTTCGTCAATTGAGCTCTGTGGCGTATTCGCAACCCTCGGCGCTACTAGACTTGTGGATACCGGCACTGCTGCTACAGGCGCCGTATCGAGCGCTGCTTTGGGCGCCTCGTCGTCGCTCGAGGCGAGCCTTGCAAGACTGACGGCGACAGCTCGCTCCACCTCGTCGTGCTGCCGCGGCGCTTCCAAGGTCTTGGCGGGCACAGGCGGCAAGCCGGCCGCCGCGCTCGCCATGGCGCTCGCCAGCATGCGTGCATGCCACGCCGAGGGCGGCACAGCGGACTCCTCCGCCGCAATGACGCGGCTGAGTGGTTCACCTCGGGCGCCAGCGCTCATCACAGCGCTCAGCAGTGCCTCGTGCAGAGGGTCGTTGCTCGCCAGGCTGCAGGCTGCCGCGGAGGCCACCGCGCGATCGACCGACCACAACGGCAGAGGCGCCAGCGCACAAGCTTGCTCAGCGGAGAGCGGCGGCGGTAGCTCGACGGCCGCCGCCGCATTCCGCGTGAACCACATTGCGAGCGCGAGCCGGCAGCCGTGGTGCACGCGGCCTACAGAGTGAGGATTCTCTGCTCCAGACGAAACACGGCGAGGAGATAAATTGAGATTGTGATGACGAAACACGGCGAGGAGAAGCCATCAGTGGTCATCAGAGGTCATCAGCGGTCATCAGAGGTCATCAGCGGTCATCAGCGGCACAGACGAAACACGGCGAGGAGAAGCCATCAGCGGTCATCAGAGGTCATCAGTGGTCATCAGCAGCAATCAGCAGCAATCAGCGGCAATCAATGGAGCTCCAGGGCCATCAGCGGTCATCAGCGGTCATCAGCGGTCATCAGCGGTCATCAGCAGCAATCAGCGGCAATCAATGGAGCTCCAGGGCCATCAGCGGTCATCAGCGGTCATCAGCGGTCATCAGCGGTCATCAGCAGCAATCAGCAGCAATCAGCGGCAATCAATGGAGCTCCAGGGCCATCAGCGGTCATCAGCGGTCATCAGCGGTCATCAGCGGTCATCAGCGGTCATCAGCGGAACTCAACGGCCATCCTCGGTCACCTGCTCCGGACGAAAACGTGAGGAGATCGCCTGCGGTCGGCTCGATGACCGTGTCGCGCTCCGCGTCGTGAAATGCAAAGGAGCCGCCTTCAAAGTGCTCACCCTGGCTCGTCAGGTACAGCACGGCCGACACGTCGTAGTCGGCCGCGTTGTGCTGGTCCACATGCGGCTCCCAGTAATCCTGGAGCGCGCGCAACGCCCAGGTAGCTGGGGCCACCGCCTCCGCCATCTCCGGGGCGTGGAGGCGCACCAGCAAGGCGCCGCGATGGTAGAGCGCCGAGGTGGGCACCGGTGTGGGCGCCGGTGTAGCGGCCGTCGGCCCCTGCGTGGGCGCGTCGCGCCTGCTCGAGCTCGTCGCCGGATGCTCCGAAGCGTCGCGCTTCGTGCCGCGGCGCGTGCCGCAGATCGGGCAAGTCTCGGCGCCCAAGTCGCGCGCAGCCGCGTCGTCCTCGGCGCACGCGCGCCGCACCCGCTCGAGCAGATGGAACAGTGTGGTGTAGCTTGCCGCGGAGCCTGTAGCAGCAAGCCGCTCGGGCAACCCTTCGACGACCGCGAGACTCGTCTGACCGCCTCGGCGGAAGGCGGAGACCATAGCGGCCAGCGCTGCAGCCCGGAGCTCGGTGCACTCTGACTCGGATGCGAAGCCGTTACGCAGACGGCGAAAGCCGCTGCCACCCGGCGCAGCCTGCACGCCAGCTGATCTGTCGAAGGGTGCAGCGTCGTTCCCATCAACCTCTTCAACATGCGGAAGCAGTGTCGGTAGCGGTCTTTCACAGCCACTTGATGTTCCCACCGCGCCGCTCAGACCACCGATGGCGTCTTGCAAGCAGAGCAAAATGAGCTGTAGCGCGTGCGACTCGCGTGCGCCCTCGTTAGCCACCGTACGCGCTCCTAGGCTTCGGAACCAGAGCGTGTGCGCCGCGCGAAGCCAGTGCTCTTCCATTTCGGACATCTCACACGTCATTCCGTGAACAAAAGCGCAGGCCTTTCCGTTTCCCCACAGAGCGGGGGGCCAGCCGCGCTGCCCAGGCGCGCCTGAGAGGCGCCCCTGATGAGGGATGTAATTGCGCCTGACCAAAGCGCCATATCGGTCATGCATAGTGCCTTTAACAATTGGCACGCTGACAGACCAAGAACGTGCACCTGAAATTTTGCATAACCCTTTATTGGTCGGTTCTGATAACTGAGACCCAGAACAGATCTATTTCCTCGTTCTTGCGGCCGCGGCCCCCACGCCCCGAGCACGAGTCGGAACCGTGTACGGTACGTGTCCCGTGTCCCCCGGTGCCTTCTGACCGGCACTGTACAACCTCTGTGAACACAAACCTCGTGTGACAAGACGTTCGCGGGAATCAAGGAGTCGAGCGTCTCTCGCTCTGGGAATTGGGAGTCGGGAGGGGTGCCTGTTTAATGTCGCCGGGGTAGCTCGCACCTACACGAGCTCCGTCTGCACGGGATGGTTCCCGTTAGGCTCGGGTGCTCAACGCGGGTGGAGTGCGCGCTTTTCAGCTGCCGAACCCCTTCAATCGAGCTTCTTCAAGCTTCTTCAAGAGCACCTTGGCCTTTCGAGCATCCGGGTTGCTCCGATCGAGCACCCGTTTCGCGACGTCTTGGGAGCCCAGAATCGGCACGAGGTCGGGTTTCGCGCCAAACGTCTCCGCAAACAGGTCAGAAGGTGTGAGGTACTGGAGTTGTTTGGTGCGCAGCTCGAAGCTTAGAGGCTGGAAAAAGTCGCCTCCAGTCCTGCGGTTGATCATGATGCCGCCGACGATGGCGACCTCGGTGGCCCAATCCCACACGTCCGACGTCTCCTTGATGCAGTCGTCGAGGAGGTCCCGCACGATCGTGTACATCTGATACGTGACATACGTGATCGGATCCCCAGCCTTCTCGATGCCCGGAATGAGCGGTTTGAGGCGGTCGATGATGATGCCAAGCTCAGGGTCGAAGGGGAGGTTGCGATCCTCATAGTCATCCTGTGTGTCCAGCACGGTCATCGGCAAGGCCGGCAGCAACTGCGGATTCTTCACGGCCTTCTCCGCTTCGTCCTTGATCGCCTTGTACGAGCCCACGGCCGCACCGCACGCCTTAGAGACCTGGGACTGGCCCTCTCTCTCCAGAGCGCCTATCTCACCGTTCGCATCGATGCCAACGTGCGGTGCGAAGAGGATGAGCAGTTTGCCGTTGTCCGGCACGTGGTGAAGAAACGCACGGAAGCCGGACCTGCCTGCGAACGGCAGCCCGCCCAGGCCGCCCAGAGTGAATCCCTCTTGCCATCGCGACACCATCAGATTTACGAGCTCCTCTGCGTTCTGGTTCACCTCGTCCGAGCACACGCTGTGGGCGAAGAGCGTGTTGGCGGGGGTGAAGCCGCGCCGGTAGAGGGTGCTCGCCACCTTGGCGTCGAGATCACTCGAGAGGAGCGCAGTGGGGAAGTATTTGTTCTGCGCCGCCTCCGCCTTGGGGTCCATGTAGATGCCACGGAAGGTCCTCTGCGCCCAAGCGTATTCGTCGCTGTATCTGCTGACGCCGATGGCTGCAATAGTTGAGAGAGCCACGAAGAGAACGGTACGGCGCCGCGCTAGGAGATCCCGATTTGCAGCAAACTGCGCAAACTCAAACTTGTCGACGGACCCGCTGTTGTCCGCGTCGTAAGTCCTGAAGAGATCCATCGCGTCTATGACGCTCTGCTGTGGCTTCAAGTTCGTCTTATTGATAAAGACGCAGAATTCGTCGAAGTCGAGGGTGCCATTATTATCTTCGTCAACGGTCGAGAAGATCTCATCAAACATCGGCTTTGGTATCGTGTAGCCGCACCGAAGGACTGCGTCGGCGAGCTCATCCTTCGTCAGTTTGCCATCACCGTCGTCATACTGGAAGAAGATGGCCCGAAGCTCGGCCTCCGGGACACCCTTGTCGGGACCCCACTCGAAGATCCCACTCAACTGGCCAGCCAATGCAGCAGATGCCCCCTTGTCCAGCCCGAATGTGGGCGCGCTTGGTGGTCTATCGGCCATCGCCTTCTCCGCCGCCGCCTTCTCAGCCGCCGCCTGCTCGGCCGCCGCCTTCAAGAGTATGTCGGTGGAAGGCGGCTGTAAAGGCGAGGCGAACATACGAACTTGACCCAAAGTCGAGTGGCCCAATGCGGAGGGGTGCCCACATACGCGCGTTGGCGACGCGGGTACCCAAGCTAGCGCAGCAAGGACGTCTGTCCGCATCGACCCGCGGAAAGTGCTCAAGTTCAGTACCGTACATTGTAGAGGATACGTGCACAGTAAAGTACTGTGAATGAACTGCTGTTCATTCACACCATACGTAAACAGCAACACAGCACTCTCGAAATACTGTTCATTCACAACACACCAACACATACAACGCAATCTCAAATACGTGGAAGGCAACACTCTACACTGTTCACATTCATTTATGAAAACACACCACATGTGTGTGAGCCACTGTGAACTGTGCCGCGGAGCGCAATATCGGTCACACCGCGAGAGTTGCATGCAAACAGACCAACTCGGGTACACCTAGACTTGTGACACCCTTTTTAGGTTCGGTTCTGATAACTGAGCGACCCAGAACAGATCTATTTCCACGTTCTTTGCGGCCCCCGGCCCCTAAATCGGAACCGGGTACGGACGTGTGTCCTGTCCCCCGGCAAACTCTGTGAACACAAACCTCGTGTGACAAGACGTTCGCGGGGATCAAGGAGTCGAGCGTCTCTCGCTCTGGGAATTGGGAGTCGGCTCCGTGGTGCCTGTTTAATGTCACCGGGGCAGCTCCACCACCACGAGCTCCGTCTGCACGGGATGGTTCCCGTTAGGCTCGGGTGCTCAACGCGGGTGGAGTGCGCGCTTTTCAGCTGCCGAACCCCTTCAATCGAGCTTCTTCAAGCTTCTTCAAGAGCACCTTGGCCTTTCGAGCATCCGGGTTGCTCCGATCGAGCACCCGTTTCGCGACGTCTTGGGAGCCCAGAATCGGCACGAGGTCGGGTTTCGCGCCAAACGTCTCCGCAAACAGGTCAGAAGGTGTGAGGTACTGGAGTTGTTTGGTGCGCAGCTCGAAGCTTAGAGGCTGGAAAAAGTCGCCTCCAGTCCTGCGGTTGATCATGATGCCGCCGACGATGGCGACCTCGGTGGCCCAATCCCACACGTCCGACGTCTCCTTGATGCAGTCGTCGAGGAGGTCCCGCACGATCGTGTACATCTGATACGTGACATACGTGATCGGATCCCCAGCCTTCTCGATGCCCGGAATGAGCGGTTTGAGGCGGTCGATGATGATGCCAAGCTCAGGGTCGAAGGGGAGGTTGCGATCCTCATAGTCATCCTGTGTGTCCAGCACGGTCATCGGCAAGGCCGGCAGCAACTGCGGATTCTTCACGGCCTTCTCCGCTTCGTCCTTGATCGCCTTGTACGAGCCCACGGCCGCACCGCACGCCTTAGAGACCTGGGACTGGCCCTCTCTCTCCAGAGCGCCTATCTCACCGTTCGCATCGATGCCAACGTGCGGTGCGAAGAGGATGAGCAGTTTGCCGTTGTCCGGCACGTGGTGAAGAAACGCACGGAAGCCGGACCTGCCTGCGAACGGCAGCCCGCCCAGGCCGCCCAGAGTGAATCCCTCTTGCCATCGCGACACCATCAGATTTACGAGCTCCTCTGCGTTCTGGTTCACCTCGTCCGAGCACACGCTGTGGGCGAAGAGCGTGTTGGCGGGGGTGAAGCCGCGCCGGTAGAGGGTGCTCGCCACCTTGGCGTCGAGATCACTCGAGAGGAGCGCAGTGGGGAAGTATTTGTTCTGCGCCGCCTCCGCCTTGGGGTCCATGTAGATGCCACGGAAGGTCCTCTGCGCCCAAGCGTATTCGTCGCTGTATCTGCTGACGCCGATGGCTGCAATAGTTGAGAGAGCCACGAAGAGAACGGTACGGCGCCGCGCTAGGAGATCCCGATTTGCAGCAAACTGCGCAAACTCAAACTTGTCGACGGACCCGCTGTTGTCCGCGTCGTAAGTCCTGAAGAGATCCATCGCGTCTATGACGCTCTGCTGTGGCTTCAAGTTCGTCTTATTGATAAAGACGCAGAATTCGTCGAAGTCGAGGGTGCCATTATTATCTTCGTCAACGGTCGAGAAGATCTCATCAAACGTCGGCTTTGGTATCGTGTAGCCGCACCGAAGAACTGCGTCGGCGAGCTCATCCTTCGTCAGTTTGCCATCACCGTCGTCATACTGGAAGAAGATGGCCCGAAGCTCGGCCTCCGAGGACTTGGCCTCACCCAAAAGAAGGCGGTCGAAGAGGGGAGGCGGTGAAGGCGAGGCGGTCATACGGACTTGACCCAAAGTCGAGTGGCTCAACGCGGAGGGGTGGCCACATACGCGCGTTGGCGACGCGGGTACCCAAGCGAGTGCAGCAAAGACGGCTATCAGCATCGACCCGACGGAAGTCGACGTGAGAGAGCTCACGTGACCTGAGCGCGCGTGCTCTGATTTCTTCGTGTTTCTATATTTGCTATGTCGGACCCGGAATTACCCGAGATTCCCATATGTGACGAATCTCATGGCTGCCTAATGAAGAGAAGACGAAACCCTGGGAAATGTTTATTTCTTAGATACCGGGTACGTAAGTGTCAAGTCAAGTCAAGTCAAGCCAAATCAAGCCTTGACTTGTACCGGGTAAGTGCTAACCCATCGTGAGGGAGCGACCGACCTCGCACGAGTTTAAGCTTTAACCCAAGACCGGCTGTGTAGATGGCGTCCGTCTGCTCGGCGGTGAGAGCGCCGCTGTGAAACATCTCGGAGTACATGAAGGCTCGAATTTTGCATTGCCCCATGTATGTACGTACCCTCACCGTCCGCGCGGTGCGGGTGGCACCGGTGGCCCGGCGAGGCGCTCGTGTTGAGAGTTGACTAACGTGATAACAGTCTTGTCGAGAGAAACGTGCAGGTCGCGATAAAGCAGTGGCGCTCATCATGGCGCAAGTCAAGCAGCTGAGCTCCGTGTGACGAGATTTCGTACCGGGCAGTCCCGCGAGGCCACCTGCCCCTGACCCCCTGTGCCCCACCTTGACCCAGACGCTTCCCAGCTCCGGCCCTCCGCATAAGCTCCGCAAATGCACGATACGCCTCCGCCGTGCTCGGGTACCCATGATTAAATGGACGCACTCAGGGCAATTAAATTCGGCAATAGGGTCCATCAGGGACAATCAGGGAAAATCAGGGAGGATCGGGTAACTGATGAGGGATACAATCAGAGGCATTCCGGTGGGCAATCGGGCACGGGAGCGGATCGGGTGTACCTCATGAGGGACGCAATCACTTCAGCATGGCAATCAGTCACAGTACGCAGTCGCAGACCGCGGCAGACGTGTCATCACGGGTACGAGGTTTCAGGTTACAGTACGTTAGTAGTACGGACGAACGCGACGCGTGTGAAGTTCATGTTCCCCCCCCACTCAGTAAAAAATTCCACGCGGTCGTCCACACGCTGCGTCGTTTACGTCCTATACTCACATTACTGACTGATGCCGGTATAGGGTATAGTTTCTGTCAAGCGTCCCACCTTCTCGCGCCGGCTGACCGCTCGCGCCTCGCGCCGAACTCGAACGGGTTGCCGCCGCCGGCCGCCGGTGAGGCCGTCGGAGACGCCGCGCCTGGCCTCGCGCTGTTCGACTCCCAGAATCGTCGCATGGCCTCGCTGTAGCCGGGGACGGCAACGCGCGAGAGCGCGTTGCCGAAGGAAGCAGCCACGCTCGGGCTGGTGCTGAACGACACCCACGAGTGGCCGCTGAGGATATTGTCAATCTCCTCGACAATCTCCGGCTGCGGGTGGCCGACGCCGACTACAGCCTTCCAGAACGTGATGTACTCGTCCCAAGTGATGCTGTCGTTGCCATCCGCGTCAAGCTGATCGAACATGGATGAGGCGTTCACACGCGCAAAGTTCGAGCCCCAATATGCGGTCGCCTCTGCTCTGCTGAGCTCTCCGTTTCCGTCAGTGTCGATGGCCTGGAAGAGCTCCCGCAGCTTCTTCAGCAAATTTTTCTGCAGCGTGACGCCTGCCGCGAGTTGCTCGATGGGTACCTCGCCAATGAGCCGGCCTTCGGCAGACCACCTGTAGCGCTGCGTCTTAGGCTCGTCGATTTTCTGCCGTTGGGCCAGCAGCGACTCAGCCTGCTGGCGCTCGATTGAAGCCTCGTCCCACTTCAAGGGCATGACTGGAAGCCCAGCGAAGACTTCAAACAGGGCGATGGATGGATGGTTGGTCTGACACGCGCCGCGGCTGCATTCTTGCAAATCCAAACTTTCAACTTTGGCAAGAAGTTTTGAGAAACAGAGAGGGAAAACGCTATTAAAAACCGGAAATCGCATGAACATCCACGTTGAACGCAAGAACCAGACCAGCGGCTCACGACACCGAGATTGCAGAGCGATTCCGAGGCGGCTGAATTTGGGCTGATCGTCAAGCGTGAGGTCGCGCATGCTGAGCGGCGGCGGCGCATGCACGGCGGGAGCAAGACACACCCCCGCAGAGGCAGCGCCGCCGCTCATGAGGGGGAAGGCACGCTTCTTACGGCTGGCCCGAGGGAGGCTCGCGGCTACTTGAAGCAGGGGCAGCAGCACTCGACCGCTTCCTGAATGCATTCCCCCAGGCAGGGCGGCTGCTCGCAGCAGCGCCACGTCGAGCTGCCACACCTCCACTCCCAGAAACAGACCCTGAGCATAGCGAGCCGGTCGGAGCAGGCGTGAGGGGCAGGGGGCGCTCAGCGGTGGGAGCACACGAGGGGCGCGCGGGGCGGGGACGAGCCGAGCGGTGCGAAAGGCTGGGGGTTCGAAAACTTCAGGGAGCTACCAAAGGGAGCTATCTTCCTCCTTCTCTTGCGAGCAACAAACAAAGAGATTGAAAAGCAAAGTGCCGAGGCACAGCCCCTTGCAATCCACGTCCTCGTCGCCCCCCCTCGGATCGCACCCCAGCTGCGGGCACAAGGCCATGTGGAGGTACGCCGGCAGAAAGTACCACCGATCCGTGGGCACGCAGCCAAAGATCGCCTCGCCGTCCGCCGAGACGCAGCAGCACGGCGCCAGTGGCTTGCAGCAGTCGGCGCAGGGGCCGCGAAAGTGCTTGACCTGCTCTGGCGTCCCGCATCCAGAGATGCAGGAGAGGCAAGTACCACCGGGCGGTTGCGGGCCGCCGAGACGCACGTATCCATGCTCCGTGCACACACAGCATCCAGAGAGGCACGATCCGGCGGCCGAACGCAAGGCTTGCAGCGACGCCGCTCGAGCGGCGGATGCCAGAGCCGCTTGCGCGGCCGACAGCTCCGCGGCGGTCGCAACGGTGCACGTGAGCGCCGGCTGCGCGGCCCACGCAGAGCCCGTCCACGCTTGCCATGTCGCGGAGCTCGCATCCGGGCTGGCAGCAGCTTCGTCCGTGAGCATCAGAGCGCCCCTCTTCTGACCAAGGTCGGCCTCAGGCTGCCCACGCCAGTCAGCTCCGTCGAATGCAACCCAGCAGCGTCCGTCCGTGTGCTTCCACGTGGGCCGGCCGTTTACACGCTTATTGCCGTCGAGCATGTAGATGCCCACGTACTCGGCCGCGGCGCCATACAGCGAGCCGCCCTCGAGCTTGAGCCCAGGCGGCGGCGGCGGCGTCCACGGGATGCACTTGAGCTGCGGCTGCGCGGCCCCCGCAGCGCCTGGAACCTTGGCCGCGAGCCACGTCGCAGAACTCGCCCCCGGGCTGGCCGCATCCGCGTCCGGGAGCAGCAAAAGGCCCCACCTCTGGCCAAGGTCGGACTCGGGCTGCCCACGCCAGTTGACTCCGTCGAATGCGAGCCAACACGTGAGATGCGCCGTGTGCCGCCACACGGGCCGGCCGTTTACGAGCCTGCTGCCGTCGAGACGGTACTCGCCCATGAACTCGGCCGCGTCGCCGGGCAGCGAGCCGCCCTCGAGCTTCAGCCCACGAGGCGGCGGCGGCGTCCAAGGGATGCACTTGAGCTGCGGCTGCCCAGCCCACGCAGTGCCCATCCACGCTTGCCACATCGCAGGACTCGCGTCCGGGGAGGCGGCCGCTGCGTCGGAGAGCTGCAGATCGCCCCGCCCCTGACCAAGCCTCGACTCCACCTGTCCCATCCAGCGAGCGCCGTCGAATGCAAGCCAGAGCGATGCATCCACGGTGTGCTGCCACGCCGGCCGACCGTTGACAAGCTTGCCGTCGACGAGTAGGAACTTGCCGAGGTACTTGGCACGATCTCCGGCCAGCGAGCCGCCCTCGAGCTTGAGCCCGGGCGGCGGCGATAGGACCCGCACCTCGTCCCACGCGTGCCCCGCGGTCCACGTGGCTCCGTCGGGCCTCACCTGAAGCGGCGCCACGGAGACCACCGTGCCGACTTGCCAGCTTTCGCCGCGGTCGCGGCACTCGACGCGTTCGTTGAGCTTGAAGCTGTGCGATGGGGGCTGCGGCGTGGGCTTGGAGGCAGCGGCGTTCCCCGTCGTCGCACCCTCGCGATCCATGACCAAGGGGTTGATTCCGAACAAGCTCCCCACCTTGTCGCGTGCAGAGTCGAAGAGCTGCGAAAGCGGGCCGTCGGCATTTCGCAGATCTTGGTCGAAGCACGTACCTAGCTCGCCGGAGCCACGCTCTCCGAGCTCCACCACGTACGCGCCCTTCGCCGCGTCGTACGTCGTCACATGGCCGAGACGCTTCTCTCCGTGGCCTTGATCCACGTATACGCGGCTGCCGACGGGGAAGCGCGGCCCACCTGACGGCCCACCGGAGGGTTTGGTGGGCGGAGGCGGCTGCGGCGTGGGCGTGCTCGTGGCAGGGCTCGCCGGTGCCGGAAGAAGTTTCTCGAGCTCCGCCACGATGTCTTCCAGGGCTGTGGCTCTGTTGAGCACCGTGCCGGGGTTGGGGATGTTATTGAGCTTGTTAAGTTTGGCTTGTGCGCGAAATTTCATCATCTCCCACTCCTGGTCCTCGAGGTTCGTCCACTGCTCCTCTTTGGCGGGCAATTTGTCCTCAAAGCGCACTGGTAGAAGAGCGATCTTATTCTCGATGGCAGTGCTGATCTCTTTCAGGCACGGCTTGGACTGGAACAATCCCGCGGTGAGGATGATGATTAGCACCTTCGGCTTCTCACGCTTCCCATTCTCGCCATTCAGGCGCAGCATAAAGGTCTCCCAGTCCACGCCCGGGGGCACTTGTAGCCCAGAGAAGCACTGCAGGCCGCGCTCGTGGAGGAACTCCATCAGCCCCTTGGCGTATATCACGCCGGGCCCGGAGCCTTCGCAGTCGTCTGCAGCGTCTTTGCGATTCGTACGGCGACCCGATGCATACGACAGAACAATGGAGGGGAAGTAATCCTTGTACTGGACGCCTTTGGGGAGCTGCATGCGTGCTTGGCGCTTGCATCCTTCCAACTGTTCGATTGTGATCGCGCGTGGCACAACGAAGCGGTCCCCATGCGCCTCAGGGAGAAATTCCATGCGTGCCGCCCGTCGCGTGCCGTGGAGAGTCGCCCCCACCCAAAGGGGTCAAAGGCTCGCGCATCATTCCAAATCGCCTTGAACTACGGTATCTGTGCTCAGGGCAACGCGTTTCGTCAGAGCCACACACGTAACGGTTAGTACGGCGGTGGTCAAAATAGGACGTAGTTAATTGCGCGAATCTAGCGCGAATCGTCATCGCTGGTCCCTATCCTCTAGAGTCCCCCACGCGCGAGTGCATGAGGCGTTCTTGCAGGAGGCTGTTGATCGAGAAGACAGGTGAGCCGTCGCCATCGGGTGGAGCGGTTGTGTTGCGTGTATCGCGTACTGGTGTCAACGTGGGCGCGCTGACACCCGTCCGCAGGTTGGCGCGTGATTGCGAAGGACGTAGCCATCGAGCAGGCGCTCCAGCACCATCCATCATCTTCTCGATCTGTTCGACCGACAATGCGTCAAAGTCAAAGTGTGGAGGAGCGCGTAGTGGCCTGAGTGGGCGCGGTGGAACGGACTGTTCTCGCTCAGACTTATCGATGGTCGTACGGAGGGTAGGGTCCATCATGATATTAGCGAGAATGTGCTTCATGTATGGGTCAAGTTCGATGGCCCGACATAAGTTGCCTAAGCGCTGTTCAAGCAGACGCAGGTCGTGGTCGAGTTGTGCGCCGCCGCGGGCGCCCGTGGCCATGCGAATGTAGCGCTGATCCATCAACTCGAGCACCGACGTGATCGTGTGAGCGTCCGGCGCCTCGTGCTTCGCTCCAGGCGAGGGCGCAACCGTTGACGTCGATTGACTGACGATACCTGAGCCATCTGCGGGAAGAAGGTATTCAGTGGTCACCAGGTGCGAGCTATAGTGTGGCCGAATGCTATCCGCACGCAGCTGCATCTCCTGAAACCATGTTGAGCCCACACTGCGCAGCCCTGCCAGCAACTGCGCGTCGCGATCTCGCCTCGCCTTGGTCTCGAGCTTCTTCTTGAGGTTGGGCTCGTGCAGTACCTCCCACACTTTCTTCCAACGGCGCCAGCCCTTTGACAGGCTGACATTCCGTCGCGAGCTTTCCGCGAGCTGCAGCTTTGCATTGGCCTCCTTAACAGCTAGCACCCAGGCCTCGAAGCAGGTCCACAACGCCCGGAACAGCATGCGTTTGATCACCTGCTTCACGCGCTGCTCATTCTGGCGCTCAGCCTCGCGCTTCAGCCGATCCTCCTCAAGCTTTCGAGAACGCTCTGCCTCCAATTTGAATTGCTCCAGCATGCGCTCCTCTAGCAATCGTGCCTCTGCCATCCGCTCGTCCAGATCGATGGGTAGCCTCGCCACCTTTCGCTCGAGGAAGACGACTTCCTTGGTGATCACATCGAGCGCTAGTCCTTTGGCGTCGAGGTACGCCTCGATGTTCGCCGCAAGCCGCGAATCGATGAGACCGAGTTGACGCACCTCCCGTACGTGCGCTGCCCAGGTGGAGTACGTGATGAAAAGGATGCGACCTGGGCCGATGGCGTAAGTGGCGCGACGTTTGATGCGCTTGAGTTCCTTTTCAAAGGCAGTCCATGCGTCGAAGCATTTCCCGAGCAGGCCGTTGATCATTCGAGCGGCATGCTGCTTCGCGCGCGCGATCTGCTGTTTCTGCTCAACCACCTGGCCCTTCCATCGCTCAAACGCGAGGGTAAGTGTGCGGTTGACCATTCTGTTGCCTACCCTGCGCAGCACCTCTCGGCGCGAGTTGACGGTTGCCTGCACGTCGTCACGCCAAGCCTCGAAAGACAAAACCACGGCGAGATTGCGAAGACGGGCCGTGACTCGCGCCATCTGCTCACGCTGCCACTTTGCTGCCTGCGTGGCATGATGCCATCCCTCGAAGGCCACGTGAAGCAGTCGATTGCGCATGCGGACGAGAACCTTCAACACAGCTGCGCGGTGCGCCTTTGCAGTCTCGACCGCGTCGCGCCAGGTCTCGAAGGCGATGGCGGAATGGCGATTGCGCATGCGCTGTACAGCACGAGCGGCGACTTCCCACTGTCTTCTCACGTCCTCCCACACGGATTTCCATGCATCGAATGAGCGCGCTACCACGCGATTGCGCATGCGTCCCAGCGCCTTGGCCACAATCTGCCTTTGCTCCTGCGCTTCCGCCACCACCTCGCGCCACCTCTTCCACACCATGGACAGCTGCGCGTTTAACAAGTGCCGCGCGGTGCGATTGAGAAGCTCGCGTTGTCCCTTGACTACCTTGCACCATCCATCAAAGGCGACGGAAAGGATGCCATGGTGCCAGCGTCGCACCACTGCCTCCAACTTACGCTCGCGGTCGCGCAAGGATGCGCCGTGCACCTGGTCCAGCACCTCCTCGAGGCTGGTCACGCGCGCAGAGAGGTAGACCATTCCACCCATCATCTGGCGCAAAATGCCTTCAAGAATAGGGTCGTATTTGGACTTGAAGTGGTCCGCGATCAGGCCCAGGTCGAGATGCTCATCAGAGTCCGACCTGGGTGAGCCTAGTCGCTCCTGGGGCGCATTGGGTCGCGTGAGCCCGAAGCGTGAGCGAAGCGAGGCCCACGCAGAATCGCTTGCCTCGTACCCAAGTGCACCCGCATTTACAGTGAACTCCCCGCGTGAGAGCTGTGCGCTGCCGTCTGTATCAAAAATGCCGAGCAACGCAACCGCCAGCCCCTTCACGCCTGTGGATTCGCATGCGGCCAACATGTCTACCGAAGGTGGGATGCGCCGTCCCGTTCGCTTCTGCTTCTTGACCGCCATGTTGCCAGTTGAAACGCGGCCTGAGCGACAGGCCAAGAGTCGCCGCAGGGCGCACGATCAGTCCAACTTGTAGTACAAGAAAAGCACGAGAGGACTATCGTCGCGCAGTCCGCGCGCGCGGGCGCGGGGAGTGGTTTGTTTCTACAGTACAAATTGAAACCGTTTTCGGCGCCCGGCATGACGCCTTACATAAGGTAGAAATTGATTCAAAGGAGGGGGTAGGTTCACATCTGAACTGGAGCGTTAACAGCGCGGCTAATCCGCCTGCCACCACTCCGCAACGAAGCCCACTAAGATGAAACGAACGCCCTCGCTCACAGTGCAGCCCCCGTGCAGCAGCTGACCGCAGTGCAGCAAGCAGTCGCCCTGACCACCGCGCACGAGCGTCGTCACCGTAGTCTCTGCCGCCGACATCGCGTCAACCCCGACCTCTTGCTGCCTCCTTGCTGCCTCGGCACTGGGCCAGGTGCAGAGCTGCGTGGGCGTATTGAAGCATGTGCCGCCACCTGCAAAGGAGCTCGCGTCGTTTAGTGTGACATTGAAGGAGAACATGGTGCCGTCGCGGTGCATGGCGAGTGCCGGCTGGCCGGCCGGCTCGTATCGCACGCCGAAGCACTCATGCAACCGGAGCGCCGTGTCGGGCACTCCAAAGCACGAGCTCATCGTCGGCCCCAAAACGGAAGCCATCCGTTCGAAGACAAATGATGCCGCCGCGGGAGCACGCCACACCGGCACGTCCTCGGTCGCGTAGTGCTTATGGCGCGCGTGCTGCCACCCATAGTATGCAGCCGCCTGCTGCAGCTGCCCGAGCAGCCATTCACACTCGGATGGTGTGAAGAGCCCTCGCACCAGATGAACGGCCTGCAGCCGCCGCCGCCCCGCGAGAGTGAGACGCTCCCGCTCCCGCTCCACGTACGTCATCTCGAGCAGCGAGCGCTGCACGGCCGCCTCGCGTGGCTCGCACACGCCGCCCGCCGCACGCACGGCGCGCACCATGGCCCGCAGCTGTTCAGCGTCTTCTTCTCGCTCAGCGTCGGTACGTGACGGGTCGACAGCCCGCGCCTCCTCTTCAGCGGCGTCGGCCACCGCCTCGGCGGCCTGCGCGAGCTCGAGCGCAAGTGCTGCGTGCCCTCGAATCCAGGCCGCTTGGGCCGGGTAGCAGCCGTCCCAGTCGGCGACCGCTGCGACCACCGGGCACGCCACAAGCAGCCGGCGCACCGCTAGACAAGCGCCGTGTTGAGCCGCCACATGAAGAGGCGTACGCCCGCCCGCGTCGGCCTTTGTGGTGCCGTCCTGGCTTCGTGCACGCGGGCTCGCGCCTGCATGGAGCAGCGCCTCTAACAAGGGTAAGCTGCGGTCGCTGCTCGCGGCTCGGTGCACGGGCGAGAGGCCACCGAGATGTGTGCATTCCAATTGATCGCGCTCCACAAGGCCGCTGGAGAGAAGCCTGAGGCCGAGGTCATTGAGCCCGTGCCTCGCGCAGAAACTAAGTGGATGCTGTTCGTCAGGCCATGGGAGTGCATGCAAATTCCGCTTCGTGCCACCGTCTACCTCATCCACTACCGCTTTGAGCTGCTCGGCGATCGCTTGGATGGCGTGCGACTCGCTCGAGCACGCCATGCTGGTGTGAAACGCGAGTGCGCGGTCCATGAGACCAACGGCACGGCCGACGAAGTCCTCGGCAAGAAGGCAGCCGCCGCAGGCGGAGCATGTGCGGATTACTTGGCGACGCGGCATCGCAGAGGACCACTCCGACGAGGAGGCGGCCGAAGGCGTCCACGCACTCGTGAACTTGACGTGAAACAGGAATCACGCCGCGCTCCGCGCGCCGTACCAGGCGTTCACACAACACACACTCGGGTAGCTCACTGAGCTCTTCCTCACTACGAGGGGATGACCTCCACACGGTTGACACAACAGAACAGGTCCCAGGGG
>Ga0210243_101050_pt1 | contig 21814 bp, 14 predicted proteins | sample ChrtobMeP5a_32mM_FD_155461 | JGI IMG/M metagenome (GOLD analysis project Ga0210243, IMG submission 155461) | Chrysochromulina tobin associated microbial communities from unialgal haptophyte culture, Seattle, Washington, United States - P5a_32mM | ecosystem: Host-associated > Algae > Haptophytes >...
TTAAGATACATTTGAGATACATCAGGATACATGAGGGATACATGTATCCTTCAGGATACACGCAGGATACATCACGATACATCAGGATACGTATCCTGATAACAAACCCCCCCAAACTCGATAACAACCCCCCCCGCAGCCCGCGCCTTCCAGGGCGTCGACGTCGGCCTATACGAGCACGCCCTCAGGCTGTGGTGCATGGCTGGCACCTCACCTTAACCATGCGACCCCATGGCGGACGATGCGACATGCAAGCCGTGAGTTCGCGCGGCGCGGCCCTTGCACAAATGGCGCATCGGGCGGCGGACAAGAGCGGCGCGGACGGCTTCGCCCACGCCTTCCAGTTATTCATTCACGGTAACAATGCTCAGGTTGAGTCCTGCACTGGACTTGTCGCACCTGCCGAGGGATGGCCTGTGGACTTGTCGCACCTGCCGAGGGATGGCCACCTGCCGAGGGATGGCCACGTCTTCCATAAGGACGACCTGTTCGTGTTCCAGTTTCTCGGCGAGCTTCTTGTCGACGAGCATGGCAGCCGGCTGCTGCGCGCGCATCGCACGTATAAGATCGCACGCGCCTTCCAGGGTGTCGACGTCGGCCTATACGAGGCCCCGGGGAGGTCATCTGCATACTGATCATTGGCCTGGCCCTCTTCTATCCGATTTTTGCGGCCCACCTACAAGATGACAAGTGTCGTCTAGCCTTTACGCGTTTCTTGGAATTTCGCCCATCGGGCGGCAGGGAGAGCAGGAAGGGCGACACGTTCACAATGGAGGAGGCCGAGGCAGCTGCAAAAGCTGATGGGCTTGTCCTTGTACGCTCAAGGACGAATGGAGAGCCGAGGCCGAAAACATACTCGAGATATATGTCGCTAGATCAAGCCGAGCTGCTCGCGAACATCAAGCAAGGCAGCCTGCCAGGCTGCGGCGCCCGCGCGTTCGAACGCTGCCTGGCTGAGGTCGTTCGCGAAAGAGCCTTCGGCGGACGCACGCTCGCGCGCTGCCGCGCTCGTACGATCGTGCGTGGGCGCGACGCGCCGGCGCTCCCGCGCCATACCCATACCGTCTGCGCCGCCCACCTTGGGCCGCGGCCGCCCAAACAGCCCGTTTGGCGTTCGCGCACGCCACCGGGGATGGGTGAGCACGCTCCGAGCTGGAGAGCGCTTGACCACCCTCACCAGCCCGCCGCTCGACCAGAATGTCCGAGCGCGCGCCCCGCCTCGCGCCCTCCCCGCCTCGCACTTGACGGACGGTCGGCGTATGGCCGCGAAAGCCCCGCGTGCGAGGAGCCATGGAAATCCTATGACGCGCGCTCAGCGGTAGTAAAAGTGGCCTCGACAGTCTTGGCTACCAATCCCCACCTACGTACATGTCCCCCCTTTCCCCTCATCCCCCCAATTGCATGCGAGACTTACCGAGCGCGATCCGAACCACACACGTCATCTCGTGCCGCAGGGTCATCAGAGGCTGCGTTGCTCCTCCTCGACGCTTTGGAGTCGCTTTTCGGTGCGATCGACGATGACAAGGACGCGGCTCGTTGTGCTCATGCTCTGCGCCTTCGTTGGTGCGCACGCGCGACCCGCGCTACTGCGCTGGCGTGGCGGCCAACAGCAGCAAGGCGACGGCGCCCCGAGGCCGCCTCCCGATGGCCGGCCGCAGCCTCCGGCGCCGCAAGGCTCGCGGCCGATGCCGCCGCCGCGCCGGCCACCAGAGCCGCAGCAGCGCTTGCCGCCCTCGCCCCAGCCAGGGCCAGGGAGTGACTTCGGCCTGCTCGAGGAGCGCACGGGCGTGCGCCTCTCGTGGCACGCGTGGCCCTCGTCACGCGAGGCAGAGGAGGCACTCGCCGCGCCGGTCGGCCTGCTCTTCACGCCTCTGCGGCCCATCGAGCAGCTCGAGCGGCTGCCGCAGGAGCCCGTGCGCTGCGAGAACTGCGCGGCCGTGCTCAACCCGTTTGCGTACGTGGACCTGCAGCAGCAGCGCTGGCGCTGCCCGATCTGCGGCGAGTGGTCGCGCTTGCCGCCCGCGCTCGCGGCCGCAGCTTCACACACGCACGCACCTCCCGCTGAGCTCGACCCTGCGCACGCCACCATCGAGTACGTGCTGCCAGAACGCGCTCAGGACGGCGCGAGCTGCAGCACGGCCGCGCTGCTCTTCGTCGTCGACTGCTCGCTCAGCTCGGAGGAGCTCGAGCAGTTGCAGACGACTCTCGAGAATGTGGTGGCGAAGCTCCCTCCCGCCACGCTCGTCGGACTGATCACGTTTTCGGACGCAGTCGAGGTGCATGAGCTTGGGCACCCACTCGGACCGCGGCTGTGGCGGCTACCGCTCGGCATGGCCGAGGGCGCGCCGGCCGCCCTCCAAGCCACGCTCGGCATCGCCGCACCCGCCGCCGAGCCCGTCGCCGTCGCACCTGAGCCAGTGCGCTCACCGCCGCCGCAGCAGTGGCAGCAGCAGCCGCAGCAGCCGCCGCCGCCACAGCAGCAGCAGCAGCGCTGGCAGCAGCAGCAGCAGCCGCCGCCGCCTCAGTCGGGCTTCCCACAGCCGCCGCCGTCTTGGGGACAGCAGCAGCCCCCACATGGCGGCTTCCCCGGAGCCCCTGGACTGAGCCCCACGGGCGCTGCCCCGGGCGCTGGTATGGCTCCCGGCTGGCATGCAAATGGATGGGCCGCTGATGTCGCTGGCACGGGTCCCTGGCGAGGCGGCTCTGCACAGGAATGGTTGGGCGGCGGCATGGGCGGCGGTATGGGAGGCGGTATGGGCGGCGGCATGGGCGGCGGCATGGGAGGCGGCATGGGCGGCGGCATTGGCGGCGGCATGGGAGGCGGCATGGGAGGCGGCATGGGCGGCATGGGCGGCGGCATGGCTGGCTATCCTCCGCCCGGATGGATGCCGGGGCACGACGCGCCAGGTGCCTACCAGGTGCCACATCCCGGCAGCGGCCTGCCGGTGCATCCCACCGCCCCAACCGCTCCCAACCTCGCCGCCATCGCCGCCGCCGCCGCCAAACGCTTCTTCGTTCCCGCATCCTCTTTTGACGTCGCTGCTGCCCTCGGTGCGCGCCATGACACGTGCAGCCCCCGATCCGCAGCGACGCGTGCAACGGCGGCGGCGGCGGCGGCGGCGGCGGCGGCGGCGGGCGGGCGGGCGGTGCCGCCGGTGCCGAGCGCCGATGCCGCAGCAGAGACGGGTGCACCCGCGTCCAACCCCCACTTGCCGCCCAACCCCGCCAACACGGGCGGCGGCCGCGCTGGCAGCGGCATGGCCGCGGGCGTTGGCGCTGCCGCCGACCCGAATGCCTGGGCGGCGGCGCAGCAGCCAGGCTGGGCAGTCGCACCACCCAAGCCCGGCGGACGTATCGCCGCCGCCGCCGCGGCCGCGGCCGCTAAGCAGGCGGCACAGGGTGCGGAGGTTGGCGCCGAGGACGGCAAGCGGCCACCTCGGTGCACGGGCGGCGCGCTCGCCGCCGCGGCGGCCCTCCTCGAGAGCTGCCTGCCCGATGGCGGCGCGCGCGCGATGCTGTTCACTGGGGGGCCCTCCGTGGGCGGCGAGGGGGCCATCGTCGAGGCCGACCTGGCTGTGCCCCTACGTTCACACCACGAGATCCAGAATAAGAAGAGCGTGGGTGCGCGCGCCCGTGTGGGCGCCTTTTACCGTCGGATCGCCGAGCGTGCGACCGAATGCGGCCACGCCATCGACCTCATCGCGGCGTCTCTGGAGGAGACGGGACTGCACGAGATGGCGAGCTGCGTGCTACTCACCGGGGGTGTGGCGCTCCAAGCGGAGACCTTTGGCGCGCCGCACCTTCGCGCCTCGCTGTCGCGCTTGCTGCAGTGCGATGAGCGAGGGCAGCTCGCGCTTGGGTTTCGGGCCGCCCTCGAGCTTCGCACCTCCAAGGAGTGCTCCGAAATCACCGTCCTCGGCTCCGGCGGCAGCGGCAGCGGCTCCGGCGGTAGCGGCGGCGGCGGCGGCGGCGGCGTCGAGATGACAGAGGCGGGGCGCGCGCGCACCTTCCGCTGGTCGGTAGGTGCCCTCGCGCCCCACTACACGACCGCGGCCACCCTGAAGCGTTCGACCGAGAAGGGCGCGCCCGAAGCCTCCCAGTTCCTCCAACTGTCCGCCAGCTACATGCATGCGGACGGCGGCCGGCGCGTGCGCGTGAGCACGCTGCGGCTGCCGCGGCTGCCATCGGGTGTGCCCACTCGCCAGCTGCTCCCGGCCTTCGACCAGCAAGCCGCCGCGGCGCTCATGATTCGGCAGGCGGCTGGTGAGGCCCACGACGGCGCCACCACGCCCGAGCTCCTCACGTCGATTGACCGGAGGCTCATCAAGGTGATGCGCGCGCTGTGCGCCTTTGCCAAGGGGGAGCCATCAAGCGTGGCGCTGCCGCCGCAGGCGGGCATGCTTCCGGGGCTCATCTTTCACCTACGTCGCTCGCCGGCCGTCCGCACCACGAACCTGTCGCCGGATGAGACGGCCTACTTTCGGCACCTCGTGGGCACGCTCGGGGTCTTCTCCGCCCTGGTACTCGTGCAGCCCACGCTCTCCGCCTACGAGCGCGGCCGGCAAGCCACCCCGCTTCAGCTCGATCCGTCCGCCATGCTGCCGGAGCGCTCGTTGCTTCTGGATACGTTCACCAAGCTCATCCTGTGCCACGGCGCACACATCGCCCAATGGCGGCGCTCGGCGGCCAGCGCCAAGCCGGGCGCTCAACACGGCGCTTCATCCGACCCGGAGCTCGAAGCGATCGTGGCGAGTGGGCGCAAAGACCTCGAGGCGCTCGCCGCGGCACGCTTCCCGGCGCCCGAGGTCTTCGAGTGCGATCAGTACGGCTCCAAGGCGCGCTACCTCGTGCAGAAGCTCAATCCGGATGTGCCTCTTGTCGAGTTCTTGCAGGGGCTCTATAAGGCCATCGTCGCATCCTGATAGCTCAGTTGTTGCGTGGCCGGGCGTCGGGGTCGCGTGTAAGTAACAACCGCATCGCGTGTTTGAATGCAAGTTGGCGGGGCACCGGGGCTGTTTACTGTACGAATTCGAATACGGACGCAATCGCGTTGAGGGATCTGAGTAATATCATGTGTGAATCATGTGTGGAGCGATATCCGGCACTGCGTCCACTCTTGACTGACGCACCCGTGCTCATCAAACAATCCATACCCACATCCGCAATACGCTCTGGCTCTATCGGACTCGTAAGCACATCGTCGATTGACTCACGCCGCACACCGCTTTTGCGCGGCGGCCCGCGGCGGACCATCTCGTCTCTGCGGGTTACCGTCCGGGTGCGGACTCGTCATCTGCATCATAGATGTGTCCACGCACGCGTCAAGGACGAGGACGAGCCACGGCATCAATAGATAGGATAGTTCATCGCACAAGGACGTGACGGCTCAGAGGAACACGGACCGATTGAATCGCTCCTCGGGGACGCTTGATTGCATCGCTCATCGAGGAAGCTTCGAGGCTCGCGCGTTGACGCAGCAGAGCTCTCGAGCACGACAGGTGGCGCGATGCACCGAGCCAAGCATGCAGGGCCAGATGCATGCACCGAGCCAAGCATGCAGGGCCAGATGCATGCACCGAGCCAAGCATGCAGGGCCAGATGCAGCGCCTGCCGCAGGGCTCAGCCCACGGTCACGGCGCGGCTCGGCTCCTCATCTGCTGATAGACTTTGCAATCGGCGCCACTGGCACAGTGCAAGCCTCGTGGGCGCCTCAGACGGCGACCGCGTTGCGCTTAAAGTTACGGCCCCTCTTGAGTCGTTTCTCGCCTTTCCTCGCGCTCAGGAGCTCCTTGCTGACGTGTTGCCCCTTGTCCTTTCCTCCTTTGGCCGGCTTCTCGTTCTCGTCTGGCTTCTCTCCGTCCTTGTGGGCCTTGCCCTTCTTGGCCGCGCCCTTGCCCTTGAAGGTCGCGGCGCCGATCGGCCGATTGGGCGCGACGAAACTTGACGAATTCTCATCGCCGGGCGCGACGAAACCCTCGCCCTGCCCCGGCTCGTGGCGCCACGAGGCAAAGAAGGCGTTCGCCTTCAGCTCGCCAAGTGCGGAGCGCTTGCCGCCATCGGGCCTGTCCGCTTCAGCGGCGTCGGCGATGGCGTCGGCCGCATTCGTCGCAGGCGCCGTGCGGAAGCCGAAGAGCGCCGCTAATGTGGGTGCCGGCGTGCGCGGGGCAGCGGGCGGCGCGGCAGGCAGGCAGAACGCCGCCGCCGCGCCCGCGATAGCGGCCGTCTCGACGAGCTTCGCGGTGTTGGGGGTATGACCGAGGGCTGCGGAGAGGGCGTGGGCAGCTCCGGCGGCCGCACGCGCCATCTCGGCCAGCGTCGAGCGCGCCGGATGGACGCAGGGCTGTGAATTCACATCGCAGGGCTGGGCGATGGGCGCGGGCGGCGGTGCCGAGTCCTCCGCGCCGCCCGTGGACGTATACGTGAGCAGGGGCGTGCGCGGGTAGTAAGGGGTGGCCAGGCGCATTGGGCCTTTCGTACCGCGCGCCCTTGGCCCTGGGGTGTGTTTCGGAGTTCTTGCAAAGGCTGACCCACCGAAAGACCAGGACGCCAGGTCAGCCTTGGCATGGACACCCTCGTCATTGGCTACAGTCCACGCGAGTTTACGTGCCGGTCGCACCACCGGGGTGTTTGTCGGCGCGCCCGGAGTTGGCGCGCGCACGTCCTTGCTGACGGCCCAGTCCTTGCTGAAAGCCCACGACAGGTCAGCCTCGCCAACGACGGCCTCATCGTCTCCGTATTCGTCTCCGTATTCGTCTCCGTATTCGGATTCGTCGATCGCATCGATGTTCGTCGGCTTCAGAGCCACGCGCTCCCAAGTCCCATCCACCTGCACATGGTAACGGCTAATCTTCTCGTCGTACGAGAGCACGCGCGCCGTGCACCAATTGAGGTCCGCACGCGCTACCAAGCCGATCATGCGCACAAGCGCACCGGCGGCGAGCATGTCATCAGGGGCCTGGGCTGCCGCCGCTGGGGCGTCGGCGGAGGGCCCTTTCGGCGCTGCGGCCGCCGCCTCGGCCTCGACCTCGTCCGCTTCTCTTCTCAGCCGATCGACCCGCCTCTGCAACTTGATCTTTTGAATCTGCGTCAAGTCAGCATCGGCCAACTCAGCCTCGGCATCGAGCACCGCAGCTCGAGCCGCATTTGCCTTTGCCCAGGGATCGGTCGCCTTGCTTGGCTCCGTTGCTGGCTTCGGCGGCGTCGTCGCAGGCTTGCGCGCACTCATCTGCTGCTCAACCTTCTTCATCATCTGCACTTGCTCGAGGCTCTTGGCCTGAGCCTTGAACCGGAAGCCGCCTCGCGTCGCGTTCGCGTCGCGAGGTGTGGCAACCCAGGACTCAAGACCTTCGTCGCTGCGGCTGGTCAAGAGCGCCTCTTCGCTGTTCGGCATTTTGCTATCGGGGCGAAAATTGAACCCCTTCGGGGACCCTTCGGGCGCTCGCCTCTTGGGGAAATCAGTGGGAAATCCGCAAAGACGATTTTGAGTCGTGCCTCCGCACAGCACCCCTTTCTCACTCCCTTTTGCTCCAATCTTCTCCCCTCGGGTGTCGATTATCCAGAGTATGCGTCTTGCCGAGAGGGCAATTTAACGTGAACGTGAACGTGATTATCCAGAGACGAAACCTAACCGCTAATTGAACGCTACCGGTAATAGAGGAATATGGAAGACGACGGTCCAGAGAGGGAGGATGGCGAACGCTATGAAGGCTTCATGGCGCGCATGAAGGCTTCCTTGGGCGCTGGCGCCCCCACACACGAGGTTCCCGCAAGCGATTCGCTGATCGGTGGCAACGGAAGCGAGGGTGATGATGATGAGGAGGAGGAGGATGGCACGGCCGCTGATGAGACCGAGGCGTCGGGTCCGCTCGACGAGGCGGATTGGTTGAGGAAGCAGCAAGAGCTCTCGGCCATGTTCAAATCATTGTACAGCAACCAGAACGACGTCGACGACGAACAGGCAAGTGTGAGCGATGAAGATGACGGCAAAGGCAACGACGATGGCGCTCACAAGGGGGCTCCGGCAATCGCTGAATCCTGTGCGGAGATCATCCCATGCCGCCCGCCCGGTAGTTCTGCTTGCAACGACATGCCGATGCCACCGCCTGCGCTCACAGCCACCGACGCACCCATCATCGGAGCGTTGCCGGATGACCTGGCCCCAGTGTTTGCCGACCGAGTGCGGAAGCTGGCGCCGCTCGTGCAGGCAGTGCTGCTGGGGCACGTGGAGCCGGAGAGCGTACCCGTCGATTCGCTGCTGGGCGCGATTGGCCGCCTCGAAGCTTGCGCCAAACGCGCGGCGTACAAGGGGTTTGACATCATGCGGGTCCCTGGTGCGCTCTCGTGTGACTCGTGCGCGCGGCTGCGAGAGGCGGTCGACCGTGAGCGATGTACGCTGCCCGACTCGGTCGACGCCCTGCCGGAGCATCAGCTGAAGCTGGACCACACCTCGCTCAAGGAGCTTGTGGGCGCCGATGGGTACTCTCGTCTGATGAGGCTGCCGGTTGAGTATGTGCACGCCGAGAATGCCCTTTTGGGGGGCGAGCCGGTCGAGGAAGCGATGGCGCTGCGCTTTGCGACTCTCCAGGAAGCCTTTATACGGCGCTACTCGGCCGAGACGCGTCCTTGGAATCCATTCCATCAGGACAAGGCCCGCATCACGGTCAACGTGGCCGTATCCTCGGACGCGGCGCACGGGGGTGGTCGCCTTGTCGGTGTTTACAATGGCGCACTGCATACCATCTTGCGTGACGAGGGCGAGGCGACGGTACACTCATCGGAGCTCTTCCATTGCGTCCCCTGATGGGCTCTGATGGCCTCTGATGGCCTCTGATGGCCTCTGGTGCCCCTCTGATGGCCTCTGATGGCCTCCTTCATCAGGTACACTCATCGGACCTCTTCCATGCGGTCACTCGAATGACCTCTGGCGTCCGGTACTCCCTCATCCTCTTCTTCGACCCTGACAGCGTTGAGGACCAGTTCCACACGCGGGTCGCGGGCATCAAGAACGGGCGAGTGCGCCGGCTGATGGCGGAGGTCTTCTTCCCATCCGCGGAGAGCAGCCAAGGCGTGCTGGCGCTCTCTAGACTCCTCGGATCAGGGGGTCACAGTGTCACTGACTGAGAGCGGTGAGAGGCTGAGCGAGGTACAATCACGAGTCCTACGGGAGTCTATGTCACACTGACTAGGAAGTTGCGGTCGGCAAGCAAGTCTGTGGGTGCGGGGGGTGTTTTTTGCTTTTTTCTGTCCGGTCTCCCCCAGCAACTCAAGCGGTCACACGTCTCTATCTGATCGAGATATGTGATCTACAACAGTTTTTTTGTTTTGTTTTGTTAACGGGCCGTACCTTACGCGCGACAACGGCCGGGGCGCGACATTTATGCCCAGTACGACGCGAAATCTCCAAATGAACATCGTCGCACTCCTCGTCTTGCTTCTGATCGACGGCGGCGCGTGTGCGTTGGTGCCTGCTCGCGCTGCCGCCATGCGCATGAGTGCTGGTGAGAACCCTGGCTGGAATAATGTGGTAGCAAATGCTCGTGCACGCGCTGCGGCCCTGAAAAGCGACCAGGATGCCACTGCTGGCGCCGTGGCAATCGGCGCAATCGCTGTGTACGTTCTCCCGACGTTCAGCAACGGACCATTCGATCTTGTATTCTCCACGCTTGTGGGTGGTGGCCTGATGGGCTACGTGGCGGGCTTCCAGGATGACGATGCGGGCAAGGCCGTGCGCTCGGCAGGTCGCGCGGCGGCAACAGCATTCCGTCAGACGGCTGCAGCTTTCGAAGAGAGCGGCGTCATCGATAAGGTCAGCGCGGCGGTCAAGCAAAAGCTGCAGTAGTCAGGGTCTTCCGATGGAACACATCAAGAGAAGTGTGGAGTTTCCGGATCGAGATTCACATGGTTGAAATCGATATCCTACATTTGTGTGCTTTCTTGTGGGTGTCGCATGAGGCAATGGCTGCCGGGAGTCGCTCAGTATCGTGAGCAGTCTCGCAGAGAGTCGGCTGTACCGTGCGTCGGTACGCAAAAGATGTAGAGTAGGACCTCGGGGTGTACGACGGGGAATTAAATTAAAAACATGTAAACGCGTAACGCCTCACTTCCATGCTGATGCTCACTTCACCTTCCGCGTGCCGACGAGCGCAACATACTTCTGGTACTCCTCAGAGTCGCATCCGAGACCCACGCGCGCGCTCTCAGCGGCACGGCTCGCCCAGTGCGTGGCCTGCGCCCTGTCGCCCACCGAGCGACTATACGCACAGGCCGCGTACATCGTGTCCCACGTGTTCCCTATCCCATCCTGGGCCAACAGGCTGAGCCGCTCCTCGACCAGATCGATTGCATTCGTGCGTGTTCGGGGCAACCTGCCGCCGCTGGCGTCTATGGCGATGCCGTTCACAGCTATGGAGATCAGGGTCGAGAGGGCGCCGAGCCTCGAGCGCCGCGCGTCGCTCAGTCGGACGGCCTCAGGCGTGATGTTCGTACACTTGGCACAGCCGCAAGTGAAACCGAAATCATCGCGTAGCTTGGCCTGACGCTCGTCACGGCGCGAGCACTGCTCGGAGCCGAGGTACGAGATTGTGATCTCGTCCCCCGCCGCAATGTCGACCAATGCATGGATCGTCCCTTTGCCCCGCCGAGGGTTCCATGCGAGGTGTGAGCTGGGCGAGCAGCTGTGATTGAAACGACAGGCCGCCGCAAAGCACGCGCCTTGCCTATCGGCATCCTGGTCGAGATGGCCGCTGAGCGCGTCGCGCGCACGTGCCAGCGGAGACTCGGTTGGGAAGGCGTTCGAGAGCCAAATCCCATATGCGGACTTGGTGGGTCCATGTATGTCGTTTTGGCACAGTCCGAAGAAGTCGTCGCGGTCGACGGGGTCGAGGGTCGCGACGATGGCCTCGAGAGAGGCAGTGCTGGCACCTTTGACAATTGTCCACATTACCAGTGGAGCCTCGCACAGGATGCGCTCGCCGCGCTTGATCGCTCGCGTCGCAAAGGCGCCGAAGCCGCTCTCACCAGCAGACCGGATGACAAATGTCTTGAGGTGAGTGGCGAGCCGCGACGCCACGTCTGGCGCTTGGTGCGGTGGTGCGCGTGCGGATGCAGAAGAGGCGTTGCCGCCAACAGCTACGTCACGAGCAGTATTCGAAGTGCTCATGATGGCACGGAGGTCACGATTTGTGAATTCGATATGTGGGCGGTGCGTTCGTAAGAGATCGGCCATCCTTTTGACTCCCGGTGCTCCTACTGACAGAGCAGCGACTGCCTGCTCGAGGGTTTGCTTTGAAATCGTAGGGATCTCCGCGACTGCGACGTCGTGCCCTGCACTCTCCTTGTCTCGAAGCCTTGACTCTGACTCTAGAACTTGCCAGCGCCATTCTGTACGTCCGTGGATCTGCTCCCTGACGAGCACAGGAGCGATCTCCTCATCATGTGGTACGCCCGTGAAGAGCGGCACCATGATCCAATATTTGACGACGCCGAAGCTCGACCGCGCGCACCGGACACGAACGAGCGAGCGCAGGCAGGCGGGCCCTCGCGCCGAGAGTCGTGAGAGGGGCGGCGCGCGCGAGTGAGGGGCCTCACTCTCTCTATCACTGTGTATCTACTCCGACAGTTTCCCCAAATGGAATCGAAATTCTCCGTTCTCTCCGAGTGCACGGGTCTTGAACTCGAACGCCCAATATGGCGGCCGTAACTGCCTCAGACCCGAAACGAAGTTCAAGGGTGTTCTGGGCGTCGGATCCGGACTGCACTTTGTGCGCGGACATGCGCCCGTCCACACCCAAGTCCCCGCGCGGCGGGTCCAGCGGCTACGGCGTGGTGACGCCCAAGTCCCCCTCTAAAAAGCTGCTCCAGAAGGCGGAGAAGACGACGATCACGGCGGCGAAGCTCAAGGCGGCGTCCGACTTACTGCTCAGGGCGGGCGCGCCACGGCTTGCGGCGGTCTGCGGCTGGACGCCGCAGGACGCCGCTGGACGCTGGACGGCGGAGGAATCCAGCGGCGTGCCTCACCTCGAGGTGCAGATGCCATATCCGCAGCTCGAGGTGAATGTTCCGTACCCAGACCTGCGGAATGTTCCGTACCAGCAGCAGCAGCCGTATGCGCCGTACCAGCCGCCGCCGCCGAGCCCGGGTTATACGGTCCACTCGGTCGCCTCGCCCGCTCCTCCTACGACCGGGCGAGCCAGCGCCAGGTCGCCAGGTCGCCCAAGGTCGCCTCCTAAAGAAGCCGTCTGGGACCCTCAGGGCGTCCAGCCGACGATGGTGACGTACGGCGACCTTCGCCTTCGCCAGCTGCTGGCGCGCGCCGAAGGCGCCGAGCAGGTGTCCTCGGACCTTCGCGCCGAGAACAAGGCGCTCGATGCAGACATGCAGGCCAAGCTGAAGGAGATCGAGACCCTCCAAGACGCGAGCCGGGCCATGGAGCGGCGTCTCAAAGGCGAGATTGAGACTCTCTCTGCGGAGATCGAGTCGAGCCGCACCGAGCTCGAGGCCACGCAGGTGCAGTGCCTGCGGGACGTGGAGATCGCGCGGCGGGAGCTGAAGGCGGCGGAGGCGTCGGCGGCGGAGACGCATGCGAAGGCCATGAGCGTCGTCGAGGCGCGACATCAATCAGAGCGCGAGAGGCAGGCGGAGGCGGCGGCGAGTGCGGCGCGTGCGGCGGCGGAGTTTCGGCGAACTGCAGAGCTCACCCAGGCGGCCCTCGAGCAGGCGGTGGACGCCGTGCGCTCCGAGAAGGCCGAGGTGCAGGATGGGTGGGCGGCCACGGCGGCCGCTCTCGAGAGTACTCGAGCCGAGCTCGAGAGCACGCGTGCCACCTTGGGGGCGTCCGAGCGAGAAGCGAAGCGGCAGCAGGACCTCGTGCGCCGTGGGGCCGAGGCGAATGAGGAGGCGGCGGCGCGCCACCGCGCGATCCTCGAGGACCTCGAGATGCAGCTACGAGAGGCGCACGAGGCGAACATGCGCAAGGATGAGCTCGTGGCAGCTGCGCGAGAGGAGACCCGAAGGGCGGCGGCACAGGTCGTGGCTGAGGCCGCCGGACGTCGGGAGGAGAGAGAGCGCGCCGATGAGCTCGTTCGGCGTCGGCAGGAGGACGCCGCACGCGCCGAGGCGACGCAGGCGGAGGACCGTGCGCGCGCGGCGCACGCGCTCGATGAGGAGCGTCGCCGTCGTGAAGCGGACGGACAGCGTGCTGAGAAGGCGCTCTCCGATCTGCGCGAGCGATACGAGCAGTCGCAACGGCAGAATGCGGACGCCGCGGCGACGCACGCGGCGGCGTTGACGAACCTGAAGCAGGCGGCGGCGATGGAGAAGCAGCTCCTCCACGACGAGATGCGCCGCTCGGAGCAACGTAACGACGCGCTCGGCCGCCAGATTGATGATCTGCGCGCCGAGATGCAATCTCAGTCGGCGCAGCACGAGAGTGAGCTGCTCGCTCAGCAGCTTGAGCGGCGCGGGCGGCAGGAGGTCGAGAGGCGCTCCACGCAGCTCGAGGAGGTCCTCAAGCACGAGGGCGACACCTTCAAAGGGCGTTGCATGCAGCTCGAGATGCAGCTCGACGAGGCGCATTCCACCATTCGGACGCTGCAAGAGCGGCTGGCCGCCATGTACTCAGAACGGATGATGGAGTCGGCCGGGCTGCAGCGCACCATCGAAGTCCTTCACGTGGAGCGGCGAGGGATGGAAGAGGTCGTGCGTGTCCTCAAGAGTGAGACGGAGACGATGCGAGCCCATGCGGCACGAGCCGATGACCGGTGTGTCGAGCTCGAGCGCTTGCGGGAGGAGCTGCTGGCGGCCCTCGACTCGGAGCGCAAGGAGCGCAAGGAGGCGTCCTCCACGCTCATGAGCGAGCGGCGGCGCGCCGAGATGGCCGAGCAAGCGCGCAATAAGCTGCAGACGGAGCTCGGCGAGGGGCGACGCCTGATGTCCGAGCACAGCCAAGCGTCGCGGATGATGCAACGCGGCCTCGAGGCGCAGATCTCCTCGCTTCGGCACGACCGCCGGCAGCAGGTCATCGGGTACTGCTCCGAACTGTCCAAATGGGCGTGACGGCACTGAAGGCACCGACGAGAGGCGCGTCACGAAGCGCCCCTCAGAAGCGAGAGCGCGGCGTGATCATTCCATCACGCACTTTTGAGCACGCATTTGATCTCGCCTTCAGATAGGGAACGGTGAGCACGTAGGGCTTTTCCAGAGATGTGTCGTTTATGTGGGGGTATAATCTTGTGGCTTCCATTTTCAGAGTCGTTTTCCGTGCTGTGAACCGCGGGCGCGTTCACAGGGGACCAGGATTTATTTGGGTGGGCTCGCGGAGCACCGGTTGCTCTAACTCTCACCGCTTTAGCTCCTGAGATTCCAAGAGATTTGGTTGCAGTTCTTCTCTGTGTCTCGTTTCACTGTTAACAAGTAAGCCCATGATTTACGGTCATGCCTAGGAGTATCGCCTGCCTGATCACGTTGGCAGCAATGGCTGCGATCGCAGCTCTCGTGGCGAGCCAGCGCCGGCGCACACGCATCGCGCTCTCCGATGCCAGGTGGAAAGCTCTCGCGCTGAAGCGGAGGCTAGTCGAGGTGAGCGCTCGGTGTGCCTTCCGCGTCGTCGAGGGTTGCCACTCACCGAGCAAAGGGAGAGCCGACGGTTGTATGCAAGACGGTGGGATACTACCCAGCGATCTGCTCATGAGTGTGTTCGTGAACCTGCCGCTAACAGCGCTAAGGCGAGCCGCATGCGTGAGCACCGACTGGCATAGTGTCGCCCAAAGCCCGTCGCTGTATGCTATCGTGGACCGCGCCATGCTAGGCGACAAGCGCCGTGTGGCGCGCAGTGTGCTGCTCGCTCTGGCCGAGAAGCACGTGTGCGAGGAGACCGTCGAATTGAATTTGGCGGGTGTGCGGTGCGTCGACGACTCGCTGGTCGCCACTTTTGCGAGTCGAGCGCCATCGCTGACGGCGGTTGATCTCTCGGCCTGTGCGGTGGGTGACGAGGCGCTTGCCGCCCTGGCGGACGGCTGCCCGAAGCTCGAGCGCCTGCACATGTGGGCAACGGACGAGCTGACGAATGCGGGCTTGATCTCCCTCTCGGCGGCCATTGCACGTCACCGGTGCAGCGGCGGCGGCGGCGGCGGCGGCGGAGGTTGCGGAGGCGGCCTTCGCATAGCTGACCTGCGCGCCTGCACGGAGCTCTCGGATGCCGGCCTGGTGCCGCTCGTCCAGGCGTGCGGCGCGCGGCTCACCTCGCTACGCCTCAAGGGCGTCGCCGCTTCCACAGGCGACGAAACTCTACGCGCCCTCGGCTCCAACTGCCCGAACCTGACGCTGCTGGACGCGAGTGGGTTGGACTTGACGAACCTTGGCGTGGACGCGCTCGGCCTCGGCTGCCCTCTGCTCGCGACGGTCCTCTTCTCGGGCTGCAAGCGCCTTGGGGACCTTGGGGTCAGCGCACTCGCACGCGGTTGCGGAGAGCGGCTGCGACTCCTTGACCTGCAGGGTTGCTCGACCACAAGTGACGAAAGCGCTCTCGCGCTCGCCTCGCACTGTGCTGGCTTGCACACAGTGAGCTTCCAGTGCTGCCCGCTGCTCACCGACCGAGGCTTCAATGCGCTGTGCGCGGGATGTGCCCTCGCGCACGTGACGCTCAAGCACTGCCAGGTCTCCGAGGACGCCGTGCGAGAGGCGCAGAGAGCACGGCCGCAGCTCACCGTGCGCGTCATCCCGAGCGGCCGTCTGCTCTGAGCAGAGCTACTGCACGATAGCTGCCTAGCCCTGTAGATCGGCTGATTTCAAACATCAAGTAGGATTGGAAACATCGCTCACTATACAAAACGACCTAGTACTCTCTGACCACTTGCGCGTTGCAGGTTGGGTTGCAAAGATTGCTGTAGACATGGGCAGGACTTTACCAGCTGCTGAACCACGCAAAGCCGTGCTCGTAGCAAGTGCGCCTACACACTCTGCAGCGGGCGCTTCTCCGGTGATGGCTGCCACAAGTGTGATCATGAAGTTGCCAAGGAGGTTTTCTTGTAGCCTAGGAGGGCCTTGCGTCCCGCCTTCATCCTCGCCAGAGACACTCGAGGCCGCTTCTTCTTGATCTTCAACATCTTCAAGCTCCTTGGTTGAGGCTGCGGGTCCTTTGACAGCTTTTGCTCCTCGGCCTGTTCAGCCTGCTTCTTGCGTTTGATCTGCTTCAAGCGTGTCTTTGACATGTGGACTGCTTGATCTCTCTTTTCTGCTGTGACACGAGGCTTTCCTTTATTTTCCATCGCCGTGAGCGCCTTCGTGGGCGCGCGTTCGCGGGCGCGACGGGAGACCCTCACACCTCCGTCCCGTGATTGTGGCCCTCGAGCCAATTTCGCGTCGGGCGGGGCCAACTCAGCGTTCGAGGACATCACTCTGCTGTAAAGCTGGAATGAGTAACGAGTATTGTTAGAGTATCGTGTGTCAATGTGGTGAAGACACAGTCGACAGTGTCAGTGAATCATATTGAAGTATCTCTGAGTGAGTAGATTCCGATGTTCACTCGGTCTACCCGCTCAGCGTTTCGTCAGCGCGCTCAAAGATGGCGACACCACCCGGCGCGGCTGCATGCTCTACAAGTGAATGCCTGGGAAAGTGCGTTCGGCACACCGGGCAGGTGATTCCCGTAGGAGTGGCCTTTCGGGCCTTTGCGTTGATGCGTTCCAACGCACTGATCGGCGGGCAGAGCTGCTTCAGGCAGCTGGTGCACGTAAAGTGGGCACACGGGAGCTGCGACGGATTATCGAGGTACAAGCAGTCCTCATGACAGATGACGCAAGTGAACTCGGACTGCACGAGATTGAGGGACAATCGCACCACGTACTCCTTCTTGCAGGTTTGCTCCCAGGGTTGTGGCACGATGGTAAGGCCCTTGCCGATTGCGAGCCACGGCACCGCCGCAATCTCCGCGTTGGAGTGTATGGTCGCGCCCGGGGAGATGAACTCGCGATGAGCGAGGAAGAAGGGCGCAGTCTGAGCGTCGGAGAGCACAAAGATGAGCACGTCCTGTGCGGCCCGGTAGTCGGCGAGGACGGCACGCTTTTTACTCTGCATGTCTCCATCGGCGTCGTCATCATCAGCGATCGCCTGCATCGTCGAGTGCACGAAGTCGATGAGACTGATTTCATGGGCCACGTGCAGCAGGTAGACCACGTCACTCACCGCCGCCGCGAGCGGCGTCCAATCTAGCACAGTGAGGGACGAACCTTGTGCACGCAGCTCAGACTGCAGCGTGGCGACAATCTCGGTCGACGAGCACTCGAAGTCATGCGGGTAGGCGAGCCATGGCTTGTCCAGTGGCACGACGGAGCGCATCGGGCACGACACCAGCTTGCCACTTCCTTCGAGACGCACGCCGTAGCGCCTGCGGCCGTCGACATTCCAATTCACGATGTGTCCCGCCTGGCCGTTGAGCTGCGCAGCCCCCTTCAGCCCCTGCAAGAGGCAGCGACCGCCCAGTGCTTGCTTCTCGCCCTTTGGTAGTGGCCGGACGGCTGCCGCGCTCGCAACTTGCTCCGCTAGCACCTCTGGACTGCTCCCCCGCAGCGAAGCCCGGATCAAGCTCATGACGGCCGTGGCGCGTTCGCCAATTTCTCTTGTTCGCAACGTGCGTTCGTGCGTCTTGACCTGCGCCTTGAGAGCATCCACGGCCTCCTCTTTGCTCGTCGCGCCACTTGCGATACGCGTCCGAAGCTCATTCAAGGAATCGGCATCGATCGCGCCACTCGCGAGCGCTCGCGACGAAAGGTCCTCGTCCAGGTCGTTGGACGTCTCAAAGAAGTCTTCGAAGGCGGCGACGACAGCCTTGCGGTTCTGCGCCGCCGCCCACGCACACGCAGTCTGCTTGGCTGAGTTCGGGATGGTGGGTAGTGTGAAGGTGATCGAAGTATCTGCTTTCGCTGCGAGGAGGAATGCCACAACAGTGGGTTCCACCGGCGTGTTTCCCGCCGCCGCCGCTGCAAGAGCTGTGAAGCCGGGATGAAGCGTCTCGGCGTTCACGCTCGCACCGTGCGCGAGCAGACTTTGGAGTACCTCGCAGCTGCGGCCCCACTCGACAGCCGCCACGAAAGCAGTGTACCCATGGTTGTCCTTTCGATCCACCTGAGGCCTCATGTGGCATGTATAAACACGCGATGCGAGGTTAGGAACACGTGCGTAGGGCAATTGGTGGTCATCAGAGGTCATCAGTGGTCATCATGTGCGCGAGGCGTGGCCAAGGGGAAGTCTTCGGAGTGAGGGAGCCGCGGCGTGCGTCGTCTGTGGCGTGGAGGTGGTCGCGCGCCTCAAGTTTGCCAGAAGCCGCCAGTATCTCGATGCAGGCCAGGCGCGTTTTGTCGGTGGCCAGTTTGGAGGTGCCCACCACTTGCATCAACGGCGACATGCCGCAAGCATCGGTGGCGTTCACGTCCGCATCGTGCTCGAGCAAGAGTGCCACGTGCGCCACGATGCAGTTCGCGCAAGCGATGTGCAGCGCTGTGGAGCCACTCTCAGTGCGTGCGTTTGCGTCTGCACGGCTCTCGAGCAGCGCACGCACCAGCCCAGGCTGGGCGACAAGGTGACATGTAGCTTGTCGCCCATATTCCTCGACGGGTCCAGTCGGATTGACATTCGAATTCTTCTGAACGCGCAGGTTCCCGGCCGCGAGCATGAGCAGATGCGTCGTCTTTCCGGCGGCCTCCTGATTGGGCGGCGTGGGGAAGGCGTGCGACAGATCGAAGTCGCGCCGGCGAATGAGATGATCTGCCCAGTGCTCGACGTTGCCCCCGCCTCTGAGCAGCGCCCATACCTCATCAGGTCGCACCGGCGTGGTGGCTGTGAGAGGGGCAGCGGCATGGCCACGGCCGCTCTCTATGGCACCCGAACCGGCGCCCACGCCGGCCTCGCCCACCAGATCGGGCTGCACGTTGGCGGGCTTGAGAGCGACTTCCTTGCCGCTCAGGAGCATCGTCGTGTACCTTCCGGTCGTCTTGTCAAACTCGAGAACGATCGCGCGCTCGCCGTTGAGCTCCGGCTTCGACTGGAGGCCATGCACGGTCACGCGCGCCCCAGACGCCAGCGGGTTGGGTGGAGGCTCCACGAGCGGCTTGGCGAGAATCATGGCGAGCGCAGCGTGGCCGTTGCATCTCGCCATATCTGCCGGATTCATTCCGTCAGAAGCAACAACGGTCGCGTCGGCGTCCATTGAGAGCAATAGCCGGGCGACGGCCACGTGTCCCCCACAGGCGGCGGCACCGAGGGGCGTGGCGCCCGAGCAGAAGCGCGCGTCAATGTGCGCATGAGCGTGAATGAGCATGCGGCAGATGTCAGTGTTGCCCTCCTGTGCCGCCTTGAACAAGGCAGTCGAGCCGTTGTGCTTGCCCAGGTTGGGATCGGCACCATGGTCGAGGAGGAAGCGTGCAACCGTTACCTGGCCGTCCTGGCAGGCCAGCATGAGCTCTGTGCAGCCGTCAGGCGTGCGGCCATACTCGCTCGGATTCACCCTCGCCTTGATTATGAGATGGGCACAATCCAACGCATAGGGACAGTGCGATGGACGATTGAGGCTGCGCTGAAAGCCGAAGCAGCAGTCAAGAGCTGTGCCCATGACCGCAATCTTAACGTCCACCGCCGGATCGGCCCGCGCTTCGAGTAACACGCTCACGCACGGTGTTGCACCATTCTGTGCTGCAATCAGAAGCAACGGCAAGTGTGCCGCAGGTGTCCTCGCTGGAACACCATTCATGACAGTCTGCATTGAGAATCGCACCTTGGCATTTGCACTCACACCGCGCTGCAGCAAGGCTCGCAACGTCGTCTCGTCGCTGGTCGCGGCAGCGCGTGCGGCATTTTCGTTGTCGACCTGCATGCTTCCCACAGCCCTCAATCCACGCGTGTCTGCTTCCTCTCACATGTTTGTCTCGTGAATTTGAACCGACGGGACGCCGTTTCGACCCTCGCAGACTTCATAAGAGTTCCTTTTCGCAGAGGTTCCCGGGGCTCTCCCTCGACTGCGAGAGAAAAGCCGGCTTCAAAGATCCTTATCATGAGGGCGCACGACCACACGACCAGCAACAGAAGTCTTACACCTGCTGGCATTGATTCAGACTGCGGGCAACAACCAGGGCGACACGTCGCACGCCGAGGCTGCGGTGGGCCCGCTCGTGAAGCGCCGCAGCCGAAGGCGAAGGACCGCGAGGAGCCCATCGAAGGCGTCGCCACGCGGCGGCTCGCCAAAGCAGCTGCCGAGGAGCGACGTCCAAAAGAGCGAGCGCCACACGCACGCAAGCTCCGCCTGCATCGCGCGCAGCCTCTCGCCGTCGGCGCCGTTGAGCACATCAGGCAGCGTCGGCAGCTCGTCGGTGGGCACTCGTAGCGAGAAGCGCGGCCAAGGGAGCAGCTCGTCGAGCGGGAGGGCGTCGTCCGAGGTGCGCGGGCCGAGCGTGAACACGGGCACGCACCCATGGAAGATCGCCACCATGTGGCGTGTGGGGTCGCCTTGCCCTTGGCCACGTGGTACCCAACAGAAGCGAGAGGTCAGGCTCATATTGATCGCGTCCAATCTCGGAGACTTCGCGTCACGCTTGCTGTCGAAGAGAACAATGCCGCGCTTCCACTTCTCTTGACCGAGGGCGAGGCCCTGCCGGTGCAACCGGAAGATGCGCGTGCGAGCGTCGTCATGGCCGGGGTGGCCGCCAAACCAGAGTAAGTTCGGACGCCAAACACCCCTCGCCCTTCCGCTCCCAAAGCTGGGTGAGAAGGGCGAGGTGTGCGCCATCCGTTCGCACGAAGGCTGATCGGCATGCGAGCCTCCATCCTTGAGTAGCAGCAGTTGCGGAATGACGACGTCGCGCCCTCGCTGAAACCACACCGGCCCGCGGGTGTTGCCGTTGAATTGGACGCCAGCCCAAAAGCGCTTGGGCGACCAGGCGAGGAAAGACTCGGGCAGCGTGCAGTAGTCACGCGCGCTCGACGTCGCGCCTCTGCCGACGCCGCTCGCGTCGCGTCGCGCGTTACGCGCCAGCTGCAGCCGACAAGCCCGGCTCGGCACCTTCCCGGGCATGGTGGAGTCGTCTGAGCATCCGCGGCCTCCGGCGGCGCGGGCTTCAAAATACTCGTACCCCCCGCCGCCGAAGAGAGCGACGAGACTGGACGCACTGACGCGGCGGCGGCGCGCCGCGAGCGCGCGAGCGAGCCTCCGCTCAAGAAGGTCCATCGAAAGGGTCTCGATCTCTGTCGCCTCGTCCGTCGTCGCCGCCGCCTCGTGACTCTCGCCATCGATCTTCATTTCATGATGGTACCGGCACGCGGGCGAGTGTGCAAATAGACCGCGCACATGCAACGCCGTCTCGAGCCCCGGCCATTCCTCTCGGTCATTGTCGGAGTACGAGAGCTGGAATGAGTCCATAGAGGCGCGTTCTGTAAGCAAAGGCATGAACACGAGCGGCCGAAGCTTGGCGTCGGCCGCTCCGCCCGTGCCGCCAACCGGTTTGGTCGAACCGGCCCCATGCCAGCGCGCACCCGTGCTGTTTGCCCAGCCGAGGCCTGCTCCACCACCAGCACCGAGCAGCTCGTGCCCATCTGGTAGCCATCTCTCGGCCACGAGCCACAGCCGCGCGAGTAGCCGATGACCTTCAATGACCAGGGGCGCTCCGGGCATCCAAAAGTAATCGGCCGCTTCCGGCGTGGCCGCGCGGTGTGATGAGCGCAGCAGCCGCTCCGTTAACTTCAATTCCACAGCCGGAGCAAAGTCGACGCCGAAGCGTAAGACAGGGGGCATGTCCAACACGTAGATCAAGGGCGAGCGAGCCGCCTCGCCCCC
>Ga0210243_101051_pt1 | contig 21806 bp, 12 predicted proteins | sample ChrtobMeP5a_32mM_FD_155461 | JGI IMG/M metagenome (GOLD analysis project Ga0210243, IMG submission 155461) | Chrysochromulina tobin associated microbial communities from unialgal haptophyte culture, Seattle, Washington, United States - P5a_32mM | ecosystem: Host-associated > Algae > Haptophytes >...
GTTTGGGGGAAAGGGAATGCCCAGGGGAAAGCCTTATAGGCACCCGGGTATGCGGTTCGTATGCCGCCCGCGCGCGGGCTGATGCTGCTCTATTCGGCGAGTGAAGTATTGCCGGTCTCTGCGGCATACTCCGAGAATGTGCCGACGGTCTCCGGTCGGCGCTTTCGAATATCGATGCGCGTCAGTTCAGGGAGTGTGATGTGTTCCCGCCCACCCACCGCGATTCAGAGCCTGGTCTAGCTTTAGCAGGGACCGGGATGTCGCGCTCACCAGGCTGCCTTTGTGTAGTTTGATGAACCTGCAATCACCAACCTACGCGACCAAGTTTACTGTCTATTAATTAACCCTTTTTGAGAAAGTCTTCCTGCGTGGACTCGGCCACCGTCGACCTTACGTGAAGGGAGGTTATGCGTGAGTGGGAGCGTGAAGGTTCTTCACTTCACAAAGCTGAACCTCTTTCATGCACACTCCCGGCAACCACGGCGCGGCGCCGTCGAGAGGCGAAGCCCGAAACGTTAGGCAGCAGTAGTGTCAGCAGCTCCAGCTGTTCGATGATGGGCGCGTCGATCGTGGTGACGCTCTTTTTGTTGGCTGCTGGGACCTCGTACTCGACCATGATGGCCAACGAGGACGAATCGCATTTGCGCCAGCTCGGCGGGGAGTCGAATCCGTTGACGGACTCGTACGTCAGCACATACGAGATCGTGGCCACCTTTGACCATGACCCGAACGCCTTCACGCAAGGCCTCGCCTTCAGCGCCGCTGGCACACTGTACGAGAGCGATGGGCTGTACCATCAGTCGAGCGTCCGCTCCGTCCAAGTGAATGCCGACGGCACAACCTCGACCCTCAAGAGTGTGTCGCTACCTACAACCGAATTTGCCGAGGGCATCACGATCGTCGGTGACAAGCTCCTTCAGATCACGTGGAAGGAGAAGGTGATGCATGAGTACACGATCAACAGCGCCTCGCCAGGCGCTCACGCCGCGCCGGGCAGCATTGCACTCGCGACGCTCGTGGCGGGTGACCTCCAGAAGGTGAAGGACCACCCGCACGACTATGAGGGATGGGGGCTCGCGGGAGACGGCGACAAACTCTACACGACCGACGGCTCAGACCAGCTCTACACTCTGGCACTGTCGGACCGCCGGTTGCTGAGTAAGAAGACGATCACGGACCCGAAGCTCGCCCACAAAGATGGCACGCCCTTCTCCGTCCACGGGGTCAACGAGCTCGAGATGGTGGGTGGCGAGCTGTGGGGCAACCTGTACCCCATGTACCAGGGCTCCCATTCGGAGTGCATCGCACGCATCGATCCTGCCACGGGCGAGGTCAAGGGGTGGATCGACATGCACGGCCTCTTCGACCTGCAAAGCGCGCGTGTCAAGCGCAACCCGGGCAGCTACGTGCTCAACGGCATCGCGTATCACGAGCCGAGCGGGCGCCTCTACGTAACCGGCAAGCAGTGGGACAAGATGTACCAGGTGCGCATCAAGCCGGCACCCGAGCTCGATGCGGCGCACATCAAGGCTAAGTGCGGACTCGGCGTCGCACGAGGGTGACTACGCCGGGGACATAGCGGCTGAGCTAAGTCTCTCACTCCCACGGGTCTACGACACACAGACGAGACACGAACGGCAGACACTGAACAGGCACAGCCATCACATCAACTGACACAATAGGATATGATCACGCGGCCGAGCTCCCACCTGAGCACTTACTACGGTGTGTGTGATGGAAGCTGACTATGTGCGGTGTTGACAGTCGTACAGTGTTACCGCAGACTATATTCACATGTACCCCGACGGGACATACGCGCCATAATACGCGCGCATCATTCCACATTCGCGCGGAGTTCACTCAATTGCGGAGTTCACATGAGTTCACACGCTCATCGACATCGTAGATGCAAGATGGCCCCGTCCGGACACACCTCCGTCCATGTGATAATGGCCCTCATGCTTGGGGGGTTAGAAGTTGTGTTGAACACATGTTCGTCAACATGTTCGTCCCCTCTCTCGCTCGCCGTGCGGCGCGGCCCAGGGCGATTCGCGCCTTTGCCACTGGCACGCGTGCGCGCAGCACCGCCATCTCCGCCGACCACGACGAGGCCGCTCGCCTGATCGCCCTCGAGGTGGAGCATGGCGCGTTCAACTACGCGCCGCTGCCAGTTGTGCTTGAGCGCGGCCTGGGCGTGCACGTCTGGGATGTCTCCGGGCGCCGCTATCTCGACTTCCTCTCAGCATACTCGGCTGTCAACCAAGGTCATTCGCACCCCAAGATCCTTGACGCCTTGCAGCGGCAGGCGGCCAAGCTGACGCTCACATCGCGTGCCTTCCACAACAACATGCTCGGGGAGTACGAGCGGTTCGTGACCGAGTATTTTGGCTACGACCGCGTGCTCCCGATGAATACCGGCGTCGAGGGCGGCGAGACCGCGCTCAAGCTCGCGCGCCGCTGGGGCTACGACGTCAAGGGCATCGCCAAGGACGAGGCTCTGGTACTCTTCTGCACCCATAACTTTTGGGGGCGCACGATCTCGGCGTGCTCGTCGTCATCCGACCCGAGCTGCCGCGCCGGCTTCGGCCCCTACTTACCCGGCGTCCCCTTGGTGCCGTACAATGACCTTGCGGCGCTCGAGGCCGCCTTTGCCCAGGACGGGGCACGCATCGCTGGCTTTATGCTCGAGCCTATCCAGGTGCGTTGATTGCCACTGATGACCTGCCTTGCATGCAAGTGCTCACCACAGCGCATTTGACTCCCTCGAGCCTATCCAGGGTGAGGCGGGCGTGGTAGTGCCTCACGAGGGGTACCTCCGAGGCGTGCGCGAGCTGTGCACGCGCTACAACGTACTCATGATCGCCGACGAGGTGCAGACAGGCCTGTGCCGCACGGGCAAGATGCTCGCCTGTGACTACGAGCAGGTGAAGCCGGACGTGCTCATCCTCTGGATTGCATGCTGATGACCTCTGATTGCATGCTGATGACCTCTGATTGCATGCTGATGACCTCTGATTGCATGCTGATGACCTCTGATTGCATGCTGATGACCTCTGATTGCATGCTGATGACCTCTGATTGCATGCTGATGACCTCTGATTGCATGAATGTTCACAGGTGAAGCCGGACGTGCTCGTGCTTGGCAAGGCGCTCTCGGGTGGCGTGTATCCAGTGAGCGCAGTGCTCTCGAGCGACGAGGTGATGCTCACGCTCCGCCCGGGTGAGCACGGCTCCACGTATGGCGGCAACCCTCTCGGGTGCGCCGTGGCCATGGCGGCGCTCGAGGTGCTACGCGAGGAGCGGCTCGCCGAGAACGCGGCCCTCATGGGCGAGAGGCTGCGCGCGGGGCTTGCGGCGATCGGGAGCGCTGCGGTCACAACGGTGCGCGGCCGGGGGCTGCTCAACGCGATCGTCATTCGGCCAGAGGGCGAGAAGCGGAATGCGGGCGCGCTCTGCTATGCGCTCAAGGACGCTGGGCTTCTTGCCAAGCCTACGCACGAGCACATCATCCGACTCGCGCCGCCACTGATCATCACGGCTGCGCAGATCGACGAGGCCATCGAGATCATCGCCAAGGAGACACGCCGCATGTTTGGATGAGAGGAGGACCATGGGGAGGACAGTTGGGTCATGGACCATGGGGAGGGCATGGGTCATGGACCATGGGGAGGGCATGGGTCATGGCACATGGGGGAGGACATGGGACATTGCCTAATTGGGGGAGGAGAGCCGAGAGCGGCCGAGCGGAGACAGAGGACACGCTCTGACCCAATTTGCGAGAGTTGACAGGGACGGCGGGGCGGCTGTAAGGGCGGCTGGTGCATGGTGAGTGGCATGGGGGGGCGGTCGGCGCGCGCTCCGTAAAATACCGTACCTCCTCGCGGGTTTTTTGCGCTCGCTTTTTCACTCAAACGAGAGGACATATGCGTCGTCGCAGGCAATCGCAGGCGGCCTCGCCGCCGGTGGCTATGGACTCACCCTTCATCTCCTTCCGGCCAAAACCACCCGCAGGTGCGCAGCCAGGTGGCATCGCCCCGCCCGACTTTGGAGCCGGCGACGTCGTCGGGCGGCGACAGCGTGCAGAGGCTGCTCGGGCCGACGCAGCATCAAAGGTGCTTGCTGCGCTGGGATCGCTGCGTGCGACGGGCGCGGACAAGGAGAACGGCGCGGAGGTGACCAGTCAGATCGAATACAACCCGCCGCTTCGCCGCCAGAATTCGACGCCTGCGGAGGCCTCCGCAGCCCTTGAGCGACTGATCCATGCCGAGCCCTATGACAGCCTGAAGGCGGCATTCGATAAATTCGACCTCGACGGGGACGGCGAGCTCAGCGCGGAGGAGGTAGATCTCGCTTTGCAGCAGGTCAGCGTCCACTTCAGCCCCCAGCAGGTCCATGCCTTTATGCGCATGGGCCGCACGAGCGACGAGGCCGCGCCCACATTGTCTGAGTCTGAGTTTCTGGCCATGGTGCGACGGCATCGGCGGACGTTGACACTGAACTCGCACGACACGCCACGGGGGCCTGCCATGCCGCGCCGCAACGGCGGTGCCGCAGATGCGAATCACGCGGCTGCCGTGCCGCGAGGGCGGCGCTCGAGCGCTTGGGCGCCGAGCGGCATGCTCGGGCGGCGGGAGGGCATGGCGACGGTTATGGCGACGGTGCCGACCGCACCAATCGTCGCGCCGGGCGTCGTGTCGGGAATGGAGCACCTGCCAAAGATGGGGTACATGCGCCCTCGCCCGAGCGCCGCCTCGTCCTTCGATCTCGAGGCGAGCTTCTCCCAGATCATCGGCCTCGAGCCCATCAAAGACAAGATTCGAGCGCTGCGAGATACCCTGGTGAAGCGGCGCTTTCGGCTCGAGGTTGGCGCGCCACTTGTGGACGTGGGTCCGCTGCACATGGTCTTCACGGGTAACCCCGGGTGCGGCAAGACCTCCATCGCCCGCCTCGTCGCGCGCCTCCTCCATGAACTTGGTGCCGTCCGCCGACCCGCCTTCGTCGAGGTGCAGCGGACGGACCTCGTGGCGTCGCACATCGGCCAGACGGGGCCCAAGACGCGCGAGAAGATCAACGAGGCGGCCGGTGGTGTACTCTTCATCGACGAGGCGTACCGTCTCACCTCGAGCTCGGATACCGGTAAAGACTTTGGGCGCGAAGCTCTCGAGGAGATCATGAAGGACTTGACCACCGGAGATCCGGTCGTGATCGCCGCGGGCTACCCCGACGACATGAAGCGCTTCCTCGACGCGAACGAGGGATTGCGCCGGCGCTTCGGCATGACGTTCGACTTCCCCGACTTCAGCGTGGACGAACTCGCGCAGATGACTCTCCTCAAAATTCAGACGCTCGGCTTCCGCCTCGGCGACGGCGTTGATGTCGAAACAGTCGCCGCCCTCATCGCGGAGCACAGCGACGCGGCGTGGCGCGCGAAGCAGAACGGCGGCGTGGCAGAGAGGCTGTCGCGCACAGCGATGCAAGTGCAGGACGCGCGGCTCAGCCCAACCAAGATGACCGGCGCGCAGTATAAGCAGCTGGCCAGCCAACTTGAGCTCAGCGATGTCGCCACCGCCGCCGAGAGGCTCCGATGGAACTACTGACTTCTCGTCGTTCTAGCGTCGTGCTGACAGCGTGTGCCAAGCGGACACAAGCCTTGTAGGAATTGTTTGCCGCCGACGTCGCGGCTTGATCACCTTACAAGTTACAACCGCGTGGTGGCGCGTGGACGGCACGCGCTCCCGCCGACGACGTATATACGATTCACGATCACGCTGAATCACGGTATAATTACACATATAACAATTAACATGTTACATCGGTTTCGGAACGGACGTATGAACGCCGCGCCGGCTAGTTAGAGCGCGCGGTACCCTCCGAGAGGCAGAGGCAGGCCCGCTAGCCCGACCCGAGGCCGAGACGCGTTCGGATACTGTGTACCCACGGCCACTTGGCCCGGGGCGGCCCGGCGCCAGGCGTCCACCACACGTGACCGATTTCTCGACTCGGGTTCTGGGCGTTTGCCCTACTAAGTATTATGCTAAGAACGGCGCGTCAGCGGCGGATGCGAGAGCACCATCCACCAGCAGGCCTCCGGTCTTCCTCTTCAGTCTTCTTCGTCTCCGCTCTTCCTCTTCGTGAGAGCCTTGGCGAGCGGCATGGGCATCGTGTCCTTGATGCCGGCGATGGTATTCTGCTTCTGCAAACGTCGCTCGTACACTTTCTCTTCAAAGAGCGCTTTCTCCTCTGCGAGCTTGGCTTCCTTCTTTTTCTTGGCCTCCTCCGCCTTGGCCAGGGCCAACGCCTCCTCCTCCTCCTTCCTCTTCGCCGCCTCCGCCTTCAGGGCCGCCTCCGCCTTCTCGGTCGCCTCGTCCTCCTCGATTTGCTGTTGCACGACTTCCTGTTCAGCTTGTGCCGCAAGCTGCAGAGTTTTAAGGTCTTTTTGCAACGTCTTGAGCAATTCCGCCTCGGCCGACTGGGCATCGTTCAGTTTGTGCATGTTCGTTTGCAGCTCCTTCATGTCCAGGGTGCCGCTGCCATCCGAATCGAACGACGCGAAGATGCGCCCAAGATCCTCGTCGGACGCCTCGAGGCCCATCTTCCGGATGTTAAACATGAACTCTGACAGGTCGATGGCGCCATTCTTGTCATTGTCGAACTGCTGCATCATGTCCATGGGTTTGAGGTTCTTCTTCCTGAACATCTCGGCAAGGCGCGACTCTGCCGAGGGCTCGTTCTTGATCCTCTCTATCTCGAGCTTGGCATCTTCATACCGTCGGACAGCTTCCGCAGCCTTCTCGGCACAAGCCGCCCGCGCACGCCAATGGGCCGCATTTGCCTCGGCCTTTTGCGTCTTCTCCTTGGCTTCCTTGGCATTCTTCTTGAAGAGTACCACGCCCTCGACGATCTCACTTGGACTGAGCTCACCCGACAAGTCAACATCAAGCTCCATAAAGAGCTTGTCCACCTGTGCGGCCGTAAAGGCCTTGCCCATGATGCCGATGTCGCGCAGATACTGCCGAAACTCCATTTTTGACTGTGCAAGCACGTGAGTCGAGCACGTGAGTTGAGCACCCGCGTGCGTCCTCTGTGGCATGCGAGCTCCAGGTCACTCTATGCGCATCCCCAACCGTCAGCAGGGCGTTTCTCTCTCGCGCGCACAATCTTCCCGTCGCCATTCTTGTCCATCTCCTTAAATATGTCCATCTCCTTCTTGCCGGATTCGAAGTATTTGTTCAGCGTGTTGCCAAGCTTGGACGTGAGCGAAACAAAGGAGCCCACCATCTTCTCAAATTCCTCCGTCTTTGCGCGACTCATGGCTACGTATTCCAGCAGCCTCTCAAGGGTCAGCAACAGCGCTTTCTTGTTTCCTTTCTTTGAAGTTTTGCCACCTTCATTTGCGCTACTTCCGGCATCCAGTTCGCGACTCGATTTCTTCGCCTTTTGCTTGCCGGCTCCCCTGGGCGTCTCCTTGGTCGTTCCGGCTGCCCTGGGCGTAGCCTTGGGCGTTTCGACTTTTCCAGAGGCGCTACTCGACTTGCCGCCTTCCAGCTTCTTGCCAATGGGCGCGCGGGCGGTGGCCGGCATGTCTCCAGCTGCAGCTCCAGCCTCCGTCCGTGGCCGCCCAGTCGCTGTGGTTTGAGCTGCAGCCAAAATTCTCCGCGACACGAAGAAGTTCCGTTCCTAAAAAGGCACATCCTCGTTGCTCTGCCCCTGGCATTTTGGGACTTCGCCACGGCGCATACGGCACACTGACCCGATCACGCAACAGCCCGGAGGGCACGACGCGCTGAAGCGTCGTGAAGGTAGTACGTGTAGAGAAATCGCGATTATTATATATCTTCGGCGCGTTTCTCCATTCACCTAACATTCACCATTGCTCGGCTCCACCGAGGACGCCGAGCACCGTTCCGCGTCGGCCGTCGCCCCGCGCGCACCTCCCTCCAACGATAGCAACACGCCCGGCCATGGACCATGCGGCACTTGGCAGCACGCCACCGTCCACTCCAGGACATGCACTACACATGAGCTCCACATCGTGACACGTAGCCAACAAAAGCCAACAGAGACAAACACTAGGCGAGAAGAAAGTATTGCAGTGCAGAGCGGAGATCTAAGGGCAGCAAAGGGAAAGGGGTCCCACATCCCGACGCGTGTGCTTCGTGGCACTCTCGCACAACGAAAGAGCCGCCCTTCCTCCTCGTCGTCTCTCTCTCCCGGATCATCTGCCCTGCTGCTCCGCCAACTGCTTGGCCTGCGCCTCGTTAAACTTCTTGTACACGAACCAGCCGATGATGAGGAAGAGGAGGTTGCCGGTGGAGAGCATCACGATGACGCCGAGCACCTTGGCGAGCGACTGGAACGCGGGCATCAGGTCGACGAAACTGGTCGTCTTGGCCTCGTCCATCATGGCCTGGAAGATGCGCGGCGCCCAGATGTACGTGCAAAGCCGGTCCCACAGGAAGGTGCCGAAGAGCGAGGCGAGCACGAGGCCGATCACCTTGAAGCGGAAGGCGTCGTCGGGGAAAGGCTCGAGGTGGATGAGCGTGTTGAGCTCGGGGAAGACGCCCCACGCGCAGCAGACGCACATGGCGACACACGCAAAGACGGAGAGGAAGAGCGGGTGGTTCTCGAGCATGCCCTTCATGAACGGCCGCCCCTTGTAGTTGACGAGGAGCACGGCGATGCACTGAGAGGTCTCGACGAGGAACACCGCCGTGTTGAGCAGATTGGGCATGAAGGGGGTTGTCCAGAGCGCCATCATCGACGCCATGTAGTCGCCCTCCTCCATCGCCTTGTCCGAGAGGGCCTGCTGCTGCTCGCGCAGCCGCTCGCGCCGGTGGAACTCGAGCACCTCCTGCAGCTTGGCGGGGCCCATCACATCGCGCGCCATCTGTACAGCGGTGTACATGGCGAACAGGTGGATGGCCGCCTGCCCGAGCATCGAGAAGCCAATTGCCGGGTGGAAGAGCGAGCGCAGCGGGCGCTCCGGGTGCATCTTCTCGATCGGGGTCGCGTATGAGAAGGCGAGTTGTGCGATCATGAGCAGCCACGACGAGGCGATCATCTGGCGCTCGGACGAGCGCGCCCCCTCGAGTGAGAGAGCCGAGTACACGAAGGCGGTGATCGTGCTCTCGAGCATCATGATCTGCTGCTGCTGCAGCGCCGAGAGGAGTGTGCACCGCCCCTGGCGCACGAGGTCGACGATGTGACGCACCGAAGGCGCGCGCGAGGTGAAGGGGGCCGCGACCGAGGCATCGCCCGGGCGCACCATCGGAAGCGTCCTCTCTCCAGCCTCTTCCATGTTACCCATGGCCTCCTTCTTGATGTCGTCGTAGATGTTGCCGTGGATGGCCGCGAGGCGCACGCGCTCCGCGTAGAGCTCTCGTTGCATGCGCCCGAGGGTGGACTTCATCACGCGGAAGGTGGCCATCGCGCCCACCTCCTCACCGCGCGCGGTCATCGCGTCGATCTCCTCTTTCATCCACACCTGCTGCAGCGCCTGCAGCTCCTTCTGCTTCGCCTTCAGGGCGTCGCGCTGCAGTCTGGCCGACTCGGCAGCCTTCTTGGCGAGGTTGCGCGCGCTCTGATTGAGCGCCTGTTCGGCCCCCGACATGTGCGCTTCGCGAGTGCCGGGGGCGAGGGCTTGGGTGGCGCCCGCCTTGACCTCCTCGTCGGAGGTGTTGGTGTTGCCGTAGCCGGAGAGCAGCGCGAGCCCCACGTCGCTCTGCTTGAGCGCGCCCACGTCGTTCCCACCGTCGCCGCACATGAGCACCTTGCAGCCTGATCGCTCCTGGAGCATCCGGATCACTGTCGCCTTCCCGGAAGGCGACATGCGGGCGAAGACGCGCAGCTGGCGCATGTGAGACCACGAGGCGCCTCCCGAGGCGACCCCTGCCGCCTCGAGAGCGTCGCCCGTCGTCATCAGGTCAAACTTGGCGCCAAGCTCGGGAAGCTTCGCCGCGTCGAAGGGGGCGACGGTTTCGTCAGAGCCGCCGACGGCGAGTACCCAGCGTAGATCGGGCGCTTCCTCTGTGCCGTCGTTGACGAGCAGCAGCGCCTGCCGCCTGTCGGAGCAGATGCCCACCTCCTTGGCCACGTGGAGGGCGGTGAGCGGCGCGTCGCCCGTGAGCATCGCCACGTAGTGGGCGCTCTCGATCAGCGCGTGCACCACGGTGGGCGAGTCCGCGCGAGTCTTGCATGCAAACGCGATGAAGCCGTCGAAGACAAGGTCGCGCTCCACAGTGTCGCGAGGCTCGGCGGCGAGGGCGGCCGCCTGCGCGTCGCCCGTGCCCGCCTCGCGGTGCGCCAGAGCGAGCACCCGCATGCCACGCTCGGCGAGCGCGCGGTACTTGGCATCGTACCAGGCGGGGCACGCATTCGGCGCGAGCAGCCGCTTGATGGCCTCTGGAGAGCCCTTGGCGAGCACCTGCGCCGAGGGCGGCCCCTCCCTGGGGTACACCATGGCGATCGCGCACATGCGGCCGAGCGCCGACGAGAAGTGGTGCCGGTGGACGAGCACGACCTTGGCCACGTCACTCGCCTTGCGCAGCTCGGTCGCGCTCTGGCGGGACGCTTCGGCGGACTGAAGCTCGGCCTTGATCTTATCGAGGGTCTCCTTGGGCATCGGGGGGGGCGGCTCGGCAGGCGTGCCATCCACCTTGATCCCGGGGCTCACCGGCGGCTCGAGCTGCTTCTTGAGACGCGCGATCAGAGGATCGAGCGTCGCAAAGTCGCCTGGCGTCGCGGTCTGGGTGGCGTGGTCGTAAGACCATCGCACGCCCGCGAGCGAGGCCGTCTCGATCGGGTCGCCGAGCAGCTCGGCGATGCCGCCGACCGCGATGAGCGAGTGGCAGCCAGCGAGCACGACGGCGCAGCGCGAGGAGGACGAGGCGACCGGCAGCTCCTCGGGCAGCGTCGTCGTGAGCGTCGTGGGCGAGCCCCCAAAATCTGCGGGAAGGCTGCCGCGCTTGGCCTCGACCTTGCCGTCGTGGTTGACGATGCCGACGGGTACGAGCTTGTCGGTCGTGAGGGTGCCCGTCTTGTCGAAGAGGATGGCATCGATCTTGCCCGCGGTCGGCACTCGAAAGGGTTCCGTGCACATGATGCCGGATCTCATCAGCGCCATGAGCGCCGTGTTGACCGCGAGCGCCGTCTGCATGGGCAAGTGGCGTGGCACCACCGAGGTGACGATGATGACGCACTTGAGGAGGAGCTCGTGCGTCGTGCGGTCGCCCTTCTCGAGGCCGCGCCGGAAGACGAAGAAGGAGGCGGCGAGTGCGAACACGAGCAGGATGAGGAGAGCAATCATCGTGTCCACCGAGTCGTCGCTCACCTTTTGCTGCGAAAACTCGATCATCATCATCAGCTCCCCTTGAGCCGAAAGGAAGCCCGAACGCAGCACGTAGCAGAGGCAGCCGCCGTCGGGAGTGGGCGGCACGCCGGGAGCGGCCACCTCGGCACTGCCCTCGGTCGCCGTCACGAGCGACGTGCCGGCGAACATGACGTGGATCCGATCGGCGCCGTTCATGTCGAGCCGCTTGCCTCCGACCGCCGCCGCCGCCGCGTCGGCGCCCGCCGCGTGCGCCGCGCGCATGGCGCTCGCCTCCACGGCGAGACGATCCTTCATCTGCGGCACCGACTCTCCGGTGAGGGTCGCCTCGTTGACCACCGCCGAGCCACGAAGCACGAGCACGTCCGCAGGGATGATCAGGTCGAGCGGCACCGACGAAGGCGAGGAGGCGGCGGCGGCGGCGGCGGCGGCGGCGGCGGCGGCGGCGGCGGCGGCGGCGGGCACGGGCGTGGCGACGGCAACGGCATTTGTGGCGGGGCCCGGCGCGGCGCCCGGCGCGACGGGTGTGGCAATGGCAGTGGGCTGGCCGGCGCGCTTGTTCGGGGCGATTGAGATGAGGTCTCCAGGGAGCAACTGATCCGTCTGGCAAGTGCCCCACGCGCCCGAACGGTAGACTGGGATGAGGAAGGGCTTGGCCGACATCTGTGAGAGCGTCTGGAGGGTCTTTTGACGTTGGAAGACGGAGGTGGACTCGAGCAGCAGGATCATCGCCACCTGGAAGATTGTGAACCCAATCGAGACGGCGTCGAGCAGCCAAAGCGCCGATGTGAAGAGCTGGAAGATGACGAGCGGCGAGAGGAGCTGCTCGACGTACAGGTCGATGAAGCGTGGCGTGGGCACCGCAAGAACGTTGGGACCAAAGATCTCGCACGCCTTCTGCCACGCCTCTTGGCTCGCTAGCCCGCCGTGCGCCGCGTACGCCGCGTGCGGTAAGTCGACCGGGCTGCGCGTCAGGCGCACCGCGAAGGCAGCCACCTCGGCGCCCTTGGTGTGTGTCAAGGGCGGGTCGGAGGACATGGCGGTGGCCAACGCCTCCGCGAGGGGTAGGATCTCGTAGCGCTGGCGCTGGTACTCGCACGCGAGCCCGTTGGCGCGCGTCGCCGACGGTCGCAGTGTCACGAGGGCCGGCCGCCCCTTGTGCGGCAGCGGCAGGAAGAGGAGGGAGCGCCCTACCTTGGGTTCGCTCGTGGGCGCGTAGAAGGCACGCGCCTTGAAGCTGACCGACCAGTGGCAGAGGAGGTAGAAGAGGGCGTTGGCGGTGACGCTCAAGAAGAGCAGCGCGCACGCGAGCGCCGATGGCAACCACTCGTGCGGCAACGGCCGCTCCGTCTTCGTCACGTTGCCCGTCGCATTGGCCGACGCGTTGACGTCGAGCGACAGGAGTGTTTCGCCTGAGAGCTTTGTCGGCGAGTCACTGCTCGCCGGCACGGGGTTGGCGCCCGGGCTGCCAAAGAAGTCCTCGTCCTCCTCCGTGGGCCACTCCTCATCACCGAAGCCGCCCGGGCCCTTGGCCACGGCCGCGGCTTCCGCGGGCTCCGCCTTGGTCGCCTCGACGGGCGCGGCGGTGGCGGCATCTTTAGCTCCGGCGAGCACGCCCTCAAGAGTCATCGCGTTCGTCGCATTCGTCGCGTGCGTCGCATACGTCGCGTTCGTCGCGTTGCTCGAATTGCCCAGCCGCCAGCTCTGCTCCAGCGCGGCTTGGTACGGCTCGCCCGCCGTCGTGACGCAGTACGAGATGGCCATCGCGTGCATCGCGATGAATACCGCGGCGATGGCGGTACGCCGTGCTGGCTGGTTTTGGTGAATGGTCACCGACGCGAGCGTCGTCGTTGGGTGCGCGAGCTTCGATGTCTTCATGGGCGTCGCGAGGTCAGGTTGCGGAATCGGGCGACGTTTCGGCGAACTTAGCTGAAAGTGGGGATCCTGAATGTGTGCTACCCCTGGCCCCTATGCAAGCAAGGAAGCATGCCTTGGCCCCTAAACACGAGGCCTAAGTGTCCACACAATTTGTAACCACCACACGGAAGCGGAAGCGTCCACAGGACACTTACATGCACTTACCATGGCTGTGGACGCACTTCTGCTTCCGCGGGCTGTGGGAAGACGAGATGTTTGCTCGTCAGGTGCTTGTACCCCAAGCAAACTCCAAGAGTGTATGGATCCAAACGAAGGGAGCGCTGCTACGGGCGCCCCTTGACGGGCGCACGTGGCGAATGAGCCGCGAAACCTTCTACGGGTACACATCAAGGCAAATGGTTTCTAAGTGGCAATAGCTCGCAAGCAATAAAAGCAAGGTCTTTGCTTGCTAGGAAGTGGCAAGGTTTGAGTGGGCTCATCGGGGGTATGGGACGTCAAAGCAAATGCATGCAAATGCCATTGTAACTCTTGGTAAGGTCCTGTGGGTGCTTCTGCTTCCGTGTGGTGGTTACAAAATATGTGGAAGACCTCAGGGGGGGCGGCCCCTCCCGGAGGGGGGGGGGGGGGGGGCACTTAGGTGGGGGAACCCCTGGCAGCGCGGCCCCCACGAACAAGCCGAACTTGTTTCTTTGCCACATCATCACCAAGAATCAATGTACGCTCTCTTGCGCAAGGAACGCCGTCCCTGCCCTGCCCGTGCCTCACAGTTCTGCGCGCGCGCCTGCCACCTGCTGCCTGCGCAGCCGCAATGTCTGCGGATAAGAACGGCCTCGTCGAGGTCTACGACGCCACGCAGCGGGCCTACTTCCAGGGCAAACTCATAGACGTGGACAAGACCTCAGTACTCGTGCAGTTCGACAGTGCGGACGGCAAGCAGCCCGGGCCGGTCAAGTGGTTCGACTGGACCGTGGTGCGCGAGGTGCCGCCGCCGACGACCGGCCAGACCGTGCTCGAGGAGGGCCAGCTCGTCGAGGTGAGCTACGCCGACGAGGGCAGCAACGAGAAGCCCGCATGGTGGGAGGCCAAGATCCTTCAGAAGAAGGGCCCGTACTTTAAGGTGCACTTTCTATGCGGTTCCTTCCCCGACGAGGCCTGCGAGGAGGAGAAGATCCGGCCGGCCACGCCGAGCGCCAACCGGGGTATGGGCCCGCTGTACACGAAGCAGACGGTGTCGTTGTCGGACACGAAAGTGCACGCGTACTTCGTCGCCAATGAGGCCCTCATTTTGTCGGTGCGCGAGAAGGCGCAGCTGCTCGCGATCCACGTGGACAAGAAGTCGCCGCAGCTCAAGTTGATTGGCACCGCCCAGTCGATTTTCACGGGCAAGATGCTGATTGAGCTGCACATGAAGCATCACGAGGAGATGTCGCGCATGCACTCGGGCCGCGAGCTGCTCGCCTCCAAGCTCGAGAGCGAGAAGGCGAAGCGCGATACGGGCGTGCGCATTGAGTTCCCCGTGGAGAAGGAGCTCATTGGCCTCGTCGTCGGCAAGAATGGCAAGAACATAGCCGAAGCGAGGCGCGTGAGCGGTGTCGACGTGGTCGAGGTGGACCAGCACGGGCCGAAGATCGTGGTGATTGGGCCGACGCAGGAGAGCGTCGAAAAGGCGCGCGAGCTGCTCGAGTACGTGACCGAGCGGATGGATGTGCGCGACGAGCAGGTGGGGTGGCTCATCGGCAAGGCCGGTCGCAACTTCAAGGAGATGCAGGAAAAGACGAAGATCACGCGCATCAACGTGGACAAGGGTGGCAACGGGCGCCAGCCGTCAGTCATCATTGTGGGCACCGCTCGCTCGGTGGCCGCCGCGAGCCTCTACATGACCACGCACCTCGACTACTTCGAGGAGTACCAGAAGGAGGAGGACGAAGAGAAGCGACTGCGACAGGAGGTCCTTGCTCTCGAGATCACCGGACCCCGCGGCGGCAAGGGCTATGGCGGCAAGGGCGAGGGCGGCGGCAAGGGCGGCGGGCGGCCCCCATACGGCGGTGGCAAGGGCGAGGGTAGCAGGGAGGGCGGCGGCGGCGGCAGCAAGGGCAACGGCAAGGGCGGCGGCAAGGGCGGCGGCAAGGGCGGCCGCATGGGCGATGGGGTCATCTCGCCACCGCTTGGCGCGCCGCCGCTGAGCGCCAAACCGCCGGCGGACTCGACGGAGGCGTCCCTGGGCCGGGCTCCCGGCGGCCCGAAGCTGACGTCGCGCGAGGGCAGCGGCAAGGGCAACGGTAAGGGCGGTGGCAAGGGCGGAGGCGCCGCTGCCGATGGCGCCGCGGGCGACGCGCCAGCGTCGGCGCCGACGCCACGCGAGGGCGGCGGCAAGGGCCGCGCGAAGGGCGGCGGCGGCGGCGGTGGCGAGGCCAAGGAAGCGACGCCCATGGAGGAGAGCGCCAAGGCGGTTGCCGACGCAAGCCTGATGGAGGCGTTGCCGCAGCGCGATGGCAAGGGGCGCGGCAAGGGCGGCGGCGGCGGCGGTGGCGGCGGCGGCGGCGAGGGCGGCCGAGGACGCGGCAAGGGTAAGGGCGGCGGCGGCGGCGGTGGCGGCGGCGGCGTACAAAGTGCGGCGTGAGTGTGCACGCCGGCGGTCGCGCCGATGGAGCGTGCGTGGCGAGGCACCGACATGCATGGGCACTGTGGGGAGTCCCGGGCGACGGGGCGACCGCCGTGCTCGATTTCAATATTTGATGGATTCTGTCTGTCTGTGCATTCTGTGTCTGAGCCAACTGCGAGCTGCAAAGAAAACGTCGCATATAGTCTGCGCCCTCCACGGTGTGTCTCCACGGGACCTGCGGTGGGCGTGCGTCTTGCAGCGATGGCCAATTAACGTGAACGTAAACTGGGCCGCGCGAGGAAACGCGTCGTTACGGCAGGACTCTTCGTCGCTCAGTTCCAAGCTCGAAAGGTACACGGCCATGCGGGCGCTCGGCTCGCACGTCGTTGCGCCCATCCTCCCCCTCAGCACGCGGGGCGCGCCCGCCCGGAGAGAGTGGCCGGCGCCTGCCACTCGCAACACTGCTGACGCGTGTGCTCCTCTCGCGCTCCGCAGCCTGCGGCTCGGCCGCCCTCCAACCTCGTCGCTCCGGCTCCACACAAGGCGGGCGCGATGGCAAAGATCAAGAAAGCGATGAAGGGAGGCTCCAAGGTCGTCGACGGGAAGAAGGGACCCGAAACGGCACAGGAGCGGCAGCTGCGCTTCGAGATCGAGCGCATGAAGGAGGAGGAGGCGAACCGCGCCAAAGAGGATGGCCGCCGGAACGAGCTCAAGAATCGGCAGGAGTCCGAGGAGAAGTACTCGCGCATCAACCGGCTCAAGATCCTGACGCAGTGGCGTAAGCTGATGCGGCTGGTGAAGGTTGAGGACCTGCGCAAGGAGATTGAGATCATCTCGCAGCAGCACGAGCGCGAGGTCGACCGCAAGGACGCGCTTATCCAGGTGCTTGACCGAGACCTCGAGGACTCCGAGGAGCAGTATCAGATGGCGCTCCGTGCGCACCTGCTGATCGTGGACAAACTGATCGACCTGCACAACTCGCGGCTGCGCGGCATTGAGTTCGAGTTCGAGAGGGACTTGCAAGAGCTCCGCGACGAGTTTGGCTCCGAGCGGTACGAGATGGACAGGAGCCATGCGACGCACAAGAAGGAGATGCTCGACATCCTCGCCCAGATGGAGATGGACTTTACGGAGCAGGAGAACGACGCGCGGCAGGAGTTCGAGTCGACGCGCGAGGAGATCAAGAACCGCAACTCGGAGGAGTACAACGTGCTGCGCTTCACACTTGAGGGTCTGATCGAGGAGCTCGAACGCCATTTCGACTCGGCGCACTCTAACTACATGTCGACGACCGAGCAGCGCACGCAGGACTTTAAGAGCCTGACGATCCGCGACCAGCAGTCGGCGCGCACGATCGAGACGCAGATGCGCAAGCTGCAGCGGCTGCAGGACCAGATCGCCCACTGGAAGCAGAAGCTCGCCACCAATGGAGCCAAGTGTGAGGCGCGCAACGCAGCCATGAAGGGCGAGCGGGACGCGATCGCCAGGCACTTTCAGGAGCTCAAGGCGCGCATGAACCGGTTCCGCGAGCGCGAGGCGGCGCGGCTGCAGGAGCTCACGATCAACTCGCAGGCCGCCATCACAACCCTCACCGAGCGCAAGGAGCGCGCCGAGCATATCCTCAAGCTCGCCGAGCTCACGCGCAAGCTCGAGACCGAGCGCGAGAAGGTGCTCCAATTTTACGAATCGTCCGTCGAGGAGGAGGAGCGTGCGGCGAGCGAGGCGGCCGAGGTGCGCAAGTCGCTCCAGTCGAGCGCCGCCGCCTCCAAGGACGGCCATCCCATTGACGAGTGGAGGTATCTCGACAACTTTTTCAAGCGGTACAACAAGGTACTGCTGGACGTGATGGCCATCGAGCGCGAGCGCAACCGGCTCGCGACACAAAATGGCGACCTGCGCTCCATCCTCAAGCAGTATCTCGATGGTATCTCGGTCAACGAGGACGTGATCAACAACCCCAACCCGCTGCTGGTCGTCAACCACAAGACCAACATCGTCATGCCCTCGCAACACCGCGCGCCCGTCGCCCACACCATCGTTGAGGGTTCGCACGCGGTGATGCTCTCGCAGCTCGCGCAGGGCCACCAGGGGTCGACCATCTGAGGCGGCCATGCCGCCGACGCATCACTGCGCGCATCACCCTCACAGTGGAGCGGACTCTTTAGCACGCCCCGAGGCCTTCGCCAGAGAGTGGCCACAGGGTGGCGACGCCGTGGAGACTTTTGAATGAAAGCAATGAACTTTAAAGTCACCGTGTGGGTCTGAGTGTAGATGGAAATGCGGCATTCAAAGAGCAAACACGCACACGCGCGGGGCAACTGTGCTTGTGCGTTGCTAGCTGATATTTTTTTGATCGGCGTACCACTGTATACTTTAAATTGATGTATATTCGTATATTCGTAATCGTTATAAGACTAATGAGAAACACTTTTGTCGATCTGCGAGTGAGCGTGAATTTTGACACTTCTTGCATGAGCATCTTGCATGCATTCGTTGAAGTCTCTTGCTCCGCGAGCAACGCCGTCTTGCCTGTGTCACCGTGACTGGCACGATGGCGCCAGCGCAGAAGATGATGTGCAACGGCGTTACTGGCAGCGGGCGGCACCTCGCTGACGTTTCGGAGTTTGGCACGTGGCGCGGCCGAGTCATGAAAAGCTGCCGCGCGTGCGCTGCGAAGCACAACGCACGATGCAAGAAAGCAAGCAAGAAGAACCGGGTTAAGGTGACAGTGGCCCGTGCTGCGAAGAACCGTGCTGCGGCGGATGCGAGCCCGGACGTGCTCGACGTGGAGCGGCCTCGCTATGAGCGACGTCTCATCGCCCGTGAGATCCTGTCGCACGAAGTCTTCCAGCAGCTGTCGGCGGAGGCGACTGTGATGATCTTTGGCACCTCTCGCTTCCCTGTCGGCAAGGCGTCGTGGACCATCGTGAAGGAAGAGATGTGGAAGGAGGCTGTTTTGTCATTCTTTCGCCGCGGCTACGGCTATCCCAGCCTGCTCCATGACGATGGCACCTGCATCGGCGAAGTCGAGCTAAAACGTGCCGGAGCACAGATGGAGCTACTCTACCTGAGCGACCGCATCACCGACGCCACGGGCAACGTCGAATCCGGCGAGGGCGCCATTGAGGGCCACCTCATCCGCATGATCGAGAATGCTCACGGCTGCACTGATGCGATGCGTGCGATCACCCACTACAAGGCATGTTGTGAGACCCGCGGCGGCCTCCTCAACAAGTCGGCGACGGCGCGCGGATCCTCTCCAGTTGCTGGAATGTGGGGCGCGGTCGGCGCTCTTGTGATTCCTGCCGGCTGGGCCTCACAGCCATCATGGCGCCTGATGAATGGGCCGCACGTGCACCTTACGCCGTCGCAGGCGCAGGCGGCACGCAGCGGGGGCAGCAGCGCCACGGCAGGTAGTGGCAGCCTGTTTGCGTTGCAGCCGCCCGCGCCCATGCCCTCGCCATCGATCTCTAAGAATGGCGATGCGTGGCGGAAGCGCGGTGAGTCCAACGTCGCCTTCCTGGCACGTGCCGTTGAGAATCAGCGCGCATGGCGGCAGCAGCTCCAGCCCCAGCTGGTCGCACGCCTCGGAGGCGGCAGCAGCAGCTTCGCAGGCAGCAGCTTCGCAGGCCGCGCCGAAGATGACGACGACGACGGCCGCGCCGACGATGACGATGACGGCCGCGCCGACGATGACGATGACGACGACGACGATGGCTTCGCAGGCAGCAGCTTCGCAGGCCGCGCCGAAGATGACGACGACGACGGCCGCGCCGACGATGACGATGACGGCCGCGCCGACGATGACGATGACGACGACGACGATGGCTTTGCAGGCAGCAGCTTCGCAGGCCGCGCCGAAGATGATGACGATGATGATGGCGGCGGCGACGGCGGCGGCATGCTGAGTGGCATGCCGCCGCCGTTCGCGGGATACCCGGGCTTCCACCTCTGCATGGGTGGCAGTGGCGGCGGCGGGAGCGGTGGCGGTGGCAGCGGCAGCTGTGGCGGTGGCAGCGGCGGCATGCCGCCACCGCTGCCGCCGCCGCCAGCTCGCCCAATCTGCTGGTATGGCGCCGCTTGCTACCAAGAAAGCCCATGGCACAAGGCCCGATTTCAGCACCCAGCGGCCCCAGACGCCACCGCCGCCTCGGCCCGCGCAACCACCCCTCCGCCGCGTGGTGCGATCTCCGAACCCCCGCGCTCCGCGTCCCCTGTCCAGGGAGGTGGCAAGAAAGCGCGTGCCCGCTGAGGTGAGCACATGCATGCACCTGCCGGCCACTGTGCAGAGACAGGGAGAGACGCCCCGTGAGATCGAATCTGAGTATTCGATTCCACTCCAGGGGTGACAGTGAGGGGAATACTCGACAGACCGCCGCGCCGTGAGATCCGATTCCACTCTTGTTGCGTGTAGAGTAATACGGTAAGAACCGGTGAGTGTGTCCCGGTTGCATGCGCGAGCATGCACGCCCAATTAGGCTTTCCTCCCTGTGGGGAAAGGCGAAAGCTTGATGTCTGGAGGCGTGTCATAGGGTGGGGGTAGGCGGTAAAAGTTAAAATATCTCTCTCGTTCACACACGTCGTGTAGCTTGTCTATTTATCGATCTTTGTCGCAATGCTCACGGCGCGCGATGCGGAAGCTGACGCCGCACGCATTCTCAAGCCGTTGGTACAGCTGCGTGTGGCTCTCGTAGCGCGCAAACATCTCACCAAAACGGGGCGTCGTCTTCTTGTCCCAGTAATGGTTGCGCGTGGCAATACTTGGCGCCTTGCACTTGTCCTCGCACGAGCAAGCGTGGTAGCCGTATAGCTCTACGTGCCGGCATGTGAGCAGCGCCTGCAGAAGCAGAACCGTCCCCGTCGAGCAATGAACTTTAAACAGCCCCTACAGGCTCACGTTTTTCACACCGTCACCCCACACCCGACCTGCTGTCTCTCCCTGCCCCCGTGAAGAGAGACCCACCCGGAGGGAGCCCTGGGTAAAGAACGGTGAAGCTAGGGGTGTGGATCTCGGTTAGGGGAGGGAGGAGAGGGCTCGAGACGCCCTCTGCGCGAGTCCCAAGCTATTTCAGAGCCTTTTAACAGCCCCTACAGGCACACGTTTTTCGCACCGTCCCCACCCCGAAAAGCCACCCACCCGGAGCGAGCCCTGGGTAAATAACTGTGAAGCTAGGGGTGTGGATCTCAGTTAGGGGAGGGAGGAGAGGGCTCGAGACGCCCTCTGCGCGAGTCCCAAGCTGTTTCAGAGCCTTTTAACAGCCCCTACAGGCTCACGTTTTTCACACCGTCACCCCACACCTGCTGTCTCTCCCTGCCCCCGTGAAGAGAGACCCACCCGGAGCGAGCCCTGGGTAAAGAACGGTGAAGCTAGGGGTGGAGATCTCGGTTAGGGGAGGGAGGAGAGAACTCGAGACACCTTCTGCGCGAGTCCCAAGCTGTTTCAGAGCCTTTAAACAGCCCCTACACGCTCACGTTTTTCACACCGTCACCCCACACCTGCTGTCTCTCCCTGCCCCCGTGAAGAGAGACCCACCCGGAGGGAGCCCTGGGTAAAGAACGGTGAAGCTAGGGGTGTGGATCTCGGTTAGGGGAGGGAGGAGAGGGCTCGAGACGCCCTCTGCGCGAGTCCCAAGCTATTTCAGAGCCTTTTAACAGCCCCTACAGGCACACGTTTTTCGCACCGTCCCCACCCCTCTCCCCGCGCCCCGAAGAGACCCACCCGGACGAGTGAGCCCTGGGTAAATAACGGTGGCGCAAGGGGTGTGGATCCCAGTTAGGGGAGGGAGAAGAGGGCTCGAGACGCCCTCTGCGCGAGTCCCAAGCTATTTCAAAGTAGTATATTTTATCGTTGTTAAAAATTTAGAATTCACTTATTCTAGGGGTGTCAGCCCAAAAAGTCGAGGTGTTTAAAAAGGGTTCTAGAGCTGACTTTTTGCACTATACTGCATCCATAGTGATGGTAGATCATGGTTCTACACGAAATACCCCTCGGCGCTAGGC
>Ga0210243_101056_pt1 | contig 21772 bp, 5 predicted proteins | sample ChrtobMeP5a_32mM_FD_155461 | JGI IMG/M metagenome (GOLD analysis project Ga0210243, IMG submission 155461) | Chrysochromulina tobin associated microbial communities from unialgal haptophyte culture, Seattle, Washington, United States - P5a_32mM | ecosystem: Host-associated > Algae > Haptophytes >...
GAGGGCGGTGGTGGCATAGGTGGCGGAGGCGATGGTGCGGGTGGTGCGGGTGGTGCGGGTGGTGCGGGTGGTGCGGGTGGTGCGGGTGGTGCGGGTGGTGGCGGGTGGTGGCAATGGCAAGAGCAGCAACAAGCTCCGCATCCGCATCCGCAGCCGGTGCAACAGAGCCTGCGGCGCTCGAGGCGCCTCCCAACGTGCTCCCCGACGTCGTCGAGAATATCCGCCTCAACGTAAGCGATGGGTTGCTCGACCCCCCTCTTTCCCTCGAGCTGCTCCTTGAAGAGCTTGAGGTCAACTGAGAGGTGGGACAACTGCTCGTCTCCACTTCGATGTGCCGCAGACAAGTCCGGCGCCATCATGGGACCTCCCTTTGACACCAGCTCTCCAGCATCGAGCATGTGCTGCATCAGCCCGCTTGGCACAGTGATAATCTTCCAAGTGGAATCCAGCGCGCCCGGCGTATGCTGATGACGAGCGCTCCTCCGCTCCCCAGGATTGGGCTCCTCGACGGGGAGCTTGGAGCCACGACTTCCGGGAAGCGCAAGGAGCAGCAGGAGTGCGCTCGTGGCACGTGAAGTGTAGGATGGAGGCCGGGCTTGTGAGAGACTTACTTCGAGTGGAAGCGTAGCACAATTGTGCAGGCGGCCGTTGACGAGCGCCGCTGCCGGCTCTGCCCGATGCCGCAACGGCGGCGTCCGCGCCGACTCTGCCGAATGCGCACGAGTCCCATCGCCATCGGGTGGTGCCGTCGTCGCCATGGCACTCACGCGCGGGATGATGATCGCGAGCAAGGCCAAGGCGACGGACTTGTTCCGAGTGGGGCTTGAGAAAGGGTCAGTTGAATCTTGCGTTCTCTAGCGTGAACGTGAACGCGACTATTTATAACACGCCGTCCGTTTGCGCCGCGCATCGGCCCTCTGCGCGGAAGAACCTCACGATCTTCATCTTCCTCTTCCGAAGATGGATCCGAAGAATGGTGAAGGTCATCATCGGAGCCGAAAGATTCTTCATCGTCAGCCATGGCAACTGTCGCCCACGACAAGGTCGTACGCAAGCGGACGGCCGAACCAGCGGTGCGGGTGGCGGGCGGAGAGGAGAAGAGGAGCGCAACAACAATAAAGGCGCGACGCGACGCACGCAACGACTCCTGAGATTCCAAAGATGCCAAAAAACAAATGCTCAACCCGGACTTGGCAAGTCCGGGTTGAGCTTTTTCACAGAACAATTTTGTGAATAAGCTCAACCCGGACTTGCTAAGTCCGGGTTGAGCAAATGATATTCGTTTTGGGTGTGATTCACACATACGAAGTCCGGGTTGAGCCTCGAAAAAACATGTGCTCAACCCGGACTTCACACCATCAAGTCCGGGTTGAGCACCGAAAAACATATGCTCAACCCGGACTTAGCCACTGTGAATTCACGATCACACTAGCTAAGTCCGGGTTGAGCACGCAAAACATATGCTCAACCCGGACTTATTTCGTGACGGTATGCTCAACCCGGACTTAGCTCGACCCGGACTTGTTAAGTCCGGGTTGAGCATACCGTCACGAAATAAGTCCGGGTTGAGCAACAACCTCATTTATAACCTAGCACGTTATACGGGGGCATTACCTGACTGACTAAGACTACTGTATCATCCCAACTATGATGTGCGCCGACGCTTGAGCACCTCGTTCACCTCGTCCTGCGCGCGCCTGCCCGCTGGGTTGTCGTTGAGCAGCAGGTTGGTGCATTGGGGCAGCGCACCACTCCGCAGCCCCTCGACGAGCCGGCGCGCACCCTCGAGACGTATGCGGTTGTTGTCGAGGGAGAGCGTCGTCAGGCTGGGCAGTGCACCGCCGCCGCCGCCGCCGCCGCCGCCGCTCAAGCTGCGCACGAGCGCCTCCACGCCTGCGTCACCGATGCCATTCTCGTGCAGCCAGAGCTGCTGCAGGTGGGCAAGGACGCGCACGCCCTCACGCGCCGCGTCCTCGAGCGCCGTCGCGAGCGCGAGCACGCCCGCGTCGCCGATCTGGTTGCCGTTGAGGAAGAGCCATTCGAGCCGAGGGAGGGCTCCGCGGCGCAGCGCAGCAGCAAAGCTCTTCATGCCCGCGTGCGTGATGCTGTTCCAGGTGAGGGTGAGGCGCGAGAGGTGGGAGAGGGCGCCGTGGGCCCACGCGAGGCTAAGGGCCTGCAGGCCCCGATCCGCAAGCGCGTTCCCTTCGAGCGAGAGGTGGCGCACGTTCCACGGGGTCGGCTCGTGCTTCTCCATCGAAAAGATCCGAGCCATCGTGAAGCCGTCGTGCTCGCTGATGCCCTTACGCGTCCACGCGAAGCGGGTGGCCGTGCGCACTTGGCCGCTCGACGATTTCACCTTTCTATAAAAGGCAACGATCTCGTCTTCAAACTCGTCCTCGCGCGGCGCTGGTGGTGGGGGCGAGCTGCTTGGCGCCCTGACCTCGGCCGATCTCATGCTGTAATCGAGCGCTCGGCTCAGGTACACGTGCGGAGGGGGCGAGGGCGGCGGCGGTGCAGCGGGCGCCTTGCCCGCCGTAGCGTGCACCGCCTGCGTCGCAGCCCCGTCCGCCGTAGCGGGCGCCACGGCTCCGTCCGCCGGCGCCGTAGCGGGCGCCACGCCGATGCACGCGGCGAGCTGGCGAGCCACATCGACTGGTGGCGGCGGCGCGTCGGGCGGTGCGCTCAGCGGCTCGTCGGTGGCGAAGATGGCGGTCACGAGTGCTGGCAGGTCGGAGGGTGAGGGCGCGGAGAGCCAACGCGGGCAGCCGAGCGACCGAAGGGACGCACCTCGCAATGAGACGGCGACCACCTCCACATTCTTCGCCTGTGCGAGGGCACACGCGCCGCCGATGGCGCCGGCCGCAGTGTGCGCGGCACCCGCCGTGAACAACCAGACCATGCGAGGGCTCGTGGGGGCGATCGGAGCGGCGAGCAGCAGCTGCACACCGAGTAGGATGGCCTCGCGCACGAAGCAGCTCGCGGGCGGCGCCGCGGTCTCCGGTCGTCTCGCGTCGTGATGGGCGTTCGCGTCGTGACGGGCGCTCGCGTCGTGATGGGCGCTCGCGTCGCAGTCGACGTCGCCGCCCCCGCTCGTGGAGCCCATCACGGCGCCCATCGCGGCTGCGAGGAGTGCGAGGAGTCGCGCCTTGCTCGCGCCGTCCCAAGCGCCACCGCCAAGGGCGCCGGCGCCGCCAGGGGGCATGCACGAGTGCAGGCTGGTAAGGGCCATCCAGACGCCCTCGAGCGTGTAGGCGAGGACTTGGACCGACACGTGGAGGCGCTCGAGCGCGCTCAGCAGTGCGAAGAGTGCATGCACGAAGGGAGGGTGGATCGGGTGCGAGGGGGTCAGATCGAGCACGACGCTGATGGCGAGGGTGCGCCGACCCCCTCGGTCGCGCCGCTGCCAAATCGCCGTGACGGAGCTGCCGAGCAGGTAGCGTCTTACGAGGGCGGGGATGGAGAGCACCTTGCCCTGTGTGCCGAGCGAGCACTGTGTGAACACATTGGGCGGCATGGTACGCAACGCGCGCACGATCTCATCAGACATGGCGCCCACGTCCTCGAGCGCTTCGACTTGCCCCCACAGCCGCTCACCCGTCGGAATCCAGTGGGCATGCGTGTGCATCTCCTGCCGCACGTCCAGCGCCGCGTGCAGCTCGGCGGCGGAGAGCCACTCGACGTCTGTCGCGTGCACGGCCATGCCGTCGGGGGCACCGTCTGTCGCGGTGTAGGCGCTCACCACGGCGCCACCGCCGTGCACGCCGCGCCGATCTTCGCCCATCACGGCGCCGCCGCCGTGGCCTTGCCCCCACGCCAAGCCCCCGCTGCTGAGTGAGCCGCCACTTGGCTCCTTGAGCGCCGTGGTGAGCGCCATGGCTGCCACTTCGCACGCACGCCGCGCCTCATCGGATGCGAACCGAAAGGCCCTCCACTCTCGCCACGCCGTATGCCACGGCGGCGCGCCCACTGCCGACGGCGACACGCGCGCCGTGGCGAGCACCTCGAGGAGAGCATCTATGCTCGGCAGCACGCCCGGCGGCGGCGGCGGCGGTGGGTCAGCAGCAGCGGCGAGCGTGTCGGCACTGGCCTTGTCAGCGGCGGCGGCGGGGTCGGTGAGGGACCACGTACCCACTTCGTAACTGCCAGAGCTGCTCAGCCGCACGTAGCCGAGGCGCGCCGTCTTGAGCGCCGCACATGCCCTCGACGAGGCGGTGCTCAGCGGGAGCTCGATGCCGGTGCCGGTGGTCGCGGGTGGACAGAAGGTAAGGACAAAGGCGGGGGCTGGGCTGCTCGCAAGCGGTGGCGGCAGATCCGTAACCACCATCGATGTCTTCGCCTCTGATGACGCGCCGGTGCCCATCAGCACGCGACGCATGGCTTGGTCCACGGCGCTCGCGGTATGCTCGCTCGCCGCCTTGAGGATGGCCGGCGATCCAAACTCCCTCGGACCGCCCATGACGAGCTCCACGTGATAATTGGACAGGCGCAGGGCGTGAAGCACGATCCGACCGAGTAAGCCGAGCATGCCGCCTTCCTGACCGATCAAGGATGCATCGATGCTCACCAGAGCGTGCACGCTCGCCACGATGTCAAGGCCGCCCTCGACAGCCGGAGTGGCGCTGATGGGTGATTTGAGGCTCCGTTGAGCGAGCAGCCGATCACGCATCCTCGTCGCCGCTTCGAGGACGGCGGCGTCGCCCATGGCGAAGACGGAACCTTGGCCATCAGCTCGGCCTTGGCTGACGGAACCTTGGCCATCATCTCGGCCTTGGCTGACGGAACCTTGGCCATCAGCTCGGCCTTGGCTGACGGAACCTTGGCCATCATCTCGGCCTTGGCTGACGGAACCTTGGCCATCATCTCGGCCTTGGCTGACGGAACCTTGGCCATCATCTCGGCCTTGGCTGACGGAACCTTGGCCATCATCTCGGCATGCTGCCTCCACGGCTGCCGCGGCTGCCTCGTCCACCGCGACGCTCGCGGCCCCTGCGGTCGTCTCCATCGGCGCAGGGCCAGTCTTCTGCTCCTCCTTCTCCTCCTCCTTCTCCTCCACCTTCTTTTCCTCGCGCGTGTCCCTCTGCACGGCAACCCTACGCAAGCCGTCGACATCGCGCGGCCTTCCAAACGGCAAGTCCGCGGGCAAGTGCGCCGTCTCTCGCTCTCTCAGCCTGGCGAGAGTCTCGGTGAGTCGATCAGACGCTATGTCGAGCGCCGCCATCCGCACAGCCACGCTATGACCCATCCCAAGCGCCACGCCGATGCTCGCGCCACGTGCGCCCGCCTCGAGCGCCGCGAAGGTGCTCGTCTCAAACACGTCGATCGCCGCCTCAAGCTCCGCCACTGCTGCGCGCGTCCACGCCGCGTGCGTCGCGCGCGCGGCCGCTTGCTCGGCGGCGAGGCTCGCCTTTTGCGTGCTGGCGAAGCGCTCGCTCGCTCGCTCGTCAAGGATCGCATCCATGCGGGCACGCTCGTCCTCGCCCTTCGAAGTGCCCGCGGTGGAGGTGCTGCTAGCCAGCCGGCGAGCATGCATCTCCTGGCGAGCATGCATCTCCCGGCGAGCATGCATCTCCTGGCGAGCATGCATCTCGTCCTCGGAAGCCCTTCGGCGCCCCGCGAGGGCCTTGGTATGCGCCTGGTGTGCCTCGCACAGCTCGTCCACCCGCCGCTCGAGCTGCGCGTACTCTGGGCTCTCAAGCGCCGGACCGAGCACCTGCTGCTGCAGCCGCACCACGAGTGCCTCGGCAAGCTCCAGCATCGCCTCACTCAGCATTGATGGACCGGAGCTGCTGCTGCGCTCCTCGTACGCGTCCTGAAGCCTGCCCAGCAGAGGAAGCGGCGCAGGCGGAAGCGGCAGCTCCAAGCCGTCAGGCTCATCGCTGCAGTGGCGAGCCGAGCCGAGGGCCCCCTTGTCGGCAGCGACCGGTCGGGCACCACCGCCGCCACCACGGCCTCTGCCGCCGCCACCACGGCCTCTGCCGCCGCCACCACGGCCCTCGCTGCTAGGAGCCGGATCATTGGCCACTTGCCTTGCGTCGCCTCCGACGGCAGGTAGCGAGACCTTTGCCATTGTGCTTCCCTTACCACCGCCCTCGGCATCGTCCGCTCGCACCTCCTCGTACTCCGCCATCTGCTCGCCCTGGCCACCCTGCGCCTGCACGCGCTCGTGCAGACCCTGTGCATGGCCGGCTCCCAGCGCGCCCACCACCGCGCGCGCCTGCTGCTGCTCCTGCTCCTGCTCCGCTCCGCCTGCGCCCTGGTCGCTTTCTTCTATCGATCCGCCGCTGCCCGGCTGGCCGCCGCTGGTCCTGGCGCGCTCGGCCACTTGCGACCCATCGTCGGGGCCAACATCTGAGCCCCCATCGGTGACATTCGAGTCGTCGTCGTCGTCATCCTTGTCGTTGTCTTCCTCGCGCATCGTCTTGCCCTGGGCATCCTGACGCGGCCGCGCCGCCGCCGCCGCCTCTGGCGAGCTACCACCGCCGCCATCCGCCTCCCCCTCGCCCTCATCGGCGCCGCCGCCGCCGCCTGTCGGCGCGTCAGTGGCTCCGCCCTCATCACCAGCCTCATCATCATCGTCACCCCCAAGCCCCAACTGCTTCGCACGGGGCACGTCCTCCTTCGACGGCGCGTCCCCAAGCAGTGCTTGCTCCCAACTGCTCTGCGTGAGCATGGGAGCCATCGTGCCGTACGTGTGCGCAATGACGCTCGCAATCGGCGCGCCCCGTGCCGCCATGAGCGCCGCCTTTTGCAAGTTGCGCACGCTCAGCTCGTAGCCGCAGATCTTGGTGGCGGTGCTCGCGGCGTGTGCGAGCGCCATCTCGTGCAATCTGACGAGCTCGCGAGCCAGCCGCGACGAGCACCCGCAGCGCCTGCAGAGCTGCTCGAGCTCCAAGTACGCCTCCGCCCTCGCGAGCTTGGCCTCGTCAGCGCTGGCGCCCGATGCGAGCCGCGGGCGCGAGCTCAGACCCGCATCGAGTGGCTCGCACTGAAGGATGAGGGTGCGGTTTCGGAAGGCCTCTGAGAGCGTGTACGTGGAGCCACGACGCGTCGTGGCGGTCGCGAAGCATCGGAAGGCCGCGTGGGCGCCGAGCGGACCCTCCCCCGTCTCCATGAGATGGAGCGAGGCGTGCGCCTCCCCGAGCGAGTTGATTCGCTCGATCACCTCTGGCGAGGCTGCGCTCACATTGTCGAGCAGCAGCCAGTAGCCATGCCGCATCGCGACCACCAACGGCCCCTCGTAGATGCGAAAGGGAAGCTTGGCGCCCAGATGGGCGCCGCTTTGGCCCGGCGCGCGGCGCAGACGTTGATTGAGGCGCACGAGCTCGGCTATCGCCGCCGACGGCGGGGCAGAGGCGGCCGCGGGGGACGAGTCGCTCCCGATGCCCTGGGAATGCGCCGCGCTGCTCGAGGCGCCGCGGCCCGTGCCGTCGTCGACGAGCTCGTGGCTCGCACCGCTGCGCCTCGTGCCATCCGCCGGAGCTCTCTTGAGCAGCTCCTCCACGCACGCGAGGATGGCGGCTGCGAGGGCATCATCCGCGTCGGCTGCGCCCGTCTCGGCGCCCGTCTCGGCGCCCGTCTCGGCGCCCATCTCGGCGCCCGTCACGGCGCCCGTCACGGCGCCCAATTGGCCACGTGGCGGCACGTGTGCGAGGAGCGTCGACAGCAGCCGCTGCAGGCCGCCTCGCGCCACCGCCAGGTTGAGCGCCGCGTTGAGGAGCGCAAGGCTCGGCTCGCCTGGCCCGTCGCCCGTCGGCGTGAAGCCGCCGATCAGGTCCGTACCCTCCGTCTCGGCGTTGACGGCGATGGTGAGAAGCCGCGCGTTGCGTAGCCACGCGAGATCGCGCACGGCGGCCGTCTTGCCCGAGCAGGCCGGCCCTTCGAGGAGCACGATACGACGCGACTCGGCCGCCAAGCTCAGCTCCTCGAGAAGCCGTCGATGACGAGGTCCGCGCTGGGGGGCGGCCGCCGCGTCGCCCCAAGCGTCGTCACATGTGGGGAACCGACACAGCGCCCAGCGCACGCCGCCGCCGAGGCTCGAGTTCTCAGCGTCATCGACGCCCACTGGGCCAAACTCGAGGGCGCCGTGCCGAGCGCCCACCGGCACTTGGCGCCGTCGCCACTGCTTGAGGAGATGAGCCGCCTCCTCCGAGGCGCCTCCGAGATCTCGTGTGAGCTCGCGTGATCTCTCGTCCTCCGAGGCGCCCAGCGCCACGTGCGTCGCTTGCACCACGCGGCCACCGCCGGCGCCTCCCGCCCGATGGCGGCGGCGTGCGTCCACGAGCCGGCGCGCGACAGCCTCCTCAGCACGCGCGGTAAAGCGCAGAGAGCACCCGCGCGTGTACACGAGCATGAAGCTCGCGAGCTGTTGGTACTCGCGCTGCGGCCGGGGGCCACTCGAAGGCGCGAAGCTCACCTGCCCGCGCCCCTGCGCGCGCTGATCCTCGGCCACGCTGCCGCTGCCGCCGCCGCCGCCGTCGAGGTGTTCCCAGGAGATACTGTCGAGCACTGCGGCCAAATTTTGGAGCGTGCGCAGGTTGAAGGGCGTGTCGAGGCCGGGCACGTCGACGGGTAGGTTGGCGTTGAGCTCGAGGGCGAGATCCAGCAGCCACGGCGTGTGCGCCGCCGCGTCGGCCGCCTCGCCCTGCGCGCGCGCAAAGGCCGCACCGCACGCGCCCAGTGCGATGCACGCCACCTCGGTCGCATCCAAAGGCGCCAGGTGGACGCGCGTGAGCACGTCGTCGAGGCGAACGGGCAGCTCGTGCCGGCCGCCCCCCACCCGCACGTCGTTCATCGCGCCCACAAAGATGGTCCGGCCCCGGCGGAGCTGGTGCGCGCGAATGCTGAAGAGCTCATCCGGAGCGCAGCTGAGCAGCCCAGCCAGCACGCCCAGCACGTCGGCAGGCGCCAAGTTGAGCTCATCGAGCAGCACGATGCCCTGCGCCTCGATGGCGGCAGCGAGCGCGCCACGCTCGAAGGTGAAGACGACCTCTCCACTGGGCACGTCGAGTGACGGGCGGTAAGCTCCGAAGAGGTCGTCGACGGAGAGGGAGCGTGAACACGAGACGCGTGTGAACGGACGGCGGAGCAGCCGAGCCGCCGCTTCCACAACGGCCGTCTTGCCGATGCCGGGAGGTCCGATGAGATTGATGGCATGCCCCGTGTCGCGCGCGACGAGCACGCGCGCCAGATTCCGCACCGCGCTCAACGAGGGCTCGAAGCCGCCAAAGCCCTCGTCGGCGCCGCGTGGCAAGCGGAAGCCGAGATAGTTGAGCGCGCGGGAGCCATCGGCGAGGGTCCGCAGCCACGTCAGCTGGCCCGCGTGCCCGTGTGTGGCGTCGGGCTCGGCATGCTGCTCGGCCACGAGATTGGCGAGATTGGCGAGATCGGCATGCTGCTCGGCCGCGAGCACGCTGTGGGCCGCCTCGACCGCCCCGACGGCCAGGATGGCCGCCTCGCGCTGCGTTGGGCTCGACAGTTGGTCGATGAAGAGCACGTGCCCTCCGAGCGCGAGATTGGTGAGAGTTTCGTCACGTGATCCTTTGACGCCGAGATCACGATCAAGCTGCACGTAGTCGCACCACTGCAGCAGCCGGCGAAGGGTCACACGTGGCGCGAGGAGCGGGTGCACCTTGAGCAGCGCATGCAGGCTGTCAAAGAGGAGCTCTACCCCCGCCGCCGCATGCTCGCTGTTGCGAAGGCTGTTGCCAAGGCGCCGCCGGAGCAGACCGCCGTACGCAGCGGCCATCTGCTCGATTGGAGGCGGATCGACGAGGATGCACGTGAGGCGAGACACGAGCGCCGGGCTCAGCCCCGAAGGGAGCTTGGCTGCGGCCCTGCGCCTGCTGCCGATCCCGCAGGCGTCACCGCTGCCGTTGCCGCTGCCGTTGCCGCTGCCGCTGCCGCCGACCTTGGCGCCGCCCGCGCCCGCACCCACGAACGCGGCGGCGCCGTCGTGGGCACTCGTCACGAAAAGGAAGCCCTCGTGCACGGCGACGGGTGCGGCGCCGTCGTGGGCGGTGCGAAAGGAGCGATCGAGCTCGAGGAGCGCGTTGAGGCCCTCAATGACCGCCTGGTCGGGCTGTTCGAACCCCTCGAGGAGGATCATGCCGCCGAATCGGACGCTGGGCAGCACACCGCGTTCACACACGGGGAAGCCTTGGGTGGCATTCGCAAAGCCCTCGAGCTGACGAAGCAGCGTCGCCGCCCAACGGCCATTCGAACGGCTCACCGGTATGCTCGACACGGCGCGAGCCGCGAAGTGCGTCGCGTACCACTCCAGGTAGGCGCGGATCGCGCTCGCGCCGAGCCGACCGTTTGCGAGCTCGTCGGCGTCAAGGGCGGGAGGCGGCGGCGTGCCTGGGGCGAGAGGGCCAGAGGATGCGTGCGCTTCGAGGTCTCGCACGCACGGCTGCAAGTACGCGACGTAGCTCGCGAACGTGTGCGGCTCGACGCCGCCCTCGAGATCCGCAGCCTCGGTGAGCGCCGACAAGTAGAGAGTCGAGATGGGCGCCTTGGCGCGCGGCAGCACGAGGCTCTGCCCGAGCAGGCGCGCGCAGTGCGACTTGAAGCAGCTCGGCCCGCTGAGCAGGGCAGGCTCGCGAAAGGCGATGCAGAACGCGAGCTGGGCCACGAGCAGCCGGGCGCCCTCGGGGAGGTACTCAAAGTCACGCGTGAGAGGGCTTGCGCGCCACAGGCGGAGAGTGACCTGCGCGTGTGGATGAGGCGCCATGCCGCGCAGCGCGAAGATCGCCGTGGTCACGCCGCCATCGGATGTATCGTTGGCGGCGGCGGCGGCGGCGGAGCGATCGGCCTCCACGCCGTCGGCAGTGGCCGTCGGCCGGATCTCGGCATCTGCTGTCGGCGCTTCGACAAGCGTGAGCGACGCATGCAGCGTGGGAAGCTGTAGGTCGTCCGGCACGTGCTGTGGGAACAAGATGCACGCATGCAGCTGGATGACCTCATGCCAATCGGTGGCGTCCTCGCACCCAACGCTCGCCCACGCGCCCTCGTCGAGCAGTCGACCGAGCAGCTTGAGCGCATGGCGCAGCGTCACTGCGTCCGAAGGCGCCGTGGCGAGCGCCGCATCGGTGTAGCCCAGCACGTGCGCCACGTGCCTCAGCCGCGGCGTGAGCCACGTGGCCTCGGCTATGGCGACGCCGTGTCGGGCGCGCACGTGCCGTCGCAAGATGGCGAGCACCTCCGCCTCGCAATACGGGTGCACTTCGTAGCACAGCGCTCGTCGCACAAAGGCGCGCGGGAGCGCGGAGCGGCCGGCATAGTGCGGCGGGTTCTGCGCCACGATGATGACAAAGCCGGGCTGCACGCGCACGGTGCCACCCCCAAGCGGGCATTCAAAAACAGGAGGGCCGTCGAGGAGCGGGACGAGGAAGGCGACCACGTCAGAGGTGGCGAGGTTCATCTCGTCACAGAGGAGCGGCAGCCCCCCTCGCATGGCCATGTAGAGGGGACCGTCCACCCACTCGCAGCCGCCGCCGTGCGGACGCCACTGACCCACAACGTCTTGGAGCGTCGTACTGCGTGAGAACTGCACCGTGGGCACCTGTAACGGCCGTTGGCGACCGTTGGACTCGAGCAGCCCGTACGCGACCTCGACGAGCCGCGTCTTCCCCACACCAGCGACGCCCTGTAAGATCAAGGGCACGCCGCAATGGATGCAGCTCAGCACCACGTGTAGGGCGGTGTGGCGGGACCGATGTGAGAGTGTGAATGTGAAGCCGGTCGCCTCCGACACGTCCGCACAAGTCAGCTCAGGACGAAGGTCAGCCAGCGTGATGGGCAACTCGGCGGGGTCTGTCGGGCGCTGGCCACCGAGAAGCGAGGCGAGAGCGGCGGCGGCGTGCGGCGCACGAGCCGCGGCGGCTGTGCGCAGCCGCGCGTGCGTGCTCATGAAGCTCCACCAACGTCCGATGGCTCGGAGCACCATGCACACCTCGCCCAAACGGAAGGTTGGTCGCGTCGCCTTGGGCACCATGCACACCTCGCCCACGGCCTGTCGCGTCGCCTCGGGCGGCTGGTGGCGAGCGCCGAGCGCCGTGCTGATCGCCTCGCGTGCCGCTACCGCCGCTACCCCCCCCGCCGCTACCCCCGCCGCCGCCGCCCGCGTGTAGTGGAGGACGAGCGCTTCGAAGCTCGGCTGACTGACGAGCTTGTCGCCAGCACCCTCCGCTTCGTCTCCCCAGGCAACAGCCAGGAAGCGCGAGGCAAGCGCCGGCGTGAGCGCGTGCTGCGACTCGCGGCTGGTACAGATCACAAAGAAGCCCTCGGCCACCCGCACCGTACGTCCCCCCACCAGGGCCGAGCGGCGCATGCTCGCATCGACCTCTAGCACGGCGTTGAGAGCCTCGAGGACCGCGGGATCAGGCGCGTCGATGCCGCGGAGCAGCAGCACGCTGCCGCGCTCCATTGCGCGCGTCACCGGCCCGGGCTCCCAATGGTATGGCGGCGGCGGCGGAGGAGGAGGAGGAGGAAGAGGAGCGATCGTTGTGCTGGCAGCACTCACCACCGCCCCCTCTTCTCGCACAGCCGCCTCGGCGGAGCTCGGCCCGATCTCGGCGGAGCTCGGCACATTCTCGGCGGAGCTCGGCCCGATCTCGGCGGAGCTCGGCACGATCTGTCCAAAGAGCTCCTCGGCGGTAGTCTCCGGCGTGAGCACGCGCACCACGCATGCTCGCCCACGCGATCGCGCCCATGCAATCGCCGCCGACGCCTTGCCGCTCATGTCGGGGCCACACACGAGCATCGGCTTGCGCGTGGCTGCGCTCACATCGAGCATCGCGAAGAGGTGACTATGCTCGGACAAGATGGCCGGTCGCCCAGAGACGCCATCTTCATCATCATCGTCATCATCGGGAGCATGTTCACATTCACACGGCTCGGTGGTTGCGGTAGGCTCGCTCAGGACGGCGCTCAGTAGGTGGCCGCCGCCGAAGGGCAAAAAGAGGCTCTCGTGCGCATCGACGAGCCGACGCACGCGTGCAATCGAGCTCGTGCGGCGCAGTCGTTGAGTGAAGATGGTCTTGAGCCCCTCGACGACGGCAAGGCGCCGGTGCAGCTGTACACGCGCCATACGAAGGAGGTCCACGGCCTGCAAGAGATCTCGAAGGGTCGCTGAGCTTCGAAGACGCTCTGCCTTGGCAGCCTCGTTGGTTGCGGCATGGAGCTTGAGCAGCGCTGCGGCACACGTGCGCGGCCAGTCGGACGATAGGCGCCACTCGGCTCTGGCCTCGCCGCCGCCTTCGACTCTGCGGCTGCTGCGGCTGCGGCTGCTTCGGCTGTTGGTGGCGGCGGCTCCATCGAGGCCGCTGTTGGCGGCGGCTCCATCGAAGCTGTTGGTGGCGGCGGCTCCATCGAGGCTGTTGGTGGCGGCGGCTCCATCGAGGATGCGCGCGAGCTTGGAAGCGAGGATGTGGTGCATCTGCGCCGGCTCCATCAGTGGCGCCATGACGGGCACAAAGTGCGAGAGGAGGGAGGGCGAGAGGAGATGGCGCGTCGAGCCGTAGCTCACGTCGCTCGCCGAGTTTTGGGTGAGCAGTAGCCGAAAGTTTGGGTGTGCAGGCAGGGTGAGCTGGCCTGAGGTGGCCCCTGGCTGGCCAGCCACGCCACCCGAGCCGAGTCGCAGGTAGCCCGTGCTCAGCACATCCTCCATCACGCGCAGCACCGTATCCGGCGCCAGATTGGCCTCGTCGACGAGCAGCCACAGACCATCCTTGACGGCCTCACCCAACGGTCCGAGCACGAAGCCAAACGAGCGCGCACTCGGTACGGCGCCGAGCCCGAGCTGGCCCACAAAATCCGCGATGGTCGTGGTGGGCGTCATGTTGAAACGAAGCAGGGGCGAGTTGGTGCGGTGCGCGCAGAAGGCCACGGCGGCCGTCTTGCCGCCCGCCGCATCGCCCTCGATCAGGACCGGCTGCGCATGCTTGTAACAGTCGAGCAACCTCGTCGCGAGCTGCTTGATGCCCTCCGTCAGGATGAGATCGGGATCGGATGGCACGAGCGCCTCGAGGTCTGGCCGGCGCGTGAGATCCTGCGTGCGGTAGCGTTCGTACATGAAGAAGCGCGCCTGACCCTCTGGCCAGCCGCGCGCGTCCGACGTACGGTCCCACCCAAAGCAGAGTAGCTTCTGAGTCTCGAGGCAGGTACTCGCCCAGCCGCCGCCTCCGTCGCCCTCGGATCGTCGCGAGGCCTCCTCCATCTTCCCCTCCTCCTCGACCTGGCCCTCGCTCTCGGCCTCGCCCCCCAAAAGCTGCGCGAGCACGTGAGGGCCGAAGGAGAGATGCTCTCGCACCGCCGCTGCAAACGAGAAGTGCGTGTGCGAGGCCGGGGGCGACGGGCACAGCGGTGGGCAGCCAGCTCGAGAAGCTGCTGCCGCACCGATCCTCTCCCCGGTGCGTCGGACGCTGCCCGCCCAATGGACGGTGCGAGAGGCGGGCGGCAGCAGCGGCGGCGGCGGCGGCGGCGGCGGCGGCGGCGGCGACGACGTGGCGTGAGGAGCGGGCGTGGGTCGCTGATCGAGTCGCATGCCATTCGCCACCCTCCCTCGGCTCGGGACAGCGCTCAGGAGTCCGTTACGCTCGAAGACAAGGCCGCGATCGCTCAGCGCAACGAGATGCGCGCCCGAGATGTCGATCTCGACGATCTCGGGCGATGCCATCGTGGCGGCGGCGGCATCGGTGCCGGTGCCATCAGCGGCGGCAGCGCTGTCAGCATAGATCGCGCGCGTGCCCGTTTGCAGCCAGATGCCTACCGGTATACCGCCGCCAGCAGCGCCGCCGCGCACCTCCACCGCCAGACCCACGGCGCAATCGCCTTCGCCAACAGAAGGATGCGCCGCGCCCGCCACCACCGGCTCCTCGTCCGCCATGCGGTAGCCGACGAGCGGTCCGCGCAATGCGGCGCTGATCCACGACGCCTCAAACACGCGCAACTCGACGGCGGCGCTCGCTCCGGCGCTCATGGCGAGGAGGCACAGCTCAATAGAGCGCCTTTCCACAGCCGCGGGAGGCGAGCTCAAGGCGCACGAAACGGCGCTGCCCGCACCGCTGCCCGCACCGCCGCTCGTCCAACCAGCACCTACAACGAGGCCCGCCCAGCGCTGGCGCAGTGCGTAGACCTCGCACCGCTGACGCGAAGAGGAGCCTTGAGTCCCAAAGCATGCGGCGACGGTGTTTTGCAGCGTCACTGGCATCGAGCCCTCGAGCCCGTCCAGCTCGAGGCAGCCCCAGCGCCCATCGGCGGTGCGCAGCAGCGCCCAGTCGGCCGCGGATGAGACCTCGCACTCGTTCAGATCGCATGGCGCGCCCGTCGCTGCGATCGGGCGGAAGTGCTCCCACACGGACCCGAGGCCTGAGGCGTCGAGCTCTGTGCCGCCGACTCTGCCGGTGGCCGCGCACAGGCTGGCCGAGTAGACGGCCCACCGTTCGCCTACAACGTGTTCGCCCGTCCACAGCACGAGCTGGTCCGTGGCCCACGCCATGCGCTGCACACGAGCATGCGGCCGGCACTCGACGCGGTACCGATGGAGGAATGCAGAGCTCGACGTGCTTGAGAGCTCGAAGACGTGCAGCGTGATGAGCGAGAGCGTGGCCTGCGTCCACACGACGACGCGCTCGCGCTTGGGATCAAAGAGCGCGCCGTCGACGAACTCGTCCAAGCAGTAGCAGCACGTCGTCTGCTGGCTGTGGCAATCAACACCGACGAGGACGCAGCAAAAGTCCAGCTTGACGCCGTCGGCGACCGCGGCCGTGATGGTGGCCACGCCCTCGCGCGGGAGGTGAAGAGAGCGAACGGTCAGTTGAGCCGTGCTAGCCACGTGCAACGAGCCGCGCCGTCCTCGCATCGTCGGCGGCGTGCGCCACGTCGGCTGGATGGACGCACGCACGGTCGGGGCAGATGACCGCGTGAACTAGAAAAGTTTGTTTTGTCTCACCGGACCGTACCTAACGAGGCGGGCGACCATCGGGTGGCTGGAACTCCCCCTTGGCAGGGGGCGGTTCGTTGGCCCCTCCCTACGAGCGGCCCCCACAAGTATAGCGGCCTATACGGCCCGGGGTTCATCAGTTTGATGACACCCGGTGACACCTTACCCCCCCCCTCCCGACACATCGAACCCCCCTTTTCCGTAGGGGAAGTTCGGGAGGTTGTAGAAAAACCATCCACCCGGGGAGGATTTTCCGAATGCGTTTCACGGCCCGCCCCCGGATGGGGGGGCGTCGCGCCGTAGGGCGATGGTGACGTGGTGGTCCTCGTCGTGGCCGGCCCCTTATGGGGAGCCGGCCGCGCCCACCCCCTGATGGGGGGGCGGTGACGAGATTGGGGTTCCTGCGCGGATATCGGTTGCAGGGTGTCAGTTAATAAGTCAATGGATTCCGGGTGCCAATCAGGATTCCGCAGAGATCATCAAAAATCAAGGTCTGCAATCCTGCAACGATTTTGCGGAATTCCCTTGGCGGAAAAACGCGACGTCGTCGTCAAGAAGAACATGTCGCATCTGGTTCGGAGCTCGGGCGTGCGCTGCGCTGATGTCGTTGGGGCGAGTCGCGGAGCGGTGCGCGTCATAGGGAATCTGCTGGTTTCGGGACGGGCGCTTCGGGCAAGGTCAGCGATTGTGAGTGGCATGTCAAGGTGGGCGTGCAGAGCTCTGCATTCGTTCGTTTGTCGAGATTTGGTCGTGAGCAGATGGGAGTACCAATCGCCACCCTGCCTCTTCAAGAAGATGCTCGTGCATCCTTGAAGGAGGTATTCGTCGTTGAGGCCGTGCGTGTGTGGCGCCGCCGTTCTGCGAGAAGCAAGCAGGATGAGCGGTGGACGCGCGGCGATCCTTAGCTGTCGTGTGGTACGCATGAATTAACGAAACCTCTTGACCGCGTGAACTAGCAAATCAAGTCAGGCACGACCTTTTCAACTGTGCGGGAACAAGCTCCGGCTCACAGCCGTTTCACACAGAGCTGAAATCAAGTCAAGTCAAGTCATACCTGCTGCTGCTGTTCAACACAACGCGCACGACCTCCGGACCCCCAAGCACGAGGGCCTGCTGCTGCTGTTCAAGACAACGCGCATATCCCAGGACCCCTAAGCACAGGAGCCACAAGTCATACCGAGCCGCTGTTCAACTCTTCAACACAACGCGCAATCTCCGAACCCCCCAAGCACAGGAGCCACTACAATTGAATCACTATGGACGGAGGGTGGCCGACTCAACCCGTTTTAACACAGACCGACACGGCGCGTGGCGACAGCGCTTCATCTACCGGTAATGATGTGACGTAAGTCGGATATGAGATGACAACTTCCATCAGCATGCTTTTCATTTTCGTTGCGCCGCTCTGGATCTCAACCGTCGGATGCGTGACCAAGAAATGTTTTAGAGACTTGCGCTTGCGCTTGCGCTTGAACTGATTGCCCGCCGGTTTGAAGACCTCCGTGCTCGTCGTTTGGTAGTCGGGCACTGCGTAGCTTATGCGTAGCTTGGATTGCGCGCACACCATCTCTCAGAGCTCTAAGTGGGAGGGGGTGCCCCGCCATGCGTTTCGGAGGGCTAGCTTGGCTTGCTCATCGAGGAAATTGTGCTCAAGGCTGCGCACACACAGAGAGTGCATCGTTAGGTTGCAAAGAGCAGTAGGGAGGATATGCAAGGGAGGAGCGCTCCTTTGCAGCACATGCAGCGTGCGGGAACGCAGAGCGAAGAGGGCTGCATCACACAAGAGCGGCAGCGGCAGAGTGCTGCTTTGCACAAGAGCGTCGTGCACTGGCATTCGCGCATCATCGATCACGAATGGGAGGGCCTAAATTCGCTTAAGTTTGTTCGTGGTGAAACGTACCGCATATTGGTCAGCGCGCCGTTGACGCCAAGCATCTTGGCCACATGCTTGGCACCTGCTGTCCCACCAATGTTGCTATGTCCGTATCTATCGCCGCTTATGTCAAGCTCCTTGAGCGTCGTGTTCTGTTCTAGTGCCTCGCAGATGGCTTTGGTGCCCTCCTCCTCCAACTTGTTTTCGGCGAGCGACAGCTTCGTCAGCCCGCCTGTGACAACGGCCTGTGACAGGTCCGACGCCAGCAATATTGCATCGGGCGGCTGGAGGCCTTTGCCGAAGAAGACAGCGGTGGTTTGATCGCGCCGGATGCCGCAGAGCGAGATACCCTTCTGCTTGGCAACCTCAGCGAGCATCTTGGCGGACTTCGCATCAAGCTGATTGCCCAGGAGGTTGGTCAACGTCAGCGCGCCCATAACGGGTATGAGACCCGCAACGACCATGCCTCCCGCGACTCCGACGCCCTTCCGATTCAGGTCCAGCTCCGTGAACGAGTCGGCGCGCATCTCCTTGATCGGGATCTCGTTGAACATCTCGATCTTGAGGTTTCCAAGGACAGCGGCTGCGAGCTGCCCTGAGCCGTCGCCCACAATGATGTTGTGACGGACGTCGACGCGTGTCAGCGCGCCATTGACGCTGATCAAGGAGGCAATCACAACCACAGAGGCAACGCCAAGATTCTTGCCCGAGAGGTCGAGCGTCTCGACAGGGTCGGTGCCTTTGAGCTTCTTGACAGGGAGAGCAAACCCATCCAAGTTCACCTATGCATTAGGGACCTCCAGAAATCAGTGCAAGAGGGAGTACATCTGGGCTGAGGGAGCACAGCTGAGCTCAGCGTACCTCCGTCAGCGCGCCATTAACGCGGAAGGCATCCGCAAGAGCATTGAGACCAGAAATGTCTGGCAAATTGGTCATTTTGATGTCACCATCTGTATCTTTGGCCTTAGAGACAATCATTTCCTTGCCCTGATAAACCACTTTGTCGCCCTCATTGAAGGAAGAGCCCTGGACCTGGCTTGCCTTGATGTAGCCAGTCTCAGTCACCGAACAGAGATTGTTGGACGAGAGATTGAGACTCGTCAGCGAGCCATTAGCAGCGAGTGCTGGAGCTAGAGCTGCTGCCACCTCTGCACCAAGACGGTTGAGGCTGAGACTGCGCTCCAAACGAGAACATGCAACGGGCCATCAGCAGGCAAATGGCGGTTCCGAATCAAGTTTGGATTTTGGGCGACAAAGTTACTCGATTTTCGTCAGCCCGCCGTTGACGCCAAGAGCGGCGGCAAGCTCCTTGATGCCCGTCATGTCCCTGCCGTAGTCAGTGAGATGATTTCCGGACAGGTCGACGCTCGCCAGCGCGCCTGTGACGCTCGTGCGGAGCGCCTCGGCGATCAGCTTGACACCAGCAGGGCCGATGTTCTCGGAGGACGCGTCCAAGGACATGATCTTGCTGTCCTTGTTTCCGCAGATGCCGGCAAAGATGGCTCCCCAGCCCTCGTCCCCGAGCTTGTTGTCCCTGAGCTTGACGGACGTCAATGCGCCATTGACGCCAAGCATGTCTGCCACATGCTTAGCGCCTGCTTCCCCGCCAATGTTGTTGTAACCAGACAGATCGAACTCCTTGAGCGTCTGGTTCTGTTCTAGTGCCTCGCAGATGGCCTTGGTGCCCTCCTCCCCCAACATGTTGCTGGCAAGTGATATTTTGGTCAGCCCGCCATGAACACCCAGGGCGTCAGCGATTGCAGCGATGCCCTCTGCGGTGTAGGTGCCTTGTTGGTAGCCATTGTCGTCAGTCGAGATGCCGCACAGCTGGTTTCGGGAGAGGTCGATGCTTGTCAGCCCACCACTGACGCGTGCTAGAGAGGTCTTCGTCAAAGCAGGGGCTAGCGCTTGAGCATCCTCTGCATCGAGCTTGTTCTGACTCAGGTTGAGCGTCCTCAGCTCGCCGGCACTGGCAACCACGGCCGCCAGCACGCGCCGCACCGTCGGCCGGTCGCCGCCGAGCTTCTGCGAGAGGTCGAGCGTGTCGCCCGTCACCCCGGCCGCACGCAGCAGCCCACGGCCGAAGCGGTCGCCCGGAATCTCGGCACCGAGCTTCACCGCATTCGCCCACCACGCGGGCCACTGCCACGGTGGCGTGCCCGAGAGCTCGGAGCCCTCGTCGCAGAGCGCGATCGCAGCAAAGTACTCTTGGAAGGAGAGGTGCGACGACTGCAGCTGCAGCGGCTCGGACTGCCATAGGCTGAGCAGCGGCAGTGCATCGACGAGCACGCGTTCGCGCACCGTGCGCAGCGCCTCGCGCAGCGCCACCGACAGGCGCGCCTCGCACTCCGCGCGCACGGCGGGCGCGCTCGCATCCATCGCGCGCTGGAGGAAGGCCACCTCGCCTACGAGGCCCGAGGAACATAGCTCGTTGGGCTCGAGCCAGTCGCTCATCGTGCCGTCGTCGGCAAAGGTGACCTTGTAGTACACGTGCCTGGACTCGTGGTCGGTCGTGATCACGCCGCGCCTGCCCTTGTGCTCGACGTAGTGACCCATCTCGGCGCGGCCGCCAAAGGGCTCGAAGGGCATCTTCGCCGCCTCGGCCCGGATCTTTGCGAGCGCCTCAGGCGCCTCCAGGCCGAGCGCCGCCTCGTCGAGCTGCCGGTCCTCAATGAGGCGGCGCTGCGCGACGTGCGCCTCGAAAAAGATGCGCTGCAGCAGCCGTTTGAGCTCAGGCGTCGCGACGCCTCCGCGCGCAAGCATCGCGTCCGACGCGGTCGCGTACAGCTCGGCTACCGTCGCGGGCATGCCCACGCCCTGCCGCAGCTCGTACACGGAGGCGACCATCGAGAGCATCAGCGGGTTGCTCGTCACCTTCTGGCCCGTGTCGTCGCGCGGCATCACGTCGCGCACGTACGTCAGCAGCGCGGCCGCGCGCTCCGCGCCGAGGCGCTGCTCGAGCGCGCGCTCCTGCTGCTCGTCCGAGAGCGGAGCGAGCGAGAGGCGGCGGAAGGCGGCAAAGCGCGCCTCGTCGATGCCCGCCGGTCGCGAGGTGCAGAGCAGCACGTGGCCCTGCGGCGCGAGCACGTCGACCACGTGGCGCTCAATGTCGTCGCGCTTGGCGCCGGCCTCGTCGAGCCCGTCGAGGAGGAGCAGCGCGCGCCGCGCCATCATCGCCTGACGCAGCATGCGGTAGAGCGCGGGGCGGCTCGCCTCGTGCTCGAGGCGGAGGAAGGCGTCGATGTAGTTCCACGCGCCCGCAAAGGCGTCGGGCGCCTCGAGCAGCCGCCGCTGCAAGACCTGCACCTTGACCAGGATGGGCACGAGCTCCGTGCGCTCGTCTTGGAGCGCGACCATCACCACCTGCGACAGCAGCGTCGTCTTGCCGTTCGCGGGGCCGGCGGTGAGCAGCACCGCGAGTGGACCCTCTGTTGGGCCGCCCTCGAGCCGCGCGCCGTGCTGCGCAAGCAACCATGCGGTCAGGCTGTGCGCGTCGCGGATGGCAGACGCCTGCGTCTCTGCCTCTCCCCCCGTCACGCTGATGGCGACGCACTGCTGCAGCGCGTCGAGCCGCTTGCCCGTGAGCGCGTCGGCAATTTGCGCGTGCTGCGCCCCGAGCCAGGGCGCCCACCACGCGCGCATTGCCTTGTAGGCGGCGTGCGGCAGCTCGCGCGGCGCGTGGTTCCACGGGTGCAGCATGAGCGTGGCTGGCGGCTCACCGCTGCCCTCGAATTCGAGGAGGTGGCAGAGGCCCTCGGCGCCCGTTCTTGCCACGTCGGCATCGCGCCAGCCGCCGGACGTACGCACGGTGAGCGGCTGGCCTGCGGCGTAGCGCCGGGCGCCGCTGGCGCCGCTGGAGCGCAGTGCTGCAGTGACCATGGCCTCGGGCTGCAGCCTCTCGATCGCCTCGCACACCTTGCCGATCGCCACGCGCACCTTTCCGAGCGCGGCTTCAAGCT